>Ga0307509_10009178_pt1 | contig 12423 bp, 7 predicted proteins | sample 10_EM_MG_FD_202245 | JGI IMG/M metagenome (GOLD analysis project Ga0307509, IMG submission 202245) | Populus trichocarpa ectomycorrhiza microbial communities from riparian zone in the Pacific Northwest, United States - 10_EM | ecosystem: Host-associated > Plants > Roots > Unclassified | place...
TGTCGCGCACGACGAAGTCGACGATCGAAGGCAACGTGTTCCTGCAAGGTCCGTCCAACGCCGCCACCACGCGTCCCATCTACGTGCGCACCACCGGCAGTTACACGTTGTACAACGGTTCGAAGGTGTACGTGCACGACACGCAGGCGCCCGACTACGGCACGTCGCTGAGCTCGTGGACGGTGTTGACGGGCGGCGACCTCGCCACGGCAGTACTGACCACGGTGTCCAAACCAGTGTGGAACACGGGCCTGACCGCGCGTTCGACTGCAAGCAACGCCGTGTACAACAGCATCCTGACGTACTCCGGCGCGCGTCCGACGAATCGCGACAATACCGACAAGCGCGTCATCGATAGCGTCAGGACTCGCACGGGACAGATCATCAATTGCGTGTCGGCGGACGGCAGCACGCGCTGTCAGAAGAATGCCCGCGGCTGGCCGACACTGACGCCGACGACGCGCAAGCTCACGCTGCCGGCGAATCCGAGCACCGTGGCGTCGAATGGCTACACGAATCTCGAGAACTGGCTGCATTCGATGGATGAATCGCTCCAGGGCGTCACGCAGTCGACCAGCCCGACTGCGCCTGCGCAGTTGTCAGTGAATTGATCGCGCTGTAGTCATTCGACGATAAGGGTCAGGGGTAGGGGCTGGCGTCCACGACGCCGGCCCTTTTTTTATTCTTCTGGTGCGTACATGCAACGCTTGGGAGCGCCCCAGTGCCAGTCGAGAGCCGGTTCGAGAACCAGCACCCTTATCAGATCAGTCAGCCGATCATCTTCAAGCGCGGCACCTCGTTCTCCGCGCCCGTCGCGCTGTGGCTGATGGATGCGCTGCCGGCGGTGCTCGCGGGCTGCATGTTCTATCCGCTGTGCCGGCTCTTCGACGTCGACTTCGACAAGCCGTTCGTCGTGCTGTCGATTCTCGCCGCGACGGCAACGCTCGCGGTGCTACCGCCACGCAACGCCACGTCCCAGGTGGTCTCCGGTCGCCTCGAGCTCGCGACGAATCTGCTGCTGCGCTGGGCCGGGCTGGTTGCCGCGTTGCTCGCGCTCGGCTACGTCACCAAGTATTCGGAAGAGTATTCGCGACGCGTCGTGGTCACCTGGGTGCTGGTCACGCCGGTCCTGCTGGTGATCCTGTCGCTGATGCTGCAGTCGCTCACCCGCGCGCTGCTCATGGATGCCGCGCAATCGCGGCGCGCGATCGTGGTCGGGTGCACGCAGGCCAGCATGGAATTGTCGCGGCGTCTCGAGCGCCACGTCGAGCTCGGCATTTCCGTGGCGGGCTTCTTCGACGACCGCGGCAGCGATCGCCTCGGCTGCGCGAAGCACGCGCAACTGCTCGGGCGGTTCGGCGACGTCGCGTGGTTCGTGAAGAACCGCAACATCGACGTGATCTTCATCGCGATTCCTCCGGGGCAGGTGGCGCGCATGCGCGATCTCGTGCACGAGCTCGGCGACACCACCGCGTCCATCTACTACCTGCCGGACGTCTCGGGCTTCGACGTGATCCAGCAGCGCACCAGCGAGATCCTGGGGTTCCCGGTGGTCGCGATGTGCGAGACGCCGTTCCACGGCTACACCGGCCTCGTGAAACGGGTCATGGACGTCGCAATCGGGTCGCTGGCGGTGCTGCTGCTCTCGCCACTGTTGTTAGGCGTCGCGTGGGCCGTGAAGCGCAGCTCGCCGGGGCCGGTATTGTTTCGCCAGCGCCGCTACGGACTCGACGGGCGCGAGATCATGGTCCTGAAATTCCGCACGATGACGGTGTGCGAAGACGGCGCGCGAGTGACGCAGGCCGCGCGCAACGATCAGCGCGTGACGTCGATCGGCAAGCACCTGCGACGCTGGTCGCTCGACGAGCTGCCGCAGCTGTTCAACGTATTGCAGGGAACCATGAGCCTCGTAGGACCCCGCCCACATGCGGTTGCTCACAACGAGGAATACCGCAAGTTGATCAAACGGTACATGGTTCGACACAAGGTCCTTCCGGGCATCACGGGACTCGCGCAAGTGCGCGGTTGCCGCGGCGAAACGGCCCGCGTCGAAGACATGGAAGCGCGCGTGATGTACGACCTCGAGTACATGCGCAACTGGTCTCCGTTGCTGGATCTGCAGATCCTCGTCGCCACCGCAGTCGCGGTCGTGAAGACGGATCGGGCGTACTGAATGCACTTGTTCGGAAAAGGGGTCTCGTCTGGCGACTTTGCTCGGAATCGTTTCGTTCTTTCTGCTCGCAACGCAGGTGTTGCGATGGGACCTGACTTTAGCCACCGGATTGTCGGCCAAGAACGTCATCATCTACATGCTCGCGACCTTCCTGGCGCTGCAGATGGTGATTTCCCGGACCTCGATCGTGGCCGCGGGCCGCATGCAGGCCGCGTTCATGGTGCAGATCGCGTACGCCATCTTCACCTTCCTGATCGCGGCGCTGGTCATCAAGTACCAGAACTATGAGCTCGTCGACAACGCCATCAAGCTGAAAGGCGGGCTGGTCGATTACTTCATCTTCTTCCTCGTGTTCCTGTTCGGCGTGCGGACGCTCGAAGACGGGCTCACGGTAGTCAAGTGGCTGCTGGTCGGCGCGGTGTTCGCGAACCTCGCGACCATCATGGACACGGTCGGCCTCATCAACCTCGGTTATGCCGAACGTATCGACGGCCGCACGCAGGGCGCGCTCGGCGAATCCAACCAGTACGCCGCGTACATCGTGTTGTTCCTTCCCGGTCTCATCGCCGCCGCGGTGGGCTCGCGCGGAATCGTACGGCTCGGCTGGCTCGTCGGCACGCTGATCTCGTGCGCCGCGATGGTGATGACCGCGTCGCGCGGCGGCTTCGTCGGCCTCGTGATCGCGTGCGTGGTGGGCGGCTATCTATACCGCCACCTGGTTTCGTACAGCCGTGTCGCCGGCTGGGTGCTCGGGATGCTCGTGGTGTTCGTCGTCTTCCTGAGCTTCTCGAAGTACGGCGGCCTGCTCACCGAGCGCGTGTTCGGGCAGACGTCCAGCATCGACGCGGTCGACGCGTCTTCGGGCCGCACCGAGATCTGGGCCGGCCTGCTCGCCGCGATGTTCGACCACCCGATCACGTTCATCACCGGGTTCGGCTGGAATGTCTACTGGTCGATGCCGTTCCATTTCTCCCCGCACAACCACTACCTCGCGACGTGGTTCAACCTCGGACTCGTTGGCCTGGTCACCGGGTGCTATCTGCTGTTCTCCGCGGTGAAGCGCGCGCGTCGCGCGAGCATCCATGCGCAGCCGCCGGCCCGCGGGCAGCTCATCGCGTTCGTCATCGGCGGCATGGCGCTGTGCGGAGCGGTCTTCTTCGTCGACCTGTACGAGCCCTGGTACTACTTCTGGATGTACACGGGCGTCGTGATGCGCATGGCGCATTGCGTCGAGCATGCCGCGGTTACCGAAGCGGCGGACGAGCGTCCGCGGCTGCGCGGTGTGGCGCGCGATCCGTTTGGCTGGACCGCGGCCCAGGTGCGCAAATGACGGCCCGCAAGATCTGCATCGTGGGCACCGACTCGTACGGGATGCTGTCGGGCGAGGGCGACCTCCGCTACATCGGCGGCGAGTCCGTGCAGCACGTCCTGCTCGCGCGCGCCTGGCGTGATCTCGGACACGACGTATCGATCGTCGTGCATGACGAGGGCCAGGGGCCGAAGCGCGTGGTCGATGGCATCACCGCGATCGCGGCGCACTCGCGCGAGGGCGGCATCCCGGGCCTGCGTTTCTTTCATCCGCGTGCCAGCAAGCTGGTGGCTGCGTTGTCCGCGGCCGACGCGGATGTCTACTACCAGTCGCCGGCCGGCGTGAACACCGGATTCACCGCCTGGTACACGCGTATGACGGGACGGCGATTCATCTTCCGAGTCGCGTCGGACAGCGACTGCGAGAAGGAGCATCCACGCATCCGCTTCCTGCGCGATCGCATGCTCTTTGATTTCGGCCTGAAGCGCGCGGATGTCGTCGCCGCCCAGACCGATCACCAGGCGCGCCTGCTGCGCGAAAACCATGGCATCGAGAGCCCGGTCATCAACATGATGGTCGAACCGCCCGAGCGTTCGCCGAGCACGGTCGAAAAAGACATCGATGTGCTGTGGCTGAGCAACCTGCGCGCGCTGAAGCGCCCCGAACTCGCGCTCGAGCTCGCGCGGCAATTGCCGGACGTGAAGTTCACGCTGGCCGGCGGGCCGATGCCGGGCGGCGAGACCTACTACGATGACGTCGCCGCCGCGGCCGGGCGCCTGCCCAATGTCACGATGCTTGGCGCCGTGCGTTACTCCGACACGGGCGCGCTATTCGATCGCGCGCGGATCTTCCTCAACACGTCGAGCATCGAGGGCTTTCCGAACACGTTCCTGCAGGCCTGGATCCGTGGCGTGCCCGTGGTGAGCTTCTTCGATCCCGACGGCATGGTGAGTCGGTTGCAGCTCGGCCGAATCGCGACTTCGCTCGACGACATGCGCGAAGGCATCCGCGGCTTGCTCGACGTGTCAACGCTGCGCGAAGCGATCGGCCGGCGCGCCCGCGAATACGCGGTGCGCGAATACACCACCGGCGTCGCATCCCGCTATCTCGAGCAGCTCGACTTTGAACGCGAGCCGATGCGCGCGGCCAACGGAGGATTCGTCCCATGACCATCCCCGCATACGCGGAACATGCCTTGTCGCCCGCGGCCCTTGCCGCGAAGTCGCCGGCGATCAGTGAAACCCGGCCCGACGTTCTGTTCCTGCTCAACAACCTCGGCTTCGGGGGTTCGGAGCGCAAGATCGTGCGGCTCGCGAACCGGCTCAAGGACGAAGGCGTGCACGTCACGCTCGCCTGCCTCAACGGGCCGTTCACCCTCGAGTCGGGCATCCGTTGCGACGTGCCGCTCGAAAAACTCGAGCGCAAGGGCAAGTTCTCGTTCCGCGCGTTGTGGCGCCTGCGACAGTCGATCAGCCGCGGCCGCCCGCCGACCATCATCGCCGTGAATCTCTACCAGGCGCTCTACGTGATGCTGGCCAGCCTGTTCCTGCCGTACCGGCCGCGCACCGTGGCATTGGTGAACACGTCTACCTTCAAGGGCAGCGGGCTCTACAAACGCATGTACCAGTGGATCCTCTCGCGTCTGGATCACACCGTGCACGGCTCCGAGGCGCAGCGGAAATTCTGGTTCAAGGCGAACTGCAAGGCCTGGACGAATTCGAGCGTCATCTACAACGGCGTCGATTCCGATCATTTTGACGCGAGCGAATTTTTCGAAGCCGCGAAGCGGCTGCGTGCCTCTCTCGGCGTGCGGCCGGAATCGATGCTGATCGGCACGGTCGGCATGTGCCGGCCTGAGAAGAACCAGGAAGTGCTGCTCACGATGATGCGGCGGCTGCGCGTGGCGCGTGTCGATGCGCACCTGGTGATCGCCGGAGACGGTCCGCTGCGCGGACTGCTCGAACGGCGCGCGGCCGAGCTCGAGGTCACGGACCGTGTGCACTTCATGGGCGCCGTCGAGGACGTGCGGCCGGTGCTCACCGCGCTCGACATCTTCATGCTGCCCTCGACCGCGGTGGAGTCGTTCTCCAACGCCGCGCTCGAGGCGATGGCAATGGGGCGACCCGTGATCCTGTCGAACATTGGCGGCGCGCGCGAAATGATCCAGGACGGCGTCGAAGGCTACGTCGTCAACCCGACCGAGCTCGTCGCGCGATTGCCGGCGATCGTTTCCGCGCTGTACGCCGAACCGCGCAAGCGCCGGCAGATGGGCGTCGCCGCCCGCAATCGCGCAGCCACCTGTTTTTCAGTGCCGGCCATGGTCGCGGGGTACCGCGGACTGTTGCAAGGCGGAGATTTGTCATGAGTGTCGAGACCCGGATCCTGGAACGCGGCCTGCCTGCATTTGCGACGCGCGTCGCCCCCGCGCCGCCCGATGGGCGCATCCGCGTGCTGCAGTTCGGTCCGTCGCTCTCGGTGCGCGGCGGCATCACGTCGGTGACGCAGCTCATCCTCGACTACCTGGCGCCGTACGTGTCGGTGCGGCACGTGCCGACGATGGAGGAGGGCTCGACCTTCGCCAAGGCGTCGATGTTCGCCAAGGCCGTTCAGGAGCTGCGGCGCTCGCTCGAGTCACCCCAGCCGACCGTCGTGCACATCCATTTCGCTTCACGCGGCAGCACGCTGCGCAAGATGATCCTGGCCGAGATGGTGGCGCGCGCGGGGCGGCCGCTGGTGCTGCATGCCCACGGCTCGGAGTTCGACTACTTCCATCGCAAGTTGCCGGCCGCCGTGCGCCGCAACGTCAACCGCACGCTGCAGCGGGCCACCGTGTTCCTCACGCTGTCGAGCCACTGGCGCAACTTCTACGTCGATGAGTGCGAGCTTTCGCCCTCGCAGGTCGTCATCCTCCCGAACCCCGTGTGCGTGCCGACCGAAGTGCCGGACCGCTCTAACAACGGCGAAGTGCAGATCGTGCATCTCGGCCGCCTCGGCAAGGGCGCCTATGACCTGCTCAATGCGTTCCTCGGCCTGCCGGAAGGACTGCGCCAGCGCGCGCGCCTGGTGCTCGCGGGCGACGGCGACGTGGAAGGCGTGCGCAAGATGGCGCAGCCAGGCGGCGACCGCGTCATCGTGCCCGGCTGGCTCGATACGCCGGACCGCAATCGTCTGCTCGGCAAGAGCGACGTGTTCGCGCTCGTATCGCGCGCCGAGGGCGTGCCGATGGCGCTGCTCGAGGCCATGGCGAACGGCATCCCGTCGATCACGACCCCGGTAGGGGGCATTCCCGATGTGTTCGTGGACGGCGTGCATGGCGTGCTCGTGAAGCCCGGCGACGTCGACGCGATTCGGGCGGGCCTCGCGCGACTCATCACGGACGACGCCTTCCGCCAGGCTGCGGGTCACGCCGCGCGCGAGAGCGTGCGCCAGTTCGACGTGCACACCTACGCACGCAAGCTCGCCGACATCTATCAACGTATAGCCCCGGTGGCGGAAGTCCGAGAGATCGCATGAGCGCGACCCTGGCGTTCGTCGACCGTCTCAAGAGACATGTCGTCGGCGACAGTCTCGTCAGGCGCAATCCGTTCTATTACGAACGGTCGCGCCGCGTCGTCGATCGCCTCGAGGGGATGGATTTCGAAGGACGGCGCCGCTGGAACCGCGAGCAGTTGGCGCGGACGTTGATCGCGGCGCAGCGCACCGAATATGGTCGCGCGGTCGCAGGCACTTCCGATTTCGAGACCTGGCCGCTCATGGACAAGGAGTTGCTGCGCGACCGCCTCGATGCGTTCACGACGGGCCGCGAATGGTTCTCCGCTCCCGCGAACACCGGCGGCACGGCGGGTGTGCCGCTCAAGCTGGTGCGTTCGCTCGATGGCATCGTGTTCGAACAGGCCGCCATCGATCGCATGGTCCGCGGCCTCGGCCTCAATCCGCGCGAAGCCAGTTCGGCGGTGCTGCGCGGGGACAACCTGCTGGATCCGCGCACGCTGCTGTCGCCGGATGGCGTGAGCGCCAACGGCGGGCGCGCCCGTATTTTCTGCGCACACTCGGTGTCGGCTGCAAACGCCGGACGCATCGTCGACGCGCTCGAGAAGTTTGCACCGCAGTTGGTGTGTGCGTATCCGAGTGCCCTCGAGGCGCTGTGCCGGCTGCTGGTGGAGCAGGGCCGCAAGCTGGAGATTCCCGCGGTGCTCGTCTCCTCGGAGGTGCTCAAGCCCGAAGCCTGGGAGCTCGCGCGCGAGGTCCTCGGTTGCCGCATCGCGGACTACTACGGCCAATCGGAGCGCGTCGCCTTTGCCTATGCCTTCGAGCCGCGCGAGTACCGCTTCCTGCCGGGATATTCGTACGTCGAGTTCGTGCATCACGAATCACCGTTGCTGCCCGCAGGCTCGCCCGACCGGCTCTACGAGATCATCGGCACGACCTACTGGAACAGCCTGATGCCGCTGGTGCGCTATCGCACCGGCGACCTGGTGCGCTTGCCCGCGTCCTGGGGCGAACGCGAGCTCGAGGAACTGGCGCTCGGCCTGCGAACGTTTCGGGGCCTCCTCGGACGGCAGCAGGAGGTCATCGTGTGCCCGGCCGGCGTCCGCCTCACCGGCCTCGAGTCGATGCCGCACGACGTGGAGCACGTGGTGCGGATCCAGGTCGTGCAGGAGACACTGTCGAAGGCACGCATCCTCGTCGTGCCCGCGCCGGGATTTTGCGAAACGGATGCGGAACGGTTGCTGGCGAATGCGCGCGCGAAGGTTCCGTGCGACGTGAGCTTCACCGTCGAAGTCGCGAACTGGCTCGAGCGAACGCCGCGCGGCAAGACCCCGTTGATCGTGCATCGTGCCCCGGTGCACGAGGCGCTGCGTCGCGCGGGGATCGAGCCAGTGCTGACGCGCTGACGATACGGGCTCAACGTGCAGCAACCTGCCTGGTATCTCAAGCGATTGCGGAGCATGTCCGGAGCCGAAATCGCGTACCGCCTGTCGCGCGGCGTCAAGGTGCTCTCGACGTCGCTGATCGCGAGCGACATCCCGTCGCGCGACGATTTCGCAGCCGATCTGCGGTTCTTGCCACCCTTCGTGGGTCTGTCGCCCGATCATCTGATCGCGACGGCGGAACGCATCGTCGCCGGCCGCTACACCTTCTTCGATCTCGAAGACGTGGATCTCGGCAATCCGCCGCAATGGAATCGAGATCCGCTCACGCACCGCACCGTCGAGCCGCGCCGCGCGCTGACGCTCGACTACCGCGACGAGCGCGTGGTCGGAAACATCAAGTACCTCTGGGAGCAGAACCGCCACCTGCATCTGCCCACGCTCGCGCAGGCGTACGTCGTGACGGGCGACCCGCGGTACGTCGAGACGATCCAGACGCACATCGATTCGTGGATCGAGCAGTGCCCGGTGGGGCGCGGTGCGAACTGGGTGAGCGCGCTCGAGCCCGCGATCCGTCTCATCAACTGGAGCATCACGTGGCAGTTGCTGGGCGGCACGCGCTCGCGCGCCTTCGCGACGGAAGCGGGCGCGGCATTCCGCGAGCGCTGGTTGCGTTCGGCGTACGAGCAGTCGCGCATGATCATGAACAACCTGTCGCGATTCTCGTCCGCCAACAATCACCTGATCGGTGAATGTGCCGGCGTGTACGTCGCCGCGACCACCTGGCCGATGTGGACGGAGCTGCGCGACTGGGGCGAACGTTGCCGGCTCATCCTCGAGGAGGAATGCCTCAAGCAGAACGCGCCCGACGGCGGCAACCGCGAGCAGGCGTTTGCCTACCAGACCTTCGTACTCGATTTCCTGATCATCGCCGGGCTCGCGGCCCGCGCGCGCGGCGAGGATTTCTCGCCGCTCTATTGGCGGCGCGTCGAGGTGATGATCGATTTCCTCGCGTCGATGACCGATGCGGCCGGGCGCCTGCCGATGATCGGCGATGCCGACGACGGCCAGGTCGTGAAGCTCGCGGCGGAGCCGGGTTTCTCGCCGCACGGTTCGCTGATCGCCACCGGCGCGCTGTTGTTCGATCGCCCGGACCTCGCGTCGAAAGCCGGCACGCTCGACGGCAAGACGATCACCTTGTTAGGCGTGCAGTCGGTGCGCGCGCTGGCGGAGCTCAAGCAGCGCGGCCGCACCGGTTTCCGACCGCAGCAGCAGTTCACCGAGTCAGGGTATTACCTACTGGGCGCGGCGTTCGACACGCCGGACGAAGTGCGCGTGCTGATCGACACCGGTCCGCTCGGCTACCTGAGCATCGCGGCGCACGGTCACGCGGACGCGCTGTCGTTCACGCTCAGCGTCGGCGACCGCGAAATCCTGGTCGACCCGGGAACTTATGCGTATCACAGCGAGCCTGAATGGCGACGCTACTTCCGTGGCACGTCGGCGCACAACACTGTCGGCATTGACGGACAGGATCAATCGTTGCAGGCCGGCAATTTCATGTGGACTCACCACGCGCGCGCGCGCTGCATCGAGTTCGAAGTCGGTGCGGGGCGACAGCGCTTTGTGGGCGAGCACTATGGTTACGATCGGCTTTCGGATCCCGTGATCCATCGCCGTGAAATCAATTTCGATCCGGCGCGGCAGCTCATCGAGGTGGCGGATCTGCTTCGCTGCGAAGGTGAGCACTCGGCGCGGCGCTTCTGGCATTTCGCGGAAGACTGCAGCGTGGAGCGTACGGAGTCGGGACTGAAAATTACGACGGGCAAGACCCAGGTCTTGATGGAGCCGTCCGAGGAGCTGGAACGAGTGGAAATTCATCGCGCCGGAAGCGCGGAACAAGGCGGCTGGGTGTCGCGGCGCTTCGGCCACAAGGTGCCGAGCACGACGGTCGTCTGGCAGTCGCGGGTGCACGGCGACACCGTTCTGCGCACGCGCCTCACGTATGCGAGGTCGCGTCACATTGGCTTCTGAACCGGCGCTGTCGCAGGAGGCGTTGCACCAGGTCGTGACCGCAGATGTTCAAAGCGCGGAAGTCCCGCTCACGCTCAAACACGACGATTGTTTCGGCCTCTTCAACGAGATCGGCGACATCGACGCCGAGGCGCGCAGTGAAGCAGGACTGTATCGCGCGGGTGTGCGGCATCTCTCGCGCCTGACGCTCACCCTCGGATCCCTGCGGCCGCTGCTCCTGGCGGCCAATCCGCGCGAGGACAACGTCCTCCTCACGTTCAATCTCACCAATCCGGACGTACGCGGCGACGCGGGCCGCATCGTCCTGCCGCGCGGTACGCTGTACATCACGCGCTCTCGCTTCATCTGGGCGGGCGTGTGCCACGAGATGATCCGCGTGCGCAACTTCGCGCTGCACACCGTGAGCACCGAGCTCGTCATCCGCTTCGGTTCGGACTTCGAGAACATCGTCGATGTGCGCGCGCAGCGGCGTGTCGACGCGGGCCGCGCGCGCTTCGAGCGCGTGGAGAAGGACAGCGTCACGCAGGGCTATCTCGGCGCCGACGAACAGGTGCGCGAGACGGTGGTCGATTGCCATACGACGCCGGACGCGATCTCGGCAGACAGCCTGCGCTACCGGTTGCAGATCGGCAGCCGCGGCGAGAAGACCATCGCCATCGCGATCGGCTGTCGCTCGGCCGCGAGCCCGGTGCAAATCTCGACGTTCACGCGCTCGCTCGCGGCCGCCGAGGAGCTGGCGCGCAGCGAGACCCGCCCGCAGACGCAGATCGAATCCACCGACGCGCCTTTCAACGCATGGCTGCAGCGTTCGGCCGCGGACATCGGGATGTTGCTGACGGCCACGCCGCACGGTCGAATTCCCGCGGCCGGCTTGCCCTGGCTCGACGCGGCCTTCGGGCGCGACGCCATCGTCACCGCGCTCGAGACGCTGTGGGTGTGGCCGGACATCGCCAAGAACGTGCTGCGTTATCTCGCGGCGACACAGAGCGGCGACACCTTTTCCGCGAGCGGCGCCGAGCCCGGCAAGATCCTCAACGAGGCGCGCGGCGGCGACATCGCGCCCAACTACTTCGGCGTCGACACCACGCCGCTGTTCGTATTGCTCGCTGGCGCGTACTACGCGCGTACCGCCGACCTGGCCTTCATCGCCGAACTGTGGCCGGCCATCACGGCCGCGCTCACCTGGATCGACGTGTATGGCGACATCGACGGTGACGGATTCGTCGAGTCTCGCCCGCGTCCGGGCTTGCCGTCTCAGACCGGCTGGAAGAGCTCGCCCGACGCCATATTCCATGCGGACGGCAAGCTCGCGCAGGGTCCGCTCGCGTTGTGCGAAGTGCAGGGCTACGTGTACGGCGCGAAGCTGTTCGCCGCGCGCATCGCGCGCTCGCTCGGAGAGATGCCGCGCGCCATTGCACTGGTCGAGGCCGCGCAAGCGCTGCAGGCGCGGTTCAACGAGGCGTTCTGGTGCCCAGACATCGAGACCTTCGCGCTGGCGCTGGACGGCGACAAACAACCTTGCCGCGTGCGCGCGTCCAATGCGGGTCACGCGCTCTACACCGGCATCGCGCACGCCGAGCGTGGGCGCCAGGTGATCGCGGGCTTCGGCGACGAACAGTTCTTCTCGGGTTGGGGCGTGCGCAGCGTGTCCGAGAGCGAGCTGCGCTACAACCCGATGTCGTACCACAACGGCGGCGTCTGGCCGCACGACAACGCGTTGCTCGCGGCCGGCGCGGCGCGCTACGACGACAAGATGTTCGCGCTGCGCATCCTCGGAGCGCAGTTCGAGGCGGCCCGGCACTTCGACCTGATGAGATTGCCGGAGCTCTTCTGCGGCTTCCGGCGCCGCGGGCGCGAGCCGCCGCTGCATTTCCCGGTCGCCTGTTCGCCGCAGGCAGCCTCGTCCGGTGCGACTTTCCTGCTGCTGCAAAGCATCCTCGGCATCTCGATCGACGCGATCGACCGCCAGGTGGTGCTCGCTCATCCGGTGGTGCCGGATGGTTTCGAAGAGATCCGGGTGAAGAACCTGTGCGTGG
>Ga0307509_10009179_pt1 | contig 12421 bp, 10 predicted proteins | sample 10_EM_MG_FD_202245 | JGI IMG/M metagenome (GOLD analysis project Ga0307509, IMG submission 202245) | Populus trichocarpa ectomycorrhiza microbial communities from riparian zone in the Pacific Northwest, United States - 10_EM | ecosystem: Host-associated > Plants > Roots > Unclassified | place...
GTTTTAAGAAAAGGTACTATTTTGTGATTAACTTGGGTCTTTTATACTATTTTATCTTTTTTTAATATTTGAGATTATAAACTTATACGTAAGACATTTTTCCTGTATTATATAAATTATTTTTTTAAAACAATAAAAAATCATTTTTACACACACACACACACACACACACACACACACACACAAATATATATATATATATATATATATATATATATATATAATCTTCTATACTATGCTTGTCTTATACTTCTTTTCTCTCACTTCATCTCGAAGAGATTTTTCTTTTGATATAGCAAGTTTTTTATTTTTTTATATATATACAGGTTAATTAAAGAAGATAAAACCTTATAATTAATAATTATTAGAATATTTGAAATATGTGAATTTTAATAAGATTTAATAAATGGCATGCATCAAAAGTAATTACTATAAATAATAATAATGATCATAATAATAATAATAATGACCCCATTAACAACATTAAAAGCAGGAATTAAACCCAGGTGGGATTCTCTCCCGCCCTCTCTGTATTTAATAAATCCTCAAATAGGAACAAATCTTGAGCTTCTCTTCCTTGTTCTATCTACAAATATCTTCCAAAACAGGCAAACATGCACCAACCAAGCCCTAACATGGCTTCTAGTGATTATGGAAATGAAAATCCTGCCTTTCATCACGAGGTTGAGGGAAAAGAAATGATGGATTATAGTGTGATTGAGTCGCCTGCTATCACAGATTTCAAACAAGTCGCTAAAAAGATACTTTTTTATCTGAAAAACATTCAACAACTCATGGAGGAAGAGAGGAAAGGGGTTCAGGAGGAAATCGATAAAGAAAAAAGGGTCTCTCCTGTATTGAAGGTGAAGGTTTATTTCGGTGATCATGACCAATTAGATCAACACGTTGCTGTGGCTTTGGATGGTGAAGAGGAGAACGAAACTAATAAACAAGAGTATTACTCTGTACTTGATGTGTCCACTGTCAAGGATCCCGAACAAGTCATGGCCATGGTGGTAGAGAAGAAGGAGAAAATCACAAAAATAATTATACAGGTATCTGTCTCTCCTCCAGCTATAGTCATGGACGTGGAAGAAGAGGAGAAAGACAAGGTTGAGGAGGAAGATGAGGTTGAGGAGGAGAAGGAGGAGGAGGAGGAGGAGGAGGAGGAGGAGGAGGATGAGGATGAGGATGATGATGATGATGATGCTGATGATGAGGGGATTAAAAAAAAAGGGTGGGTGGTTGAGTTGGAAGATGGCTGGGACTCTGACCGTGCAGTAGAGGACCCTGAAGAATATACTCGGTGTTTACGATACGAACCAAAGGGAAGAAGGGATCTTTTGTTATACTATAATAAGTTTGCTTCTGCATCGAAAGTAATTAAGAGAGTGTTTTTAACAAAAAAATTGTTCTTGTTCTTGCTTATCTTGTTCTTGTGGCTAGAAGTTTCTAATAACTGATTTTTATTATATTTTTTTAGGGTTTTGATATTGATTGTCCTCCTCCACCTGGCTACTGTTGGGCATACCCCATGGATCTTAATGACTCTTCTCAACTTGAAGCAGTCAACAGAATGGCCAAATTTTCTATTGAATATTACAACACAAAATATAAGGAAAAGGTAAGGGCAGCAATTAGGGGATTAGTTCTTGATAATTGAATTGAATTTGCGTTATTGATTCTTAATTTTTCTTGTTGCAGGGAAAAATGATCGAGTTTGTTCTAGTTCATCATGCAAATTTCTGCAGATCCCTTCACGGTGTGTACTACATAACTTTATTGGCTAAAGACCTTATTAAGGATGATGGTGACGAGATAACTTATCAAGCTAAGGTGATCCACGATGATATTCGATCAGGAGATATAGATGTGGAAATTTTTAGGCCAAAAACAAACCCCAGTAAAAAAAAATATAAGATTAAAAAAAATGGTGATGATGTTGAAGAGGAGGAGGAGGAGGAGAAAACTGAAAGGAAATACTGGGTGGTTGAGTTGGACGATGGCTGGGACGTCTATCATGTAGTTGGAGGCGAACCTGATGAATATACTCGGCGTTTGAAATACCTTGAAAAGGAAGAAAGGGATCTTTTGGTGCACTATTCTGAGATTTATTGCGCATCCGATGTAATTACGAAACTTTTTTAACAAACAAATTCTTGTTGTTCTTGTTCTTGTGATTTGAAGTTTCTCATAACTGATCGATATTATTTTTCTTTTTTAGGGTTTTGATCTTGTTCGTCCTCCTCCACCTGGCTACTGTTGGGCATCCCCCATTGATATTAATGACTCTTCTCAACTCGGAGTTGTCAACAGAATGGCCATATTTGCTGTCGAATATTACAACAAAAAATACAAGAGAAAGGTCCAGGAACAGCAATTTGGGCAGTAGTAATCGACAATGGAGTTGGATTTGTGCCGTGTATTGATTCTTAATATTTGTTGTTGCAGGGAAAAAAGATGGAGTTTGTTCGAGTTCATCATGCAAATATCACGAGAGCAAGTCGTGATGCTTACTACATAACTTTACTGGCTAAAGACCTGATTAAGGAAGACGATGACGAGGAGAAAGCTTATCAAACTAAGGTGGTCCATTGGGAGTTTCTATCAGGAGGCGAGAGTATATATGTTGAAATTTTTAGGCCAAAAGCAAACCCCAGCAGTCAAGCTATTATATAATCAGTCAAGCATGTTTTGATGTGGCCATTCTCTAATTAATGGCTGTCGCTTATTGCTAATAATACTATCAATTATCATAATAATAATAATTAAAAAAAAAAAAAGCCTTTCATGGCAGTCTTCCTGAACTTCATTTGTCTCCAGTTACTTTGCATGAAAGCAAGACGTGCAAACGTAAGCAAGCAACACAAGTTGATCAGGAGGGGCTTCTTCTTTAATTAACTGTGTCTTGGTCAATGAATTAATCAAACACAAAAGTACGTAGTTGCCAGGTTCCATATATGGTGTAGAATACGGAGGAGGGATCACAGAGGGAGCTGCAAGATGTAGAGAGGGGCAGTAGAAGAGGTAGGATTTCTCCCAAGTAATTAATAACATTATTGAAAATTTGAAATAGCTAACCCAATATTTCTGTACACACACCCTAGACCCCAAGAACAGTACGGCTTCTTCAAAATACAAAGTCCATATATAGCAATACATATATAAACAAATCATCTCTCCCTAGCTCTACGACAAAGAGAGAGAGAGAGAGAGAGAGAAATAATGAAGAAAAAATAAGAAGAAAATCACTTGTCCCACCTGTTCAGTGTCCTAAATATCAACATTTTAACGTCTGAGGTACGCCGAAAAATAGCAAGAATAACCATCTCGAATTGTAAGAACTCGGCTTCATGGTCGACAACGTAAGAGCGTTGTTATAAAAACAGCATAAGTTCTTAATCGGTACTATATCCAAACCTTTTTTGCATCTAAAAATCAAATGAAACTGCAAGGAAATTAAAGCCAAGATCATTCACAGGGCGAATAAGTTCTCTTCCGCAATAATACTAACAAGGCAAAACTCAAAATGAAGCCTTTCCACCCCCAATAAATAATGTAGTCCTGAACGTGGATCATCGATCCTGGTTTTACATAAATTCTGGTATGCAAAGACAATATTATGACAATGCAATCTTTGCTTTTCAAATAATACATGTCCCCTTCTAATATTCTACTTATGTCTTATGAATGAAGCTAGCAGGATTTTTCATAATTCAACTTCACAATCTCTTGGTAAAAATTAATGAAATTATGATCTCTTTATTATATTAAAAATATTGTTATTAAACTCGATTTATACCAACATTCAAGAATTTCAGAGTTTAATTTAGATTGATTTTTTAATTAAGTGAAATAAAATATTAAAAGTCGATTAACATGAACAAATCCGATTGGGTAGACATAAAAAAAAAATTTCTCTTAATAAAAATAATTTAGTGGTGGAAAATATACAGCTGACCCGCTCACATCACAATTATATTTTGTTGTTGATGATATTTGTTCAGTAATCCCGATGATGACGATCACTACTAGAAAAATTAAAAACGCATGAAATATTCTTCAATTGCTAGAACTCTGGGTCCCCTTTGCATCGGCACTGAAGAGGGTGCGATAACTAAAGCCTAAGTTTGACAACATCAAAAGACAACGGAGGGAAAGCAACAAGTACAAGAAGGAATGCATAAACGGCTTCCTGCTCTATCGCCTTGAGGGTGTTGGCAGTGTTTTGACAGCTTCGATTGACCTGACTTCAGGGCTTGGAAGCCTGTACGTGTATGATTTATGCTGCAAACACAATGAGGTGGTTTACTGAACTGGAGCAATATGGTGGTTACATTTCTATTTGGCCCTGTATACCATGAGGCTGCTGAATCTTTGCTTGTGTTCTGAATGATTGCAGGTTCTTGAATTCCTAGGGGATGGATGATGTTTGCTTGCTCCAACTGAACTGCATCAGAAACCTTCATTTTACTTTATATGTTTTGGTGTTATTTCCACTAGTACCGGACTTGTCTTTAGTTTTATAGTAGCAGTGGCCTTGTGCAAGTGTTTAACTGGAAACAATCAGTCTGATTTTTTAGGTATCGGAAGATGTTTGAGATTTGTCAAAATTAAGTGATGGTATTGAGATGCTATGTGGATGGCTTGTTAATGTATTGGCTTGCCAACTAATTATAACCTAGCTTCTCTCTTTAGCTCATTGGGACAGTTCCTTCAAGCTTAGGGTTTGATTAACTAAATGTGAGCCACATTCAACTTAGTGGAGAACTAGCACTCCTAGAATAGTTCATTCACATGATTGGTTAAGAGTTAAGAACTTGGAAGAGGAATAGTCGATGGATGTTCAGGCAACAAAATACATGAAGACTTCCGAAGGACTGTTATGCAGGTTAGCTGTTTCTAAGGGTTGAAGATCAGCTTGTATTATTTCTTGTATCAGCCTTCATTATTTCTTAATGTATTTTTTTTTTTCTTAGCTTGTAAATTATATCTATATAATAGATAATCCTCAATAAAAATTGTATCAGCCTTTATTATTTCTTAATGTATTTTTTTTTCTTAGCTTGTAAATTATATCTATATAATAGATAATCCTCAATAAAAAAACACAATTTTATTCAAAAAACTCTAAACTGTGATGGTATCATAGCTTTCTTTTGTTTCCAGTCTTGAGATTAAGAAGCCTTTCCTGTCTGTCTTTCTGTATTTGATTTGTCTCGAATTAATTACTTCGCATAAAAGCAGAATTTGCAAAAGCAAGCAAGTTCAAAAATCAGGAGGGGCTTTTTTTTTTAACTGTGTCTTGGTCAATGAATCAAACACAGAGTAGTTAGGTTGATAGTCAGGTTCCATGGTGTAGAATATGGATCAGGAAGGAGAGGGAGAAATAGAGAGAGGCAGTAGAACAGGGAGGATTTCATCAAACAGTTTCTGAATTGCTAACCCAATTCTGTACACACCCTAGGCCCCAAGTAACATGGGTTCTTCACAATACCAAGTCCATAACAATACATAGACAAATCATCTCTCCCTATACAACAAAATGAGAAAAAATAATAAAGAGAAAAGAAGAAGAAAATCACTTGTCCCCCCTGTTCAGTGTCCTAGATATCAACATTTTAATGTCTGAGGCACCCCGAAAAAATTGTAAGAATAACCATCTCAATTTATAAGTCCCTTGTATTCCCTAAATGAGTCTCATGTTTTGTCAAATTCGCAGGCTTTCAGATCTTGAACCTGGATAGTCGCTGCGATCAGTGTCAGAATTTTCCCTTTGAGATTCAATTTCCATGCTACCTCCTCGAGTTCTTCGATGCCTACGATCCTGAAAACAGTTACAAGTTGAACTCCAAATTCAGCCAAAAGCCATGTTTCTTCGTTGTTAAATTTCATAACATCGAATTTAAAGCTAAAAGTGAGTTGCTGGTAATTCCTTCTCTAGTAAATACTGAACAAGCACAAAAACAGTGAAAGACTCGAGAATATAGAGGATCAGTGTTGATATTTTGGCTCCCATGGCCCACATTTTGTGCAATATAGCAAAAATCAAAGAATGCAATCAAGCAATCATCCATGTTCAAGCACAAAAACAGCCAAGAATTGTGAGGATGGAGGTAGCACCATCATTCATGATATCTTGGCTGCCATGGTGCACCATTTTGTGCACAAAGGATGCAAGCGATTACACATGTTCATATTCAAAAATGATTTTGGTTACAAGTGATCAGATGCATTTTGGACTGTACAAGTGAAGTCAGAAACCAACCTCTCTTGGAAAGGGATATTCCTCAGACTCGAGCATACGAACAACTTGACCCATCTTAGGTCTTTTTTCAGAATCTGGATCAACACACCTCAAAGCGGTCAACAGGGCACGTTTTAGAGCTCTTGTTGATGGCCTCGCTTCAATATTTGGGTCTGCTACTTCTTCAGACCGTCTGTTTCCGACCATCATTTTCAACCAATCCACAAGATTTACCTGCCAGTAAGATGATTTAATGATCAACACAGCTTTAAAAGCTGTTAAAAGAGAATAAAGTTCCAGCTACTGAACATATGGCCTCAATAATTACAAGGGAGGAATAATGATGCAGGACAACAATTCTAAGAGAGTCTATAATAAACTCAACTAGGCATGATCAGGCTTGAAACTGAATGAGCCTAGAAAGCTAATTTGGAAACTAGATGATGTACTAGGCTGTCAGTATCTAGAAAATTTAAATAGTTCACGTTTTTCATTCATAGGATACTAGACACGTTCATTTATTATTTATTATATTGTTACCCCTGATCAATAATAATAATAACAAAAACCAATAATTCCCTATCTCTCCCACTGGTCTTCGCTAACCTATATGGAAATAGAAATGGCATCTAATCATCCTGACTAGCATGACTAAAGATCTGGTTAAAAAATCTTATCATGTTTTCTCTTTAACTTTTCTTTAGGGCTAAGGGATAGTTGATACAAAAGCGACAGAAATAGATAACTAGTACTCAATGTTCACTGGCTTATAGTTTAATTCATTTCTTATCATGCTTTACTACAGCACATAAATAAACAAATGAACTTCATTTCAATTCATCCAATTCTCTAAATGGGATGTCAAGTTTGTCGAATGATTGTATTGTAGAGAATGCAGTAATTCAAGAACAACACGGTTAGCCCTTATAATGCATGTCTAACGATTTTGGTTAATTCACAGGGTAATCACCGATGTGAGTTTGGCTTGGTTATGTTAGGTTAAACACTCTTTGGAGTAAAATAGCAATGTAGAAGACAGGAGTAGAAGCACTTATTCCTAGGCCTCAGTCTCTGTCACTTAGCCTAGCTATTGAGCACAGAACCAGTTATTAGACCATTTATCTAAACAGTCAATTCTGTCACTTAACCTCACCAACCATAACTCATGAAAAAACAAAAGCAATTGATAAGTGTGAAGTTAATTTAGGCTAGACTAGAACCCTAAAATTGAGTGGCATTTAGTAACCATTATAGTAAATTTGAATTGCATTGGTTTATTGATGATATAGCCAGGGACTCAAGACAGATTAAAAAAACTTGGTAGAGAATGCAAAAGTAAAATAGCCATACCTCATGAGTAGGGCGGCCATAGTCTACAGGATCTCTTCCGGTGATTGATTCTAACAGCACAACCCCAAAGCTATAAACATCACTCTTTTCATTCAAGAGTCCACTATTTGCATATTCAGGAGCCACATATCTGTAAGATTTTATTTTGTCAAGGCAAGAAGAATGGGGTTGATTTTAAAAGTGATGATCCTCTTCCATCAAAGAACAAGAGTAACAAGGAAAGAACCAGTAAGAATACACTTGCAGAAAGTACTTGCCCGAAGGTTCCCATAACTCGAGTCGTTACATGGCTTTTGCCAGCACCAAGCAACTTGGCCAAGCCAAAATCAGAAACCTTAGCGTTGAAGTCATCATCAATTAATATATTACTCGACTTGATGTCTCGATGCACCACTTTTGGCTCAATGGCCTCATGCAAATAGGCAAGACTGCAAGAAACATACCAAGTCATTTGGGAACCTGAAGGCCAACGAGGGACTAAACAGAATTGACTTACGCCTTAGCCGTGCCAAGTAGAACCTTCATGCGGGCCTCCCAAGTAAGATATCCATGCTGACGCATAGCTCCATGAAGCCACTGTTCCAAGTTTCCGTTGTTGACATACTCATAAACCAACATCCTGCAATGTTTTTATGTATTAGATCATAATGATAAGAACTTGAGCAGTTCTGCATAACAGGCAGGTAAGCTAGCAATCAGATTCTTAAGCCACAAAACAGAACCTTTCTATTGATAATGAGTTGATGCCTAAGGCATAAAGCCCAAAGTGAATCGTGTGAGCAAATGACCTCAACTCTAAACTATATAGCATCATCTGTGGTAAAAAAAAATGGTGTACCTGTGTGTCCCTTCTATGCAATATCCCAGAAGACGAACCAAATTCTTGTGTCGAACATGACCAATGGCTTCAACTTCCACCCTAAACTCCTTTTCCGCTTGGCCCCTAAAGAAGAGTTAAGAGGTTGTGATTGAAGAAAACTTAAAGTGATACGAAAAGATCAATTGTAAGAAATTTTACAAGAATCATAAAGCTAATTTCAAACTCACAAGTTGTTCAGGATCTTTTTTACTGCCACTGGAGTGCCATTGATCAAATGTCCCTGATAAACCACTCCATATCCACCCTCACCAAGGATATTCTCCTTCGAAAACCGATTTGTTGCAAGCTCAAGATCCCTCAAGGTGAACCAGTGACCCCAACCCAAATGAGAGAACTCAGGCAGACCAATCAACGGAGAAGGAGCAGTAATAGGGTATGAAGAAGAAGGTTTATATACAGTTACTGTTCCGGAACTCCCTTCTTCACCTGACTGTGATCCACAATCTTTCTCTAAATGATGAAAAGAATCTGACTTACTCATATTGCCTCCATTCTTCCCCTTCCCCATGCCTAGATGAACCAAGACCTTATCCGATTCTTTGTCACTGGACTTGTCATGAATTGTGAGAAGAATCCCATCACGAGGTACAAATTCATTTGTTGATACCTGTTCCACTCGAACTTCCTTAATTTCCTTGGAAATAGTTGGGATTTGGCTAAGGGGAAGACGGTTTCTATCTCTTTTAGATTTCTTCCGTAAAGTTAAACAGAAGGACAGTACAGAGAGGATGATTATGATAAATAATGCAACACAAATTCCAATCACTTCCCAGACCTTGAGACCCAAAATGGCAGTTTTCTTGGATAGTTCAGCGTTTAGATCATTGGCCATCTTGCCTTTTCAGATGCCCAAACCCTGCATAATTAACATGAAACACATATATATACATTAGAAGCAATCCCATCAATGCAGAATCTCACGGGAAGAATCGCGTAACTACTTCTCTACACATTACAAAATCCTTTTCCTAAAAAAAAAAAAAAAGCTAACCAAATTCAGGACTCCACAAACCATACAGATAAAACAATGACATTAAAACAGGCATTTCAATGAGCAAATGAACAGATTAGATAACACAGCAGAATAGGACTCTCCCAAAAAAAATAAGAGAAACATTTCATTTAGAATACAATCTTTGCTGACAAAATGAGCATGGATTAAGAGGCAGAAAAGGAAAAGAAGTGAAAAGCAAAGAAAAAGCTTGAATCTTTCTACCTCTCTATAATGAACTTCACAAAAGAAACCTTTAAAGCATAGATCTTTGAAACGCCCTCGCCATACCAACTCCTCAATACCCCAGATCTCAAAAGACTAAACAAAACCCAAAAACCAATGTCAAAAGCAACACACCTGGAAGACACCCAAATGAATCCAATTGTGAAAGGGTAAAGTTAAATAGCAAAAAAGCGTAGATTTCCTTTCAAGAAATGAAAATGTGAGCGTGAATCTAAGCTGGGGTGGAGCTTTCTGTGTGCCCCAAAGCCACAAATGACAAGAAGAAGAAAGGGGCTCTATTGTTGCTTGTGGTAAAGAGTAGGGGATGATGGACATGGAAATTTGAGATCTTTTTAAGAGAAGGGGGGAGAGAGAAAAAAGAAGAGGAAGAAGGGAAGGAGTTATCAGTGGTAGGTGATGAGTTTTAGTTTAGAAGAGTTAACATTACTACAACATTAGACCTTACACAAACAAAATACAGTCGTCAAGCAGTACAGTAAAAGAGAAGTCATGGAAATTTGTAAGCTTCTTCCTCCCTGCTATTTCTCAATCCTAGGACAGAGAGCATGATTGACTTGGTAGATAAAGTGGTTACTTGGTAAGTAAGATGGGTTTTTTTTTTTAATTCAAATTTTAAGATTAATATTTAAATAAATTATTAAATAAATCATATTAATGCAGAAACATGTTTCTAGGATTATTGGCCAAAGAAACTTAGTTTTAATCAATACATAAACTGATTTAAGAATACAACGAAAATATAGATGATGATGTTTCAATGTAATCAAAATGACTCAAAGATGATTTTGTTGTGGTCAACTAAAGGTTTTGGTTGTAATTTTAGAGAATGTTATTTGGATGTTAATAAGACTTGATTATACTTTACTTAATCAATGTAATTAGATGGTCAAACATCTCAATTAAGATAAACAAGTAGTGGCTGACTTGTGATTATGATGGTGAAGATGCAGAAAAGGGCCATTAATGTGATTTTATAATGTTTTGGAACAGCACTATCTGTCACTACTAGCTGCCTTGCCATGCTTTGCTTGGCTTGCCCTTCTTAATTAAATAAATAAATAAATAAAACTCAAGAATTGCCCCTTCTTCATAGTCTGCGGAGAAAGGAAAAGCTCTTTTTAAGCTTTTGATATTTGAAATTCAAGATTAATGTTCATAATAATTATTTTCCTTAAATATATAAAGTCAATGTGAGAGGTGTATTATTAAATATATTTTTATGGTTGAAACAATTAAAGAATATTATCATTTATTGTGTTTTATTAGTATACTAGGAAGACGGCAAAAACATAAAAAAAATCGAAAAATATCTTACATGTTTCATCTATTTTTATCCCTCCTGAATCAAAAGATTAACCAAGACAAACTAGCCAGGTTGGCTAGCTGCACCATTAACAACGATCAAATTCAAAGGGGTAAACAGTAGTTCGTTAATTTATTATTGCTGACAAGAAAGTAGTTAATCGATGAGCTGTAAATAGTTGATGCAGCTTCAAGTAGAAATTAAGAGGGTGTTTGAGAGTGTGGTAGTGGTTGCTTTTTAAATAGTTTTTCGTGCCGAAATACATGCCAATGATATTTTTTTATTTTTTAAAAATCATTTTTGATATCAGCACATCAAAACGATCCAAAAGGTACAAACCACACTCAATTTTAACAAAAAAAAAAATTTAAAATTCGCTGAAAATCAGGTTGAATAGCATAACCAAACGCTCTCTCCATACTAGCTAGATCACCAGCAGAAAGAAAATCCTGCAAGCCAGCTTGATTCCATTTGGCAGGTGTAAATTTGCCTTTTTAATTAGCTCACATATCGATCATCAGCCTGTAGCCATGAAGAGAACCCTATGATCTCATCTTCTCTCACAATATATTCTGCATGTGAGACGTTAAAATCTATCCATTTAAAAGCTTTCTTGTGTAAAACCCAATCAACTGACTGACTACTTGAGGCAGATAAATTATTGCCCTTGTGGATTCACTTCTCTCTGATATTGTCAAGTAATTAAGATATTGTAATATCCGACAAGAAGACATGGATTTAACGCAGCTTCATTACTTGCTGTTTAAGGATTACTTCAAAACCTTGTAAGGTCGTGTCGTGCTTAATGTGAGTTTGCTAATTGTGTTGGCTGCATGAACTCTTAGAATATACACACACATGTATAAAGAATATATGCAATTAATATATATATCATGATCGAGCTTCTAATCACAAGCCTTGTAAAGTCAATATCTTTTATATTTTTATCTTAATTCACTCTTGAGAATATATATAAATTTTGTATTTATCAATTCTAATTAATCATGATGGTAAGTTTATCCATTTGATTGGATTTATAATGCTAGTATATAATGGTGAACTAGCCAGCTAGTTAGCTAGGTTCATATAGACTTAGCTGCATCTAACATGACCACTACAGTAATATTATATATACCACTTGCTCAAAATTTAATTACCTTATAATTTATTTTAATAAAAATATAGTACGTGCTTGGTGTTTGATATTATAATATAAATATTTTTAAAAATATATTAAAATAAGTTTATTTTATTTTTATTATCAGCACATTAAAATAATAAAAAAATACTAATTTGATATTTTTTAAAGTAAATATATTCTTAAAATATATCTAGAAATACAATATTAAACTGTCACTTAATATAAAAATTATTTATAAAAAATCACAGTCATAGGGTAAGAAT
>Ga0307509_10009180_pt1 | contig 12418 bp, 5 predicted proteins | sample 10_EM_MG_FD_202245 | JGI IMG/M metagenome (GOLD analysis project Ga0307509, IMG submission 202245) | Populus trichocarpa ectomycorrhiza microbial communities from riparian zone in the Pacific Northwest, United States - 10_EM | ecosystem: Host-associated > Plants > Roots > Unclassified | place...
TTCAAAAAAAATCACCACAGATTGGTATCGAGTTCATAGATAATGAGGTATCGGAAATGTTTTCCATTTATATCTGTATATTATACTTCACTTGGATGTAAATTGTTAATAAAAAATTTAATATTTCTTAGAAATTCTGAATTAATAACTCATGAAAATAGCTAAATTAAGTAAAATAAATATTGAATTATTATAGATATAGAAATAAATATTGAATATAATTTTAAAGAAATATCCAAACTTATCGAATACAAAACATCTATTTTATAGTGATAACACCTCGAAATTTAGTTATATTAGAGATGATAAAATAGTGATAAATAATTAAATACTATACATTACAACGAGGAGAAGGGTATTGCAGACATTCAAAAGCAATTATATCCGTTGCATTAATTGCATATACTCATACAAAAACATGCCACCTGGCACGGAAGCATTATTCTAGTAAACGATCAGATTTAAATGACGAACTTACAGACGTTGACGTTAACGTTAACAGTCCTCTCCTGCACTAACCGGGTTACACGACTTGCTGATTCAGCGATCTAGGTGCCAAACCAGGGGCGAATTTAGAACTTGTTTGTTTTTCGTCAAAATTATTGGTTTTAAAAAATTTATTTTTTAAAAATATTTTAATATAATAATGTCAAAAATAAATTTTAAAAAATAATATATATATATATATATATATATTTATATTTATATTTATATTATTTTAAAGTATTTTTCAATTATATATATTTAAATGTGAAGATGTCAATACGTAAAAATAATTTATTATATATATTTTAATATAGGTTGTGCCTTCTAAAACTATTTAGGGAATAATTTTTTTTTAATTAAAGATGCGAATTAATTCAAAAGTATTTTTCCTATGGGAAAAAATATATAATTAAATTATTTGCAAATTGGAATCGAATGCGAAGTTTAACCATTTAGTTATTTTGAAAAAGATAGGTGATTGAGACATTTATTTATTTTTTACTGAGTAGGTATCTCATATATCAAGATTATTATTTATTTTTTAAAAAAACAGATTTTTTAATCATCCATAATCTGTACCTAAAACATTGTATTAATTTGGTCCAATCAATTAATGAAATTAAGATCAAGCAATTTGCAATGGGATTTACAGAAAAAATACAGTAAGTTTGTTAATTTTTTTATATTTTTCTTAGATGGACTACAAACAAGCTACTAGACAAAAGTGTGTAAACTGGAGGATTAAGATAAACAATTAAACAGGAAAGAACCTAGAAGGGGTGCGGTCCCTTTTCCTTAGTTTTTATTCTCATGAAACCTTAATTAATTAAGGTGCAAATGGCCAATTTTATTGCCGTTCCGACCGAAAAGGGTTCCTGATCCTTATTACAAATTCATGCAAGTTCTGAGCTCTTGTCGATTGCGTGTAATTTTCTGTCTCTGGTCGAGGGTTTACCTTAATTTAAGCAATGCATTTCTTAATTAGAGAAAACGAGAGAGACTAGGCCATCCAATAACCAATATAAAAGGGGGAGAAAATAGAGAGCATGAGGTTACATGCTACAGGATGTTGGCTTGTTAATTATATAGCTTAGTCGCAAGTTTTTAATGCTTTGAAAGTATGGTTGTGATTGTTCTTTAAAGTATTTTTCATTCGAAAATATATCAAAATAATTTTTTTATTTTTTAAAAATTATTTTTGACATCAGCACATCAAAATGATCTAAAAATATATTAATTTAAAGTAAAGAAAAAAATAAAAAATTTTAAATTTCTTCAAAAACGCTTTTAAAATATAAAAACAAACATGTTTCTACCAACGTTTGTGTATTATACTTAAATTCGGTTCTTTGAACCGACTAAACTGTTTCTTATAATCTAACTCTAGGTTGAAACTCTGGTGATCAAGGGAGCTAATTATTTCACTTAAGAGGGTTGTTAATCGAATGTGTTTTTCGATGATGATTCAACTAGCTATGAATGCATCTAGATTAACACGCAAACAAGGGTTCCCAGGAGAAATGATGAGCCGAGCACATTCATGCACTGAAATATAGTTTCAATGCATCGAGATTGCCTTTATTTTCTTTATTACAAAAAGAAGAAGAAGAAGAAGAAGAAGAAGACAGAAATCATTAATTTAATTTAAAATTTTGTTTATTTTTGTGTTTCAAAAATATTTTTGAAAAAAATTAAAATTTTTTATTTTTTTATTTTAAATTAATATTTTTTAAATATTTTCGGATCATTTTATATGTTAATATTAAAAATAATTTTTTAAAAAATATTATTTTAATATATTTTTAAATTAAAAATATTTTTAAAAACAACTATTACCGTGCGAACTGAATCATGATGGTCCATGGTGCAAGAAAAAAAGTGTGGATTCGTGGGCCTTCTCTTCAGTGGTTGCATTATGTGGGACATAAATATAACATTTATGTGATCGATTAATTTGAAGATAACATTTACTTGCAGAGGAAAAAGGGCATTGCGGACCCCGTAGAGCAAAGTATCATGCTTCTCCATGTGAGCGTAGGACCACCTCTCACATTTCTAGAAGCATATAATTAGTGCTGGCAAATTGTCGGAGTACACGTATTCAGAACTTAAAATGATAGGATAGCTGGTAAAGAAGGATTTTTCTCTCTTTTCGTCAAGTTTAAGCTCTACAGTCAATATATAGAGAAAGATTTTCTAATATATATGTTGTTAATGTGAAAGTAATTAAAGGAAAAAGGAAAATTATTCATTAATAGACAAAATCATTAAAGTAAATGTAGTTATGATAAATAATTAAAATGCAATAACTTTATAAAAAAAACAATGATTAGTTACCATTTATATTCCAAAATGATGCATTCAGAAAAGAACTCATACCTAACATTTCCCTTCAAGACATGGTACTATGAGAGAGCTTTTTAAAACATGGTTGAAACTATAGTTTTTATTTTTTTTATTTAAAATCATGTTTTATACGTTAAATTTAATATTAAAAAAAATTTAAAATATTATTTTAATCTATTTAAAAAAAAACTTTTCTGTCAGTCACCTCCAAATTGGTGAACCCACGTAAAAATAATATTTTTACCTACTACTATGTACGGGTGTCAAAAGCTAACAGGCTATCCGTACCATATCATTCTACCTACCTCACCGTCATTTCCCCCCAAAGGCAGACAGGGAACCAGCTGTCACTCTGCCCCAATAATTTGCTATTTTTACCTCTACTTGACTTAATCTTCACCTTAATGACACATTTAATCCCTCTATATCATACATTATAATTACTTGTTTTTTTTTAACAGGATCATTTTACGTGTACTTCAACTAATTCTATGAATTCTAAAATTAACGATTATGTAAGCCTCCAGTAGTCTTAAGATTTGTAAAACTCGAACCAGTAACTTCTAAAAAACAAATTTATAACCAAACTAATTAAATTAGATCCTTTAAAATTGTGTTTAACATATCATAGTTAAAATTGTTGTGTTTAACGATGATAATTTGTTTAATTGCCTAAAATTAGCTTAATAATTCATAAAATCACCGCCAGAAGAAAAGAGTTAAAAATGGGATTTCATTTTGGCCTTGACTCCCCCACGTGCAGACAACAAGCCTTTTTTTCAGGTTATGTTTGCACACGTGTGGGTCATTGTCAGACGACGCTCCTCTCGTCTAGCCGTTAATGAAGATGCCGTTGAGGTCGGGAAAGTCCGCGTACACGTCCACTGTTTTATACTTTGGTCGTTGTCATTTATTGCTTCCGATCAATATATATCTATAAAGTCGGTTTGTATATTACTATGTAATAGACAAATTGTTAATACACAACCTTTGAAAAGGCTTATAAATTGTTCATCTTTGATTAATAGCAGTACTTGAATAGGTTCCACAGTTGGGATAGATAAATGTTTTGTCCTTTACTTTTGTTTCATAAAGAGTTATTAATCTTGTGGCGCTCTGGTTTTGCCGATTAACCTGATTTCTAGTCTAGGTAGGATTAAAAAAATAAAATAAAAATTAATCTAGTTTGAGTCATTCAACTAGATAACTCAAATCATGATTAGACTGATCCAATTAAAACCTTGTTAAAACATGATTTAATTTTTAATTTTTTTAAAATAATATTATTTTAATATTAAAACTGTATCATTTTAGATTAACCCGAGTTAATCCGTTCAACTTATTACATGAAACTTGAACCGACTGGGTTTAATAAATTTGGTTGCATTTCAATTTTTATTTTTCATTTCTCTCTCTTTCTTCATGGGGGGTGTATATATATATATATTAAAATAAACTTGATAGTATATGTAACTCGTTTAAGGAATAACTAAAAGGAGTGTTTGGTATTGTTGTAGTTTATATTTTTTTAATCAATTACAAAGAAAAGATTATTTGGTTAGTTTTAAATGTGCCTTTGAGCCCTCACCTCTCGGATAATACGCCTTCAAGCCCTATTTTTTTTTTAGTGCGTTTTTAAGCTCTCAACCATCAAATAGTGTATTTTTTAGCCCTATCTATTTTTCTATGAATATGTTTTTTAGCCCTCGTATACCAGATAATACACTTTCTAATCATATCTCTTTCTGTTTTAGTGCGTCTTTGAACCCTTAACCATCAAATAATGCGTTTTCTAGTCCTATCTCTTTTCTTTTTAGTGCGCTTTTTAGCCCTCATATACTAGATGGTGTGTTTTCTAACTATCTCTTTTTTAGTGCGTTTTTGTGCCCTCACATCTCACATAGTGCGTTTTCTAACCCTATCTCCTTCTGAGTGTGCTTTTGGGCTTTCATATCTCAAATAGTACGTTTTCTATCCCTATCTTTATTTCCCCTGAGTGCGTTTTTAAGCCCTCATATCTCGGATAATACGTTTTCTAGCCCTATCTTTTCTCTTTTCAAATACGTCTTCGCGCTCTCGTCTTCTAAATAGTGTGTTTATCAATCCTATCTCTTTTCAAGTGTGTCTTTGAGCCCTTATCATTCAAGATAGTGCGCATTCTAGTCTTATCATTGTCTCTCTTCCCTTGAGTGCATCTTTGAGCCCTCATCACTCAGATAATACACTTTCTAACACTGTCTCTCTTCTTTTGACTATGTTTTCTAGCCCTCGTATACCAGATAATTTACTTTTTAGCCCTATCTCTTTCCTTTCGAGTGTGCCTTTTAGCCTTCGTTTTCTAGGTAGTGAATTTTCTAACTTTATCTCTTTCAAGTATGCCTTTGAGCCCTTATCATTAAGATAGTGTGCTTTCGAGCCCTATCTCTTCTTCTTTTTTAGTGCATTTTTAAACCCTCAACTATTAGATAGTACGCTTTCTAACCTCATCTATTTTCTTCCAAGTATGCTTTCTAGCCCTTGTACATCAAATAATGCATTTTTAGCCTTATTTCTTTCCTTTCAAGTGCATCTTTGAGCTCTCATCACTCAAAATAGTGCGCATTTTAGCCCTATCTATTTTCTTTTCAAGTGCGCCTTCAAGCCCTCATTCTTGATCTAGTAAGTCCACTATCTCTCATTCCTTTTTCTTCTTTACAAGCTTGTTATCTAAATTTTCTTATGAGACTTTTTGTTGCAAGTATTGTAAAGAGAGGGCAACTATCAAAACCTATTTTTGAGTTATTTCCCAAAATTCATCCTTTTTCCTAGTAAAACTAAAAAATAAAAGTAATAAGATTAGCGACATGGCAAAAGCTGATATATATATATATATATATATATATATATAGCTAGAGTTTTGAACGAAATATAGAGCCTAATCATACTCCTATTGTATCTAAGATGGGGGAGACAATACGGATTCAAGGTCAAATTAAATAATTATTGGACAAATCTACATAAAATATTAAGTACAGGGACATAATTAGATTTTTAATAAGCCAATTTAATTTAATCATGGGCCAAATTAAAAGTTTTATTATGTTTAAGAATTAATTTAGGTCAAATTAAAAGATTTGATTAGGTGCAGGGACTTAATTATACTTTTAATGGGTCAAATTAATTTTATTAGGGACTTAATTGGTGAAAAATTAAACCCAATTTAGGCTTAATTAAAAAGATTAAAATTTTAGAGGACCAAACTTAATTTTTATAAAGTCAACTGATTAAAATTAGGAGTAAATTGCAAGAAAAACAAAGTTTAGGGTCAAATTGAAAAAAATCACAATCAAGGACCTTTTTGAAAAAGGCGTTAAACTTCAGGGACTTAATTCGGTTGAAGACAATGGTGAAATTAAAGAAATGAAAAGTTTAATGGTCAATTTACATAAATCCAAAACCAAGGACCACAATGAAAAAGACATTGAAATTCAGGGCTCATATTGAAGTTTAACAGGGGCAAAACTGCATAAAATTAAAAGTTTGAAGTCAATTAGAAATGTAATTAAAAGAAATCAAAAGTCGAATGACTAAATTGAACTTTTGTCAAGTCTTTAAATTAAAACCCTAATATGTCAAAAATATCATTTCATTTAAATGAAATAACATATTTTAACCAAAACGGCGCTGTTTTGACCAAACAATAACAAAAAAGACAGAGTCATTTGGTTACTATTCATCATCTCCTACCTTTTGCCTAAAAAAGCTACTCGGGTAGCTACATTTTCAGAGCATTTAATGCTTCATCTCTGAACCAAATTGGACAAACCATACACCCCAACGTAAATCTTATTGGTTGATTGCCCCTACAGCCGCCGTGACACCGCCCTAAAGTGGCCAACCTGACCAGCCTTTAGTAACCTAATTTTACAAACCATGATGACACCTTTGAGCCAACAAGTGAGATTTTTCCTGCTTGAATCAAGGGTCAAGATTGGTCCCCAATAAAGATAAAATGTCCATCTTCCATCCCATATAAATGGAGTGGATTTCAAGCATTGAGGGACAAGAAATTGAGGTGCAAACTAAACAAAAAGTCAGCCTCCCCAATCTTCTTCTTCATCTGCTAACCTTTTCTCACTTCCTTCGTCATGCTCTCGTTGCCACCAGCCTCACGTCGGCCCTGCCATCATGACCACCAACCAGCCACGTTAGCTAACCTTCTCTTTCCCTTTTTGTTGTAAACAATCACAACCATTTGCATGCAGAACGAGAACTTGTTCTGCATGCAAATGCAGATAATTAACTTGGTCACTAGGTCAGGCTAATGACCATGTAAGGTTGGGCTGGACCTATTTTAGCTCAACCCAGATGGTTGGGTTGGGTCCAGCCCAATATATATATATTAAAAAAATAATTTTTCAAAAGACTAGTTTGAAATTATTTGTGGGTTCTTTGCATGTTTTTCTAACAATTTTGTCTAATATTAGGTCGTAGACTTACACTGTAAAATACGGACTCGATATAAAAATATCTAATTTTTCTCCAGAATTTAAAAAAAAATCCGAAAATTCAAAAATGAACTTTCATTTCAAATACAAAAAAATGTTTGGTTTTCATGCATACAACCAAATCCTAAAAGTTTTTCATGTATATTTTTTAAAAAAGATAAAATCATATTTTTATCATGTTTTTTTAAAAATACAAAAATGAATATCGTAACCGGTTTATGATTATCCATTAGGGTTTGACCAAAATATAAAAAATTCAAATATAATTAGTTTGTTATTCTGAGCATTAGGATTTAGCTATATCCAAGAAATAAATAAGTATGGGCCTTAGAACAGTTATGATTTAATCCAATAAGATAGAGATTTTCTCATGAAGAGAGATTTGTCTTGTACCTTAGACAAGACCAATAGATAGAAACATGATCTAGAAAAACAATCGACAACCAATACAGCTTACTTCAGGTAGGATTTAGCTACATTTAAGAAATAAATAAGTATGAGCCTTAGAACAGTTATGATTTAATCCAACAAGATAGAGATTTGCCTTGTACCTTAGACAAGACCAACATATAGAAACATGGCCTAGAAAAACAATCGACAACCAATGCAGCTTATTTTAGGTAGAATGCACTGGGAGTAATGCGTCTTTCCTTTGCACAACTAGTCCTTTTACTCAGATTCTCGTAGATTATTAGGTTTTTTAGTGACCATAATATCAGGAGGTAACTCATGAATTTTATAATTATGATCTTATGATTAAACCCAGAAAACTTCTTTTACTATTCTCAGAAAATATCTGTCCTTCCATATCATGCATGTGAAGACATGAATATTCCAATATCTTGCTTTAGATTTCCCTGGAGAAACAAGGCTGGTCCAGAATTTTCCTCATTTGTTTTCCCTGGAGAAAAATGTTAGTAGGTCGATATATGGTGCTAACTATCAAATGCCAAAATTTCCCGTATGCTACTCTGATGCTGAATCATTGATAAAATCAGCTTTGCCCCGCCACTGGGTCCTTACAGAACTTCCAATACTTCCCAACCAAATTGTCCGGTATAGACAGGCTAGAGAGAAACACTCCCTTCTGGACTCCACAAATCTTTGGTACAAGACCACCAGTGTGGAGTTTGTGCCAGCAGGTGAACGTGTGTAGTGGCTAGAAAATCCTGGTTGAAATTGACTAGGCATTCCTTTACAAATAATTGTCATATTTTATTTCATTCGAGTCAAGAATCTAGTTCTTCTTTCTGTGCTTGAAAGCTGCCAAGAAAGGAATCGTTCAGCTTACTTGTCCCTCGGAGTATACAAGTTCTTTTGAATCAATGCTTTCAACCCACTAAAGCCAGATTATATTACTGGAATCTATGTTATTCTAATTGTATATTTATTTCATGGCATTTTGGAGAACTCTCTGGAAATTGTTAAAATCCCGTCTTATTGGCTTATCAGTCTTTCATAACTCACATGGTTAGTTTCTAACCAATGTGGAACAACCAAGCTCACGCATGTTCCATCAATATAAAAACCTCCAAACTTGCTTATTAAAAACTCAAAAACTTCTTGTTAAAAGTAGCAGAAACGGAATACTTTTGACTATAATTAGTAATTACACTGTGCATGCAGTACACTTAAAGGGCGTCTCTGTAGCAGCCTAGGTTCTTCCAGCATCTCCATGTTAATGTTTATCGCATCTTATGGGAATAGAATTTGATACCATCCTGTTATTTGTAGTCTGGCACTTCGGTATTGAGCACAAAGCTGGGAAATGCTAGTGTTAATTCCCTGAAAAATGGAAACCAAGAGGTGATATAGAGAAGTATGGTCATGTACTTGAAAGGTAAAAACAGAAGGAATTCAAAATATGGAAGCTCCTGCCACTATAAAATAGAAGGAGAAATGTTGTACATATATTCTTCATGAGACAACCAGATGTGTACTTCAGCACTGTCAAGATATTCTTTCATGACCTTTTCGGACTCAAAAGTCTCAAAAAGTAGTTGGAGAGAGAGAGAAATGACAAATGGAGCTTAAAATCCAGATTATATGATGGTATGGTATGAAACAGATGAACAAACTTGAACTGATGATGTAGAGATCTTGAGGACTCACTTTAGATATGGAAGAGTCATGTTCTTCAGGAGAGATGGGTTCTTAGTTACAAAGTCCTTCCACTCTTCTGGATCAATTCTGCCATCTCCATTTAAATCTGCTTCAATCATTGTCTAGAAGAATATGATTTACTGAGATCAATGTCTAGGAGATTGAACGAAATATGAAAAATCATAACTGTTGAAAGATTTTGACACCTTGTCCACAATAGAATCAACAGCGTCATCGGTAAGTGTAGAATCCAATTCACTCAGAATAGCCAGTACCATCTCCTTCAACTTCCAGCATGAGAGAAATTCATGAAGTAGTCGAAAATTAGAAAACAAATAAAAAGAAGGGAAAATAAGATTAGAAATCACAGCCCTGTAAATTTAACAAAGCATACCAAGGATGCTTTCATGTTACTTCCCACACAGTTGAATATACTGTGCTTCACTGACATAACCATTAGAAATCATCATGAATAAGCAACTGATCAGTGCAATGATTCTAGTTAGAAGCACATTTTATGATACTCTTGAAAAGCCAACGAGGGCAAGGGGAAAGTTGCTGAGTACTTACTTCAACACGCTCAATATAGCCAGTTTGTCGTAGATCATACAGTCTGAATGCAACTGAAAGGAGATTATTCCCAACTTAGTGGTGAAAATCATAGTTAACAGGCTAAAATGACTTTTTGTAGACATAAATTACTTATCATATTGAAACAAGAATTATACAGAAAAGATGAAATCCACACGTATTATATCATACATGTAATTTTATCCTCTTCAGAAGCATTTGGATGGAACACACTTAATGACCTAACAAACTCTCCAAATTTGATTACCCCGTTATGCTTGGCATCAAAAAGATCAAATACCTGCAATAGGTTGGCATGGCAAACACATTATGTATATTATCTGCTTGATGAAATTAGAGTGGCTTGAAAACTAGATGGAGTACTACGATGATGAATAATATGAAGCCAGAATAGACCGGTTCATAACTTTCACTCTATACTTACGAGGACAAATGGACTCTTCAATGACCAGGTAAAAAATGCAACATTTACAAAATTATCAGAAATTGAATGCTTCAGGATGTCGGTATTACTGATGCAGCTCTCTGATTGCCTAGATAATGTATAATTCCTTAAAAGTAAGGATCTGATATCTTAGATGAAAGCAATTTGAACACAGAAAATCAACAGATTGCAAACTGGAAACTAAAAACGCAATATTGAGAATACAAAAAATGAAACAGTGCGCACCCTGTCAGAGAAAATATTCTGCTTACTGCTATTACTGAAAAGCGCTAGTTGAAATTCTTCCTGCTCAGAAATGACAGATAAATTAGCACTTACTATAAAGATCTTTCACGATCCAGTGACAAGCTAAAAAGTCCTCTGTGATCAACCTTCAGCCTTGATTAACCATAAATTTGACGGTATGATCAAAATTATCTCATCATCAAGAAAAAGTTACAGCTTAATGAACTTGAATAGAGATACCTTGTGAATAAGATCATCATCAACTATGGTACTGCTTAGCTTCTTGAATAGATCATGCAAAGCTTCTATTTCGTTGACAGTAACTGTGACATGATAAAAAATATCAAACACCTAGACATGTTAATCGACAGGTTGTGATCAATCATATGCCCTACAGCTGGCAATTAAATGTATGAAAAAACTCCAGCAGGATAAATGTATTCAACTAGGTGAAGATTACATGGTTACTTGACGATGGCAGGATAATGTGGCCAACTTGCTGCCATGCCAAAACAACCACACTATGTGCTGAAAAAAATGCAAGCAATGGGCTAGAAAGGAAGCAGGAAAGAACATTGGCAACATGGGATGCATGCTGCAACCATTCCATGCAAGTGCAGCAAATGGAGGATGGAATGCATGAAATGGAATGGGTAAGATTTTATCTAGTTGACCATGGTATTAAAAATTGTCCTGCTATTCAGTGCAACGGGATACATGCAATATTCAACCATCAGATTTTAAGATGTTGATCAAATTTGACAAAAAAGGCACTTGAACCTTCTACTTACATGGTGTTTCAGAAGCAAGTATGATAGGATCCTCATCCCTCGGTAGTTTACTGGTTTTTGTCGAGCAAAAACAGCCTTTGAAAGCATCCATATTTCTGATACACAGTTATACGCAATTGATCCCAATGAGTCTTTATGTAATAAATGCAGCAAATCCCGGATTTTATAATAAATTTCCTGCCACATCAAAACCAAACATGAATCAATAAGACATAATTTTATTTTGAATGGGGTAATTTCTTGTGCTTTTGGCTGGAAAATATGTTCTCTAACATAACAGTGGATTGAAAAAGCTGCAAAAATAAAATATCACTTTCTTTTGTTTACAATAGCATCAAATTGGGTTGATCTGATCTTTAGGAGCATTTGATTTGAGTCAATAACTATGTATGATAATGGACAAATTTTAATTAATTCATGCATGACTTGTTTGATATCAGAGCTAAATTTTCTCCGAAAATTCTTACTCCAACTCACAATTAAGCGTCTATACATTATTTTTATCAATTCAGCATTTTCTTTGGCTAATGTTTACATGCAGAAAATCCAGATTTCCAGTGTCAGAAGCATTTAGGACAACAGATCTAACTTACCAAACAAGTCAAGGTTGAGTGATAAATCAACTCTATCACAACAAAATCAAGAGCAGATTACATTTTTTGAAGTCAAAACACTAAGTACCCCAGTGCCAATAATGGTCTAGTGGGCATCAATTCCTTTTAATTGTTCAAGTTCATCAATTGTGAAGCACTGGACCTTGAAAAAGAAAAAAAACATATACAACAAGGTAGCTGAATGATACTATTAGTGTTGCTGCAACTACACAAGTAGGACACAAATACAAAAGGGGAGAGGAAACAAGAAAAAAAGATGCTTTATCCTCCAACAACTATTCCATACTTACAAAGCACTGAAGGTAACGTTTTTTCTAAATAAATCTCCAC
>Ga0307509_10009182_pt1 | contig 12417 bp, 13 predicted proteins | sample 10_EM_MG_FD_202245 | JGI IMG/M metagenome (GOLD analysis project Ga0307509, IMG submission 202245) | Populus trichocarpa ectomycorrhiza microbial communities from riparian zone in the Pacific Northwest, United States - 10_EM | ecosystem: Host-associated > Plants > Roots > Unclassified | place...
AGTTTCTTCACGCTGGCCATCCGAGTCGTCGCTATTGTTATAGGCCTTATAGCCCGACTCTCAGCCATACTCGGAGCAACTTGGGTGCAATATGATGTGATCAAGACTACTCAGGTCTTATCGCATAGGTGACATTTTGGCTTTCTATTATTTTACGTCAGATCCTGTCGAATGAAATCTTGGAAGCTGTCGCCTGGAGAGTACTACCCACAAAGTAAGTGCTCAGCGCAGGAATTGTGGATATGGGCTGGTAGGAATGGGGTCAATGAGACCAAAATTACTGGCCCTTGCCTTGTTCACCTAATCTCCTGAGACTGGGGAATTGCCTCCCGACCTGAGCTTCCCAGCGATCACACGAAGATGGCATCGTGCGTAGCTTTGACGTGGCAACCTGCCACGGAAGAATTCGCGGTTGGGGGGAACATCGATCCGGGAGACAAAGTCTTCGATATACCCGCTCATGACTTGGAACCGAAATTCAGTGAGAGAGGGCAAGACACCACGTGTGAGAGGAGACAGAAGTCGGTTTGGATGGCCAGGAAAGTCATGGAGTGATTCAGGGGGTCGGAAACCAACGGAAAGTGATTTGAGATGGGGCATCGTGGAGAGGCACGTGGCCATTCCCTCAGGCGATGTGTACATGGAATGTGGAATATGCCAAAGATGAAGAGCAACGAGGTGATTGGTAGTCAAAAGTAGTTTCCATATCCCCGGAAATTCAACGTCGGATAAATTGCATGACTGTAGATGTTGGGCGGATCCGCCTAAGAACCCCTGAGGGAAAACTGTCATCGGCATATTCTTGGAGCCTCCAATAGCAAGGCTGGTCAGAGCAGGAAACGGCTTCTGCATCGCTGATATGATTCTTCCCAACTGGTAACGTGGAAATCCCTGCAATTGAATCTGACAAATGCGATCGGTGTACTCGAGTGCAGCAACGAGGTTCTGTTTTTCACCGTGCCATCACGATGCTTTGTATCCATGGGCCGATATGTGTATGGGTAGGTTCGGCCAGATTTCCAACATCGCCTTTACTCGCTTTTGGGATGTGTAGAAAACTTGTATATCTAGGTGACGTGGCGATGCAGTGACGATGCTTCGCCATCTTCGGCAGACATGAACAAGGGTATGCAAGGGCTCTATGTGCTTGGATGCAACGAGATAGAAACTGAATATTTCTAGGAGGGCTTCGTCAGGGAGAACGTCAATGGTCATCTGGCCCATACTCAGTCGGTTAGCAGCCTGAGTGGTTGCGGACAATGTGCAACTGAAGACACCTACGTTGACCCCCGAGATCTTTGCCAAGTGACCGGTGCCGCTTGATAGGGAGAAGACTGGACAAAGAATTGGACTTCAGGTACAAGCATTACTATGTGGGCCTTGGTCGGTAATGTAGGAGAACACGACGAACCCCCGCCGATTCACTATAGCATCACGTGACGGCCTCGGAAGTCCGACATGTTCAACCACCACCGCCTCGACATCAGCCTCCGTCGCCCCTCATTCCTCTCTGCCCTCTTCCCTTCAAGTCCCTCTTCGCCTCACCTCAAGCCTGCTGCCAACAGTACGTGGATCACCTTCCTTCGCCGGCTGACACAGACAAGTGTGCGCCCCTCATGATCAATCCATATTACCCCACGGGCCACGTCACGCACGACGTGCAGCCGTTACAAGCTGTCAAGACGCTATTCGGGACCACATATCACCGGACTCACACCTTACTGTGTTAGGCCTTGTCTTTCCTTCGTACGTTTTCTTATTGCCTTTCGTAGCATTCCCGCTCTTCCTCTTTTACTTTCCACTTTCTACTTTGCCACTGGACACCCTCTACTCGTGTAGCGTACTTGTAGATAATCCCCTCGCCTGACCCCGGCCAAGGGGGCATCATCGAACCCATGGAATAATAGCCCCACTTTCCCCTCTCCCCATCTGCGTGCCGTGCATCAAGCCTTCCGTTATGCCCGTTATGACACCCCTCGCGCGCTCTTGGTTTTCCGGGAACGCGATCTCTCCCCCTTTCCTTCTCTCCCTTGCGCCTTCGCTTTCCCTTCAGGAATGCGGATCTGATTCGGACTACGCCTTTCCCCGAACCCACTAGCAGTGTGGACTTTCCACCTGCAATACAACATGAGTGGGCGCATGTTACAGGTATGGGGTGTGTTATCTCAGGGAGGCTACCCTACAACATGTTGAGTATACTACATACCAAATACTGTTCTGTCATTGCACTTCTCATTCAGCCTCGGCTGGGAACACCTACTCAGTCCATGAGGAAGCGTTCTTGGAGGGGGCTCCTGTCGAGGGCACTGCTAGACCTGCGAGCCTCCTCTTTGTAGGTTGTCGGCCCGTGCTTGTTGAATCTTGGTCTGGAGAGACGACTTGGGCCTTGCGTTTCGAAATTGGACGTGACGATGTTGAGAGAGTTGCAGGGGTGCCTGTGGAGGGGGGTTGTCACAGTCAGCATTGTACCGACGGACCTCTTCGTCGGAGTAGTTACCGACCACCGACTTCTCGACACACATATCACTCACCTTTGGTGTCTCAGTAGTGGACAGTTACAGGGTGACTGTAGATCTCTCGTGTGGCGATGAACTGTTCAATCGCTTCCTTGTCAGATACCGATGGCTGGCAGCCATCTATACCTAAGAAAATGTTTTTTAGAGCAGGCAACACTTCTATTGCAGTCTCTCTAGCAAGGTCCTGGAGGGCAGGTGCGATAAGCCGAACCGAATCCTCGAATTCTAGAGTCATATCCTTCACAGAGGTGAATTGGAGTAAAAATTCTTGCCATTGGATGACATCAATTTTGCCTTGCCAATCTTCATGATACACACCGATCTCAAGTCTATCCAAAGTTGGGAGCGAAGACAAGAATGAGGCTAAGACTTGAGAAAGAGCAGAAAGCTGCCAATCCAACGGTTTGCAAGAGATTTCTAATGTTAGGGCTTGCCTGTCATTGTCAACCGTCTCTTCTAGTCCCGAAAGTTTGACTACGATAGCAGGACTGAAAAACTGTACGCGTACTCTATGGATTGTCATGAATGATTCCGTGCGACGTATGAAGTGCCCAAGTAGTGGGGTGTCGAATACAAGCTGATTGAAGAAAGAAAAATGACTTTGGTTGAGTCTGGGTGTTTCGATTTGAGACAGGATATCCTCTAAGTACTCGATATCGCCGCGGAAGTTTAAAGACGTGAGATTGGGGAGGACTGCATGAGTGAGCGGGGGCGGATATCTTGCTCTTTGGGCCCGAGGCCGAGGGTATTGGAATTCAAGAAGGAGTGATTTGAGCCTGGGCAACATGGACAGACAAGGAACAATCGTCTCGGGTGAAACATATCCAGAATGAGGAATACGGCGAAGGGAAAGCCGGACGAGGTTAGGGGTAGATGAAAGGAGCTTTCCAATCGATGGGTAAGGAATGCCGTTCAAGTGGAGTGATCGCAGGCGTGGGGCAGATCCACCCAAAAACGAATCGGGAAAAATTGGCACATTTTGTTGTTGAGAAGAGTCAGCGCCGGGAATGGCTTGTCTATTGCGGCAAATTCTTTCAACAAGGAAGTCCGATATTGCCCGTTGCGGTAATAAATTTTACACACTAGGTTGTGCTGCCTGAGTGCGGCAACAATGTTAGTAACATCCTCTTTGGACTGCATGTCCAGTGCATCTATGACAGTAGGCAATGCCGGCCAGATATCCAGCGCCTTCGAGTTGACAGATCGTTGACGAGTGCAGTAAAGTTTCAGATCCAGGCGACTTGGTGAAGCAAACACGATACATCGCCATCTGCGGCACACGTGCACCAGTGTTTGCCATCCATCATAGTTATGACTATAGTCAAATTCATCGGCATCGTCTTTACCCAGACTGTACTCGAATGCTTCCAGGAGGACGTTGTCAGGTAGCACATCGATAGTCACCCGTGGGTAGAGTTGGCCTGAACCGCCGTCCTTGGTAGCCATCCTCGATGAATCTGCATATTATCACTCACCTTGGCCTTCTTCAACCCACAACAGCTTTCGTCGGTGTACAACATGATTTCCCCTGTAGGAATCTTTGACGGGTTGCATTAACGATGCATTGAGGGATGGATAGTTGGTGATAGCACTGGGGTTCAGTTTCATGTTTCGAGGAGGCAAGATAGCGATGGTGAGTGACCAGTCAAGGACGGATGCAGCGAAGCGGCCGTATTTGGCAAGCGTCGTCATTAAGTTTGTCTTTGTGTATTATGCACAGCCATCGATCGTATCGGCCTCAATTACACAGCCACGACGGGGAGAGTGACAAAAAATTTTTTGACCAGGATGGCCGACTCTCATTGTGTTGAATATCCTCTCAACCGATAGGCAGGGCAATTCTCCACTAGCAACGCCCATGCCATCACATCATTCACATGTTCTCTATCGCCGCTAGCACTCAGATGCACTGTTTGAAGCAAGGTTTGAAGTTCCTAGGGATCGTCTCCATCAGACAGACCGTAGTCCTTGGACAGTGTCCCTGGGTGTGCTTACACCCTAAATCTACATCTTCGGTTATATCTCAGCGTACAACATTTACATGCCTCCAGAACAGTACTAGTGCCACGGGCTATATCCCCACCTGCCGGTCCGGCCCTCACATGGTCTCACAACTGTTCCTCGACACTGTAAAGTCCAAACATGATGAATTTCAGCATTTTCATGCACAACAGCTGAATTTCGTGCATTTTATGTGTGAAATACTAGAGTCTTATTTCTCAGTGAAAAGTTAGTGAAATTTTACAATGATATTCAACTAAAAATCACACAAACTCCTCTGTGAAGTCCAAACATGATGAATTTCATGCATTTTATGTGTGAAATACTAGAGTCTTATTTCTCAGCGAAAAGTTAGTGAAATTTTACAACAATATTCAACTAAAAATCACACAAACTCAGAGGAGTTGAAAGTCCTATGAATCAACTACTGAAGAATTGCTGAATGGACTGAGTTGTGGTATATATGTATTTTACATGGGTATCTTGTCGTTGCCTGTGCGTCACTGTCGCCACCAGCTGCGCATCACCGCTGCTGTCATCATCACCCGTATGTCACCACTGCCATCGTAGTTGTCTGCACGCCACCGCTGCTGTCGTCATTGCCCATGTGTCACCACTGCTGTCATCATTCCCCATCACTGCTGCTGTCATCATCACCTGCGTGTCACTGCTGCTTTCATTGTTGCCCACGCATGTCACCACCACCACCATCATCGCCTGCGCATCACTGCTGCTGTCATCATCACCCACATATCACCACTGCCATCATCGTCACCTGCGCATCACCGTTGCACTCACGGGTACATTGGGTTTGTGAGTGATGTCACCAGCTCCGCAAGATGCGAAGCTCCTGCGAGACTCACCATGTATGTGTCTGCTTTTGCTGGGATGGTAGCAGAGTGTTCGAGGGTGCGGTTGAGCATGAGTTGAAGCGCATGAGACAGGGGCAAGGGCAGGGAGATGTGCATGCGGTATGTGCACAAAGACAAGGGAAAGGGGGATGGGCGGGTTTTGACGCGCTTGGCGGCATGCATGGCGGGGGGTGTAGGGCTCAAAGACCTGCAGTGTGGACAGGTGGACATGGTGCTTGGGTGCTGGCGTGATCACGGGTGTTTCATAGACAGCACTCAGGAGGGCAGGCAATCTATACATGCGGCTGTGGACGCACCATGCTTGGACAGCTTGGCAAGGCAAGGTGGAGACAGAGGACAAAGAAGCTGAGTCCAGGGGGGCGATGAGCATTGGCAATGGATTTGCAGAAGTGTTGTTGGCCAGTGGAGAGGGGGGTGAGTCAGGGCCTAGCATCTCCAACTCAGAGATGCTGCTGGCATGCCACCCAAGGCAGCTTGGAGGGCAGATGTCTGGGGACAGGGTATGCACCTCATGCGCAGCGGATCTCAACAGTGTTGAACTTGTTCACATTTCCATGAACATCGTGTTTGCCCTGAGGAACATCATCAGCACTGCCAAAATGAAGTGAAAAGGAGAGTCACCCAGATGAGAGACACATCTTGGCAGTCCATGCATTTGGGAACGATATCATGCGCATGCATGATGTCTCCACATTCCCTATCGATGGGCAAACACTGCACCTATCCTGGCCAAGGGAACCATTGGCGTTGTGCTCAGTGGCAAGACAGAGTGTGTCGCTACTGTGATGTATGACGCATCGGGGCCCAGGGCCCAGGCCAGAGGTGCTACCACAACATGGTCGGTGTGGGCCCGAAGTGCCACCACAAGAGAGGCCAATGGGGGAAGGGGGGAGTGAACCCAAGTAGCCGCAGCATAAGTCGTCACAGTGGTATATGGGACACTTTGAAAGGAGCAGGCACTTGCAAGCCTGGAGAGGGGAGGTCATGAGTGGAGCCGGTCTGGCAGTAGAGGAAGTCCAGTCTGAGCTGGAGTGAGTGCGACTGGCTCTGCAAGTGGGACCTCGAGTTGCAAGGTCACTGGATCCAGAGGCAGGACATGCACCGGGGTTAGTGATCCTGGGTCGGGAGTCCATTCGCCATCATCAGAATGCTGAGTACAAGTCCGATGCCATAGGCAGACGCACCTTCAATCAAGTAGTCACCCTCTCTCTGGGATAGTCTTGAAGAGCTCATGGAAGTCTACATTCAGCTAATTGCTCGCAACTGCAAAGCCCATCACTGGGATGATATGTAAGAACTCTGTGGCGGTCAAGGGGAGGTGGTAGACGTGGAAGTCATCCAGCAGGGGTGCCTCGACGAAGGACTGGAGGAAGTCCTAGAGGGACGAGGTGAGAGTGATTCATTCAGCTCTGCCAACAGCTTGTCGTCCTCCAAGTCATCATCACAGACATCCACGGAGGACACATAGTGGGATTCGGGCTCCTCGGGTCGCGCAGATAGAGAGTTGTGGTGAGAACGTATGGATGGCAGGGAGGGCTGCAAGTAGTTTGAATTGATGGATGACTACGAGGTGGTGGTGTCGTGGCCTGACAGAGCAGGTGAACGCTTGACAACAGAGCCATTGCAGTGCGGTGGAGAGATGGGCGGAGAGGATGAGTCATGCAGGGGCAAGTTGGGGGGTCCCGCCAGAGTGGGAGATGGACGTGACGAGCACTGAGGTGAGACCGATAGTTTTGTGCTCTGAAGACAGTTGCGCAGCAGTGCTAGTGGTCGCAAGAGGACCAGCACCAAAGACGATAGTATGGGCCATGTTGCCCAAGACAAGACCTACCTCAGGCTGGCTGCACGAAAAATCAGTAAGTCTAGCTGCACCATCAACGAGAAATCATTAATCATCCCACACCTTTGCCAACAACTTGATCTGTCATCGAAATTGAGAACCATCTTCACTTTGGGGCCTATCAAGAGGGTGCTTGCAATAGCATGGGGAGGATTGTGCTGATGCACAGGAGGCGCACAATCATGTGCTCAAGAAGACAGAGGACTGGTGATTAGGTTGGTAGGGGCAAAGAACAAGGCATCGTATGGGCAGGTCATGCATTGTCACACATGTTTTCGTCGCGCCACATACGACTTAGAAAAAAAAAAAAGAGCAAGGGCATGTGTGCCATCATGTGCAAGGACAACTTCAACACTGTCTCGCATCTCATTGCAAGACACCATCTCTTTGCTTTCCTCTCACTTTTCCCTCCTCTCCCCAAAACCACTGCCATTGCCATTGCCTTTTACTTGTTGCTGTCACAGCAACACGAAACCCAGCAGGTGAGTGCTTCTTGTTGGCTTTCTTTCTATATGCTGACCAGTCCCTTCCTCCCCTCTCCAGTGAGTGTCCCATCATGTCCTGACCAGTGAGTGCCCCTTGCCGTCTCACTTTTTTTTCTGTATCCTGATCAGTCCCACTCTTTGCCCTCTCCAACAGGTCAGAAGGAGCATGAGGCAGCCCAAGCTGAGGGTAAGCGCAAGGGCATTTGGCGCTTCCAGATTGACCCCAATGACATACATAATTTTGGCAGTAATTTGGTGTTCTGCCCTCCTAGTCCGTTGACGCCTCTCACCGGCTTGGCTATATTATACCCCTGGGAGATGCAGATGGTATTATCAGGCATCCCTGCAAGAAGCCCAGGTGGGCTCTACCACCAGCGAAAGCCGGACAATATTTGAGTGGACAATTCTTGACATCGACAAAGCGACTGCCCAGTCTGCCTCCATCACCTCCACCACCTCTACCATGACCTTATCCTGTGGCACCCTCACAGAGCCAGAGAGTCATCCCTGAACAATCCGGTGATGTGATGCAGCCCTGCTTTGTCATGACTTGAGTGCCAGAGCCCGCAAGCCCGTCATGATATCATCTATCTATACCCACCATCCAGCCTTCCAGACGTCACAGTTGAGTTGAGTTGATGATCATGTTGACCTGCCACAGACCTCCATCCTGTCCAGTGAATACCAAACTGCGCAATCCCTCACTTGGGCAGTTGCAGTGGAGCCAGCAGCACACCTGTCGACAAGACTACTGGTGCGGAGGGGTCTTACCTGTACTGGGAAGTGACATAGGCCCGCTTTTACACTGTTTTGTTATTCTCACTCAATTGACACCCTCTTTTTCCTTCCCTGCCACATGCTTTCCAGTGCAAACTCCAATCTCATGACTCCGAACAACTCTCGTGCAGTTACCCCTGTGGGTGACTTGGAGGCCTTTGATCCAGCTTGCCCATCTGTGAGCCCAGCAGATTCGATCCTTCTTCCAATAGGCAAAGTGCCAGGTTATCTTAGACACCACCTTGAAAGCACTTGTGTTGCACACTGAGGTGCATACCTCTTTCATGATGTACATGTTCTCTCTCCTCCTATCCCACAGTCACCGGAATGTTTGAGTCCTGGTCCTAAATGCACAGCAGACAGGTATGTGGACTTTCGATGTCAATTGAGGACGGTGAGCAAGGATGGTGAGTAATTGGTAAACAAGTAATTAAATTTGAATTTTATTTTCAATAAAAATTCCCGTGAAAAAAAGAATGAAAAATGTGTGAAAAAAAAGAATGAAAATGCATGAAAAAAATCAACAAAAAATATATGCAAAAATCAGTGAAAAGATGTGTGAAAAAATCCCCAGAAAACATGTAAAAAATCCCCTAAAAAACGCGTGAATCTGTTGCAGATTCACTGGAATTTCAGGCAATAAACTACCGAAAATTTCAGTCATTTTTTCATTAAATCTCAGCATTTTTTCATCGTTTATTCCATCATTTTTTCACGGTTTATTCATCATTTTTTCACCATTTTTTCACACATTTTACCTACCGAAATTCCGACACTTAGGACTTTACAGTGTCGAGGCTCCTCCGTTGAACCATAGTAACCACGGTCCTCGCAGCTGGTGCACACGGCGTGTCACAAGTACACCTCCCTCATAATGCCAGTGTCAAATAAGTCTGCAATCGCCCTCGAAAAATCGTCAGGTCTATAAACTTCCTCCCTTATTGCACATCCGTTATAAAATATAGAGGTGGTTATGTATGCGTGAACGCGGGGGCACACGATAACGGGAGTGGGGACGCCACTCGTACTCACTGACCCATATAACATAGTCCGGGTTGCCTTATCAGTATTATCCGCGCTCTGCTTCCTTATATTACTATCGCCCCACAGAATATCATAACATAAGCGAGTGGGTGTCCCCACTCCTGTACTGTGTGCCGTCCTTCTCCCTCGCGCTTATCGCGCTCAGTCCTTCCATACTCTTCTCGCGCTCAGAATACTACCTCGCCTTCGGGCTCACTGTCGGCGGCGAGCTCTTTGGGCGCCTCAATCAGTACGGCCACTTTCTCGGAACGAGATGCCGTGGTAGTGCTTCAGTACGTCGATTGTGTCTCCCCCGATGATAGCAACGAGAGACTTATCCATTTCGTTTTATCCCTAGTTCCGCCTCGTCCGGCGTTGAAGTATCTGCACAACCTCGGCATCGTCCACTGCGATCTCAAGTATGTTGCCCCTCCCCTTTATCATTCACCGTCCCGATCTTCGGCGAGAGCTTTGGATCCAATAGCCATCATAGGATTCTGCGGGCTTGGACGTGAACAATATCGAATAGCCAATGTCATTGTCCCAAGCTGATCTACATGACCTAATTAATCTGCGGAAAGTCATCATTATTCAACTATAGCTCGTGAGATGGCTGTCCTGCGACACTGGTAGCCACAGTTCCATTTGGATAGAGTGGGATAACATCATGAAGGCGCTGGGAAGGGGAGTAATTAGGGTCTCAAGAGTCAAATGAACGATGAAAAGCGAGTAGTAAGTAGTAAATTAGCACCACCAAACGGGAGTGGGAACTGGGAAAGAAAGCGGGGAAAACCCATCGATCTTTGGTTCAGACCTCCCACACATTTACGACCATCCATCCCAACTGTGAACCACTACAGGGAGACAAGAGAGCTGTCGCGCAGAAACAAATTGCCCAAGGGCTTCCTGTGTTGATCCTGATGGTTCGAGCCGTTCGAGCCCTTCTATGAAAAGATTTTGTAACGCGGGCACTTCTGTTGCTCTTTCCCCTGCGAATTCTCGCAGGGCGAGTGCATAATGTAGCATGAGCTCTTTGCCTATGTGCAGATCCTTCAGACCCGTAAATGGGTGTAAAAGATCCAGCCATCGGAGGTTCCATGCCATGTCTTGCTGATATAGGAGTACCGTGACTACTAGTGGAGAGCTTCGCATAAGATTCCCAATGAGAGGGATCCGAATTCGAATTCGAGGTCGAATTCGACCGTGTAACACCAAAATGCCACAGCTCCTCGACTGTGGACTTTGAACTTTTCAATACGGCCGAGGAAATCGTGGAGTCGTGGGACATCGAATATCGGTTGATTAAAAAATTTGATATAAACCTTGTCAAGGAGCGGAACATCGATCCGGGAGACAAACTCTTCGATGTACTTGCTCATGACTTGGAACCGAAATTCAGTGAGAGAGGGTAAGTGAACGGAGACAGAAGTCGGTTTGGCTGGTCAGGCCAGTCATTGAGGGATTGAGGGGATCGGAAACCAACGTAAAGTGATTCGAGATCGGGCATCGTGGAGAGGTATGTGACCATTCCCTCAGGTGATGTGTACATGGAATGTGGAATATACCAAAGACAAAGAGTACGGAGGTGATTGGTGATCAAAAGTAGTTTCCATATCCCCGGAAATTCAATGACGGATAAATCGCATGATCGTAGATGTGGGGCGGATCCGCCTAAGAACGCCCGAGGTAAAACTGTCGTCGGCATACAACTGGAACCTCGAATAGCAAGGCTGGTCAGAGCATGAAACAGTTTCTGCACCGCAGGTAAAATTCCTTCCAGTTCAGAACATGAAAAATTCTGCAATTGAATTTGACATATGCAATCGGTGTGCTTGAGTGCAGCAATGAGGTTCTTGTTTTCACCGTACCATCGCGATGCTTTGTATCCATGGGCCGATATGTGTATGGGTAGGTTCGGCCAGATTTCCAACATCGCCTTTACTCGCTTTTGGGGTGTGTATAAAACTTGTATATCTAGGCGACGTGGCGATGCAAAGACGATGCTTCGCCATCTTCGGCAGACATGAACAAAGGGTATGCCATGGCTCTACATGCTTGGATGCTTCAACCAGATAGAGACTAAATATTTCTAGGAAGGTTTCGTCAGGGAGAATGTCAATGGTCATCTGGCCTATACTGAATCGGTCAGTAGTGGTTGCGGACAATGTGCAACCGACGACACCTACGTTGACCTCCGAGATCCTTAACAGGGAAGGAAAAAGTGGCCCTTCATGCTTAACAGGGAGGGGACCGGACAGAGAATGGGATTAGTTGTCTTGTGAGAACCCGACGAACCTGATTCACTATGGCATCTGACGCGCGATCTGACGCGCACAACGCACAAGTCCCCGTGACCCTGGGGGTTTTCCCATGGCAAATTTGGTAAGGGGCGGCAGTTACGGCGGGAACACCGGAAAGCGCTCGGTGGCTCGTTGCCCTCGTGAGCTTGGCAAGCTGGCATTCACGACTTTCTCTTCCCCTTACCACTTCCGCACCTGGCACATGTGTTTCCTGCTCGACCGAAGAAACCACATAAAAGTCGAGAGTGTGTATCGTCAACTATTCGGATACTATCAGCGCAACCGCAACGATGTTCTCACTCGCCTCCCAACCGGTGATGGCGCAACCACCGTCCACGAACAAGAAAAAGCAGTTCGAGATCCGCGATGCCCTCGTCGGGACTGGCTCATTGGAGAAGTCATAGTACGTGTGAGAGCCTCTCAGGTGTATACACTCTAAAACGATACAGTAAGTATATCACAAACCCCACATCATAGTCATCGCATATGGCAGCGCGCGACACGGCACGTACCACCAGAACAGTGGACTCTCGATGAGCGTCGCGCAGCCCGCCCATCCACGCCTCCTCCAGCGCCACCCCCAACACACTCCCCGCTACCCCA
>Ga0307509_10009184_pt1 | contig 12413 bp, 12 predicted proteins | sample 10_EM_MG_FD_202245 | JGI IMG/M metagenome (GOLD analysis project Ga0307509, IMG submission 202245) | Populus trichocarpa ectomycorrhiza microbial communities from riparian zone in the Pacific Northwest, United States - 10_EM | ecosystem: Host-associated > Plants > Roots > Unclassified | place...
AGATGGCTCTAATCGCTGCGTGCACTCGGGAATCGAGATGCACGTCATCCCGAATACACCAACGCATCGAAAAAAACAGCGTCCGCTTAAGGAAGTGTTGACGCGCCGCGATCGGTGCAAGCGCCGCGCGCGACACGACAATTGCAGAGCGCGCGCGACGCGCGATGCGGAAGATGCGCGACAGATCGAAATTGTCGAATGTCAAGATTGACGAAAACCATTGCGCCGCAGTTATTTTCGAGATTCGCGCAACACGCGCTTGCGTGATGCATGATCGCTGCGCGAGTCGCTGACGACGCCGGAACGAGCGCCGCGCGGTCTCCGAGTCGCGAATTTTGGCAACGAAAAAATTTTCGTGTGTAACCCCCGCTCGCGCCCGCGCCGCTCGCCAAAGGCGGCTTTTTTGCGAATCGCGACAACCGATTCGCAAGTCGGGTCGAATCGAGCGAGGAGGACGTCTGCGTGCGACGACGCGATCTGCTCGCGCGTTCGGGGCACATCGAGGCGACGAAGTACCGTCGCGCGGGTGATGACGTTCCGTCGCGCTGCGATGGCGACGATGCCGCCGACATGCTCGCGACGACGTTCGGTCGCGCCGGCGACGACGTTGTCGCACCGGGGATCAGAGACCGAGCTTGTCCTTGAGCAGATCGTTGACGGCTTGCGGATTGGCCTTGCCACCGGACGACTTCATCACCTGACCGACGAACCAGCCGACCATCTGCGGCTTCGCCTTCGCCTGCGCGACCTTGTCGGGATTGGCGGATATGATGTCGTCGACCACCTTCTCGATCGCCGAGAGATCCGTCACCTGCTTCATGCCGCGCGCTTCGACCAGCGCCTTGGGGTCGCCGCCCTCCTGCCAGACGATCTCGAACAGGTCCTTGGCGATCTTGCCGGAGATCGTGCCCGCGCCGATCAGATCGACGATGGCGGAGAGCTGCTCCGCCGATACCGGCGAGGCCGAAATCTCCCGGCCTTCCTTGTTGAGCCGGCCGAACAGTTCGTTGATGACCCAGTTGGCAGCCAGCTTGCCGTCGCGCGACCTGTCGGAAAGCCCGCCCAGCACGGCCTCGTAGAACTCCGCGCTCTCGCGCTCCGCCACCAGCACGCTCGCATCATAGGGCGAGAGCGCGAGATCGGCGATGAAGCGGGCCTTCTTCTGGCCCGGCAGTTCCGGAAGTTTCGACCTCAGCTCCTCGACGAACTCCTGCGTGAACTCCAGCGGCAGCAGATCGGGATCCGGGAAGTAGCGGTAGTCGTGTGCCTCTTCCTTGGAGCGCATCGAGCGGGTCTCGCCCCGGTTCGGATCGAACAGCCGCGTCTCCTGATCGATCGTGCCGCCGTCCTCGATGATATTGATCTGGCGCCGCGCCTCATACTCGATCGCCTGGCCGATGAAGGTGATCGAGTTCATGTTCTTGATCTCGCAGCGGGTGCCGAGCGCATCACCCGGCTTGCGCACGCTGACATTGACGTCGGCGCGCAAGGACCCCTTCTCCATGTCGCCGTCGCAGGTGCCGAGATAGCGCAGGATCGAGCGCAGCTTGGTCACATAGGCCTTGGCCTGTTCGGCGTCGCGGATGTCGGGCTTGGACACGATCTCCATCAGGGCGACGCCGGAGCGGTTGAGATCGACATAGGACATGGTGGGCGACTGGTCGTGCAGCAACTTGCCGGCGTCCTGTTCCAGATGCAGCCGCTCGATTCCGATCGTGACGGTCCGGCCGCCGTCCAGTTCCAGCTCGACCTCGCCCTCGCCGACGATCGGCGACTTGTACTGGCTGATCTGGTAGCCCTGCGGCAGGTCGGGATAGAAATAGTTCTTGCGGTCGAACACCGAGCGCAGGTTGATCTTGGCGTTGAGGCCGAGGCCCGTGCGCACCGCCTGGCGGACGCATTCCGCGTTGATCACAGGCAGCATGCCCGGCATCCCCGCGTCGACAAGCGAGACGTGGCAGTTCGGGTCGCCGCCGAAGGCGGTGGAGGCGCCGGAAAACAGTTTCGACTTCGAGGTGACCTGGGCGTGGATCTCCATGCCGATGACGACTTCCCAGTCGCCGGTCGCGCCCTTGATCAATTTGTGGGTTGCGGCACTCATGCGGCGTTGTCTCCGAGCAGTGCGGCCGCGATCCGTTCCCACTCGGCTTCAACGGCATCGTCCGCCGCCGGCCGACCGGCCCGCCGATACCAGTAGCCGGCGTTGCCGAGATCGCCCTCGACGCGGTGCAGATAGGCATGCACCCACGCCGCGTCCGCGCTCGGGTCATCCTGCACCAGCTTGTGCGCCTGATCCCAATCGCCCTTGGCCGCCCACCACAATCCAGCCAGCGGTGCGCTCAACTGCGGCGCCGGCGCGGTACCCGCGAGGCTCGCCTTGAAATCGAGGCTCGTCATCAAATCAGCCATGCTCACCACCATTGCTCCGGCGTGAAGCGCCCCGCCGCCTGCTCGATCACCTCGCCGAGCGAGAACAGCGTCTCCTCGTCGAAGGGCCGGCCGATCAGCTGCAGCCCGAGCGGCAGGCGCTGCGCATCCTTGCCGGCGGGAACCGCGATGCCCGGCAATCCCGCCATGTTCACCGGCACCGTGAAGATGTCGTTGAGATACATCTCGATCGGATCGGCGCCGCCCTTCTCGCCGATGCCGAAGGCGGCCGACGGGGTCGCGGGCGTCAGGATCGCATTGACGCCCCCGGCGAAGCAATCCTCGAAATCCTTCTTGATGAGGGTGCGGACCTTCTGCGCGCGCAGATAATAAGCGTCGTAGTAGCCGGCCGAGAGCACATAGGTGCCGATCATCACGCGGCGGCGCACCTCCGCGCCGAAACCGGCGGCACGGGTATTCTCGTAGAGTTCGCCGATCGACCCACCGGGAACGCGCAGGCCGTAGCGCACGCCATCATAGCGCGCGAGGTTCGACGAGGCTTCCGCGGGCGCGACAATATAATAGGCCGGCAGCGCATATTTGGTGTGCGGCAGCGACACCTCGACCAGCTCGGCGCCTGCCGCCTTGAGCCAGGCCGCGCCCTCGCTCCAGAGCTTTTCGATCTCGCCCGGCATGCCGTCGAGCCGATACTCCCGGGGGATGCCGATCTTCATGCCCTTCACCGAGGTGCCGATCGCGGCCTCGTAGTCCGGCACCGGGCGGTCGACCGATGTCGTGTCCTTGGGGTCATGGCCGGCCATCGAGCGCAACAGGATCGCGGCATCGCGCACGCTGCGCGCGATCGGGCCGGCCTGATCGAGCGAGGAGGCAAAGGCGACGATACCCCAGCGCGAGCAGCGCCCGTAGGTCGGCTTCATGCCGACGGTCGCGGTGAACGCCGCCGGCTGGCGAATCGAGCCGCCGGTATCGGTTGCGGTCGCGCCCATGCATAGAAGTGCCGCCACTGACGCCGCCGAGCCGCCGGAGGAGCCGCCCGGCACCAGATCGGTGTTGGAGCCCGCGCGCCGCCACGGATTGGCGACGGGACCGAAGCAGGAGGTCTCGTTCGACGAGCCCATCGCGAACTCGTCATTGTTGAGCTTGCCGAGCAGCACCGCGCCGTCGCGCCAGAGCTGCGAGGTGATCGTCGACTCGTAGGTCGGCACGAAATTGTCGAGAATTTTGGAGCAGGCGGTGGTGCGGACACCCTTGGTCGCGAACAGATCCTTGATGCCGAGCGGAATGCCGGCCAGCGGCCCGCCCCTGCCCTTTGCGATCTCGGCGTCCGCGCTCCGCGCCATGGTGCGGGCCTGTTCCGGCGTCTCCAGCACGAAGGCGTTGAGCGCGCGCGCCGCCTCGATCGCCGCCAGATGGGCGTCGGTCAGTTCGAGCGAGGTGAAAGACTTGTTCGCGAGGCCATCACGGGCCTCGGCGAGCGTCAGCGATGTCAACGATGTCATTTATTGATCGGGCTGCAGAAGAACGGGGACAGGGTCTTGTCATGAGCCGGATCGTCCTTGCGGGACTTGTCGGCGGCCTCGAGCTGATCGAGCACGGCGTTGACGGCCACTTGCGGGTCGGCAGCCTTGCCCTGCCGCTCCATCGCGTCGAGATAGTTCATGTAGGCCTGATAGGCCTTTTCATCGTCGCAGAGCAGACACATCGGAGGTCCTGTCTCACAAGCTGGTTCGTTTGAGGCGTTTGCTTGACCCGCTGTTTTCGGATCGCGCTCCTACTCGACGACTTTCGGCACCAGGAAGAAATGGTTCATGGTCTCCGGCGCGTTGCTGACGATGTCGTCCGCGATCTCGCCATCATTGACCAGGTCCGGGCGCTTCTTCATCTCCATCGGCGTCACCGACGTCATCGGTTCGACGCCCTCGACATTGACCTCTGACAACTGCTCGACAAAGGCCAGCATGGCGTTGAGTTCGCCCTGCAGATGCGGAACCTCTGCCTCGGTGACCGCGATCCGCGCGAGGTGCGCGATCCGGCGGACGGTGGCGGCATCAACCGACATTATATATAAAGCCTCTCACAGCGGAACTCTATTCCCGCCAGCGGTATAGCAGAGGCCGCTTTCGCGCCGCAACCGGCCTTAGCCGGCCAGTTGCCCCATTCGTGCCAACGCCTCGGCCGCCAGCACACGCGTCAGTTCGGCTGCGGGCAGCTCGCGCCCGAGCCCGATCGCCTGTCCGGCCCAGAGATTGGTGAAATCCACCCTGCCGAGCTTTTCGGCCGCCACTTTCAGCGGCGTCAGCGCGGTGGCCGCGTGCGGAAACGCCGGCGCGTCGGGTGAAACCGGGCCGACCTCGCGCATCACGCGATTGGCGACGCCCCGCGCCAGCCGTCCGGTCATGACATTGGTGATGACGGTGGACTCGTCGCCCGCCGCGGCTAGCGCCACCCGCGCCGGCGCGATCACCCTGGATTCCGGGCAGCGCAAGTAGGCGCTGCCGAGCTGCACCCCCGCGGCCCCCAGCGCGAACGCCGCCGCGATGCCGCGTCCGTCGGCGATGCCGCCGGCCGCGATCACCGGCAGCTTCACTGCATCGACCACCTGCGGCAGCAGCGCAAACAGCCCCGGCTGTTCGGCGAGACGATCGGTCAGGAACATGCCACGGTGACCGCCCGCCTCGGCGCCCTGCGCGATGATCGCATCCACGCCGTGTTGTTCGAGCCAGATCGCTTCCTTGACGACGGTCGCGGACGCAATCACGGTGCAGCCCGCCGCTTTCACCCGCGCCAGCAGCGACGCCTCCGGCAGGCCGAAATGGAAGCTGACCACTTCCGGCTTCAGCTCCTCCACCAGCGCACACATCGTCGCATCAAACGGCGCCCGGTTGGCGGCCGCGACGGGCGCGGCCGGATCGAGGCCGAGCTCACCATAATAAGACGCAAGCCGCCGCCTCCATCCAGCCTCGCTGACGGGATCGGCATCAACCGCGGCGTGGCAGAAGAAGTTCATGTTGACGGGTGCGGCGACGCGCTGGCGGATGATGTTGACCTGCTCGCGCGCCTTGTCCACCGAGAGCATCGCGCACGGCAGCGAGGCCAGCCCGCCGCCTTGCGCCACCGCGATGGCGAGATCGGCATCCATCACGCCCGCCATCGGCGCCAGCACGATGGGATTCTCGATCTTGAAAAGGTTCAGAAGTCGGTGATCCGGCCACATGGTCTGCTCGTTCTGCTGATGGGTTTCGGCGCTGGCATCTTTGCCGCGGTCACATTGAGATTAGCACCCCGTTCGTCATCTCGGATATGCAATACCTCGCGGCCTGCCAATCCGCCGCCGCAGGCGCAGCTGCTTTCCCTCGCCCGCTTGCGGGAAGAGGGGAAGTAACCGCTTTTGCCTCGGTATCGCACCCCGTGCTATGCGGGCTGATGCCCGCCCCCATTCTCCCCCTCGTCGACGCCGCCGCGCAGTGGCCCGCGCGCGGCGCCCTGATCGGCCTCGATCTGGGCACCAAGACCATCGGCGTCGCCGTCTCCAATCCCGATCGCCGGCTGGCGACCGGGGTCGAGACAATCCAGCGCAAGGCCTTCAAGGCCGATGCGGCGCGGCTGCTGGCGCTGGCCACTGAGCGCAACGTCGTCGGCTTCGTGCTCGGGCTCCCCATCAACATGGACGGCAGCGAAGGCCCGCGCGCGCAATCGACCCGGGCGTTCGCCCGCAATTTCGCGCAGCTGACCCCGCTGGCCATCGGGCTGTGGGACGAGCGGCTGTCGACGGCGGCGGTCGAGCGCGAGCTGATCGGCCTGGATGTCAGCCGTAACAGGCGCGCCGAGGTCATCGACGAGCACGCCGCGATCTTCATCCTGCAGGGCGCGCTCGACCGGCTCACCACCTTGCGCGCCTCGGGACAATAACCATGGCCGTGGTGATCGCGGCGCTGCTGCCGGTGTTCCTGCTGATCGTGCTCGGCTTCATCCTCAAGCGCAGCCTGATGCGGCTGGACACGCAATGGCACGGGCTGGAGCGGCTGACCTATTACGTGCTGTTCCCGATGCTGCTGATCCAGACCCTGGTGAAGGCCGACCTCGGCAAGGTGCCGGTCGCCGGCGTCGGCGGCGCGCTCATGCTGTCGGCGCTGGCCATGGCCCTATTGTGCCTTGCGATCCGCCCCTGGCTTTCGCGGTTCGCCATCGATGGCCCCGCCTTCACCTCACTGTTCCAGGGCGCGATCCGCTGGCAGACCTATGTGGCGCTCGCGGTGTCCGCCAATCTCTATGGCGACACCGGGCTCGCGCTCGCCTCCGTCGCCATGGTCGCGATCATACCGCTGGTCAACGTGTTCAGCGTCGCCGTGCTCGCGCATTATGCCTCACCGGAGAAGCAATCGGCGCGCGCGATCGTGATGACCGTGGTGCGCAATCCCCTGATCTGGGCCTGCGCGATCGGGCTTGCGCTCAACGTGCTGCATGCGCCGCTGCCGAAAATCTGGCATGAGGTGGCCGATTCGCTCGGCCGCTCCTCGCTCGCGATCGGCCTGCTGGTCACCGGCGCTGGCCTGCATCTCGAAGGCCTGTTCCGCCCGAGCGTCGCCGCCGGGCTCGGCGTGTTCCTCAAGCTGATCCTGATGCCGGCGCTGGCGATCTCGCTGGCCTTGGCCTTTTCGTTGACCGGCTCCAACCTCGCGATCGTCGCGGTCTGCTCGGCGATACCGGCCTCATCGTCGGCTTACGTGCTGGCGCGCCAGATGGGCGGCGACGCGCCGCTGCTGGCGCAGATCATCACGCTGCAGACGATCCTAGCCGCGATCACGATGCCGGTGGTGATCGCGCTGGTGGCGTGAATTCCATTCGCGGGTGCATTTCCGCCCTTCGAGGAGGGAATTACGAAATCCCCGGCACTGGATAGCGCCTGCACGTGGCTTTTACCTCCTCACGCGTCGCTTCCGCCGCTGCTGTGTCTTTGGGACGGCGCAACGTCTTGACGATCCATTGCGCGATCCTCTCCATATCGTCCTCGCACATTCCGCGCGTGGTGCAGGCTGGCGTACCAAGACGCAGTCCACTTGGGCGCAAGGGTGGGCGCGTGTCGTCAGGGATGACCTGCTTGTTCGTCGTAATGCCAATGCTGTCGAGCGCTTCTTCCGCTGCCCGCCCGTCCAGATCAAAACTCGCCACGGCATCGATCACGAGCAGATGATTGTCAGTGCCGCCGGTCACCAGCGTCACGCCTTCCGCGAGAAGCGCCGCCGCCAGCGCCTTCGCGTTGCGCAGCGTCGCTTGCGCGTACGCGATGAATTCGGACGAGGCCGCCTTCTTGAACGTGATCGCTGCTCCGGCGATGTTATTCATGTGCGGTCCGCCCTGCAGGCCTGGAAAGACCGCACTGTCGATCTTCCTCGCGTACGCCGCCTTGCTCAGAATCAGTCCGCCGCGCGATCCGCGCAACGTCTTGTGCGTTGTGGTCGTGACAACATCGAAACCCGAATCGAACGGATTACGCATGACGTTTGCCGCGACCAGCCCGCCGATATGGGAGATGTCAGCCATCGTCAATGCGCCGACTTCATCGGCGACCTCTTTGAACGACGCGTAATCATAGTCACGCGGGTACGATGAATAACCGCAAAGCACGATTTTGGGCCGGGTCGCCTTTGCGACCCTCATCAGCGCGTCGAAGTCGATAGCGCCGCCCTGCTGCGGTGCACTCTTGTAACGCACGAAGTTGAATACCTTGCCCATGTGCGAAACTGGCGCTCCATGCGTCAGGTGGCCGCCATGCGACAGGTCCATCGCCAGCACCGTGTCGCCGGGATTTAGAAAGGCGAAATAGCATGCCTGGTTCATCGGCGATCCAGACAGCGGCTGTACATTTGCGTGCTCGGCTCTGAACAGCGCGCAGGCGCGTTCACGCGCGATATTCTCGATGACGTCCGTATAGTCCTGGCCGCCGTAATAGCGGCGACCCGGATAGCCTTCGGAATATTTGTTGGTCAAGACCGATCCAAGGGCCGCCAATACTTCTGGATAGGTGTAATTCTCCGAGGGGATCATCTCGACGCCATCGGACTGGCGGCGCTCCTCTCCGCTGATGGCATCGGCAATATCTTGATCGAAGGATTGCAGTTGCGCGCGATAGGCGTCCATGGGCGTCTCCCTTCAGGAAGATGGACCGACATTTGAAGTCGGCTGCCCAGGCGAACGGCTCGTGAATGTCGCGCTCCCCGATGGTGTCCCATCCCAAGCTCGCCAGTTACGCGACGACAGGCATCTAACCGCAAGCCGTCACTCCGGGCAAGAGGTCGTTGAGCGAGCCTGCGGCGAAAGGCGTCTCTACCCCGCCAGATAGATGCTCTGCGCCACCGCGGCGAGATTGTTCATGCCGTGCACCACGATCGTCAGCCAGGTCGACTGGAAGCGCCAGCGCAGGAAGCCGAGCCAGACGCCGATGCAGAAGATCTCGCCGAAGAAATACCAGTCATATTGCAGATGCAGCGCGGTCCACGCCGCCGACGACAGCACGATGGCGCCGACCGGCCGGAGCACCGATTCCGACCAGCCGCGATAGAGAAAGCCGCGCGCGAACAGCTCCTCGGTGATCGGCGCCGCGACGCAGAAGGCGACCAGCAGCAGCCACAGCGCGCCATCGGCCCGCGCCGATTTCAGCACGTCGCCCATGAAGCCCGGCTGCACTTCGCGCCCGGTGGAGTGCGACAGCACATCCCAGCCGATCACGATGATTGCGAGCCCCAGCGCGCCAAGCAGCACGTGTTTCCAGTTCGGGCCGCGCAGCGCCAAATAATCGCTGAACGAGGTGCCCGTGCCCCGAATGGCGAGCCAGAGCGCGGCGGCAACCGCGGGCAAACCGGTGATCACCGAGAGCGAGAGCGTCGTGCCGCCACCCACGATACGGGTCGCGGTCGCCGCATCGAACGCGCCGCCCTCGCGCAGCAGGAGATAGACGATGACCGCCATCTGCCCCGCGAACATCGCGACAAAGACGAACAGGCCCCACAGCGCGGTGCCCCAGAACTTCCAGACCCGCGGCGGACGCGCCGCCGGCGTGATCGTGAGCGGGGGCGCTTCGAGATTGACTGATACCATCAGATGACTTTCACGGCAGCGCATGGTCCAGGAGGGCGCGGATATCCTTGAGCTCAAGATCGACCGCGCCATACATGCTGGCGTGATTCGCCGCCAGACGGGTCATGGCAAACAGTTCGGCATGGCGCGGCGACACCTGGTTCAACGCCGCGGTCGCGGCCAGCACCGCCAGTTTTTCCACCGCGAGCCGCGCGATCCGTTCGCCGTCAGGGCGCCGGAAGGCGTTGGCGATGAAATTCGCCGCCTCGTTCGCGCCGGGCAGGCCTTTGGTTTGCTCGGCGAGCGCCCGCAGGATCGTGGCTGCCGCGTCGGCCTCACGCGACAGCGCGCGCAGCACGTCGAGGCACATCACGTTGCCCGAGCCTTCCCAGATCGCATTGACCGGCGCTTCACGATAATGTCGCGCCAATATGCCCTCTTCGACATAGCCATTGCCGCCGAGGCACTCCATCGCCTCATAGAGGAAGCCAGGCGCGGACTTGCAGACCCAGTATTTCACCGCAGGGGTCAGGAGCCGCATAGAGGCGGCCTCGCCGGCATCGTGCGGCGTGCGATCGAACGACCGGCACAGCCGCATCACCAGCGCAACCGAGGCTTCGAGATGCAGCGCCATGTCGGACAGCACGGCCTGCATCAAGGGCTGATCGGCCAGATGTTTCTGGAATACGCTGCGATGGCGGGCGTGATGCAGCGCATGCGCGAGCCCCGCGCGCATCAACCCGGCGGAAGCAATCGCGCAATCCTGCCGCGTCAGCTGCACCATCTGGAGGATGGTGCGAATGCCTTTGCCTTCGTCGCCGACGCGGACCGCATAGGCGCCCGCAAACTCCACTTCCGAGGACGCATTGGAGCGATTGCCGAGCTTGTCCTTGAGGCGCTGGAACTGGATCGCATTGACCGATCCATCCGGCGCAAAGCGCGGCAGGAAGAAACAGGTCAAGCCCGCATGCGCTTGCGCCAGCACCAGGAACGCGTCGCACATCGGCGCCGACATGAACCATTTATGCCCGGTGATGCGGTAGCTGTCGCCCGCGCGCTCCGCCCGCGTCATATTGCTGCGCACGTCGGTGCCGCCCTGTTTCTCGGTCATGCCCATGCCGAGCGTCATGCCGCGCTTGGTCCACCACGGCGCGAAGGTCGGATCATAGGCGCGCGTGGCAATCACCGGCATGGTCTGCGCCAGCAGATCCGGCTGCGCAGCGAGTGCGGCGACGGAGGCGCGGGTCATGGTAACAGGACAGAGATGGCCGGTCTCGACCTGCGCGGCCATATAGAACTTCGCCGCCCGCACCACCTCGGTCGCGCCGCCGGCAGGCCTGCCGTCCACGGTCCATGTCGAATTGTGGAGACCGGCCTGCGCGCTCGCCGCCATCAGTTCGTGATAGGCCGGGTGAAACTCGACCTCGTCGCGCCGGAAGCCGCGCGCGTCGAAGCTCCGCAGTTTCGGCGTGTTCTCGTTGGCGATGCGGCCGCGCGCCGCCATCGCGGCCGATCCCCAGTGCCGCCCGAACCCGGTGAGGTCATCGGCGGCGTCCGCCCCTCCGTTGGCCACGACCGCGTCCACCAGCGGCCTGTCGATCGCATAGAGATCGACATCCTCGAGCGGCGGCGACTGGTTGAAGACCTCGTGGGTCGCGAAGGATGCTTGCGTCATGGACGGTTCTTGACGGCGATGGGAACAATCAACGTGGGAGGATCCAACAATGATAGGCGCTTCCGCCCGCACCTGTCAGCGAAAACCGCCGCCGCTCCTTGCCATAGTTCACAAAGCCTTGCCGCGGCGCGGACTGGCCAAATGGACAGACCGGGGGATAACTCGCGCGGCCCTTTTTCGCCCTTGCCCCGCCCTGCGTCCGCCCCTATAGCACTCCCTTTAATGACCCTTACATCGAAATCGACCTTCGTCCTCGGTCACCGGCATCTGCTGGGAATCGAGGGGCTTTCCGCCGCCGATATTACCGGCCTGCTCGACCTTTCCGAGGAATATGTCGAGCTCAACCGCCAGATCGACAAGAAGCGCACCTCCCTGCGCGGCCGCACCCAGGTCAACCTGTTCTTCGAGGCCTCAACCCGGACCCAGTCCTCGTTCGAAATCGCCGGAAAGCGGCTCGGCGCCGACGTCATGAACATGTCGGTGTCCTCCTCGTCCATGCGCAAGGGCGAGACGCTGATGGACACCGCCGTGACCTTGAACGCCATGCATCCGGACATCCTGGTGGTGCGCCACCATGCCTCCGGCGCGGTGGAACTCTTGGCGCGCAAGGTTGACGGTTCCGTGATCAATGCCGGCGACGGCGCCCACGAGCACCCGACCCAGGCGCTGCTCGACGCGCTGACCATCCGCCGCAACAAGGGCCGGCTCGAAGGACTGGTGATCGCGATCTGCGGCGACGTGCTGCATTCCCGCGTCGCCCGCTCCAACATCATCCTGCTCAACACCATGGGCGCGCGGGTGCGGGTGGTCGCGCCCTCCACGCTTTTGCCGCCCGGCATCGAGCGCATGGGCGTGGAGGTGGCGCGCGACATGCGCGAGGGGCTCGAGGGCGCGGACATTGTGATGATGCTGCGGCTGCAGCGCGAGCGCATGAACGGCTCCTTCGTGCCGTCGACGGCCGAATATTTCCACTATTTCGGCCTCGACCAGAAGAAGCTGGCCTATGCCAAGCCCGACGCGCTGGTGATGCATCCGGGGCCGATGAACCGCGGCGTCGAGATCGACTCGATCGTCGCTGACGGCGCGCAATCCTTGATCCGCGAGCAGGTTGAAATGGGCGTGGCAGTGCGCATGGCGGTGCTCGAAGCGCTCGCCCGCAACCTGCCCAACGCGTGAGACTCATATGCTGATCGACCGCCGCCCCATCCTGCTCGCCAACGCCCGCGTGATCGATCCGTCGCGCGACTTCGACGGCCCCGGCGACCTCCTTCTCGCC
>Ga0307509_10009185_pt1 | contig 12413 bp, 13 predicted proteins | sample 10_EM_MG_FD_202245 | JGI IMG/M metagenome (GOLD analysis project Ga0307509, IMG submission 202245) | Populus trichocarpa ectomycorrhiza microbial communities from riparian zone in the Pacific Northwest, United States - 10_EM | ecosystem: Host-associated > Plants > Roots > Unclassified | place...
TAATTCGGCCTGAGTCTGGTAAAATGGAAGGATGGCAGCGCTTGCTTGTGGCAACATTAAGGCCGCACAGCGAGACAGCGGGTCAACACGTAATTCAGCACGAAACAGGGCGGAGTCCAGTGTTATCTGGAAGTGGGTTATCCATGTGGTTTCATAGAATCAGGGGCCGGTGCACCGACCATTTGTAGTGCGCGTTCATAAGTGTGTATTGAGACCGTGAGCAGGTCGTGAATAAGCTCAGACCACTCCAATAAAGCAATCTGAGGCAGAGTATGATCAGCTTGACGACGTTCAGAAACATGGATGAAACACACCTTGGCATCTTTGAAGGACACAAGGAGACGGTCCAGACTGTCCTCGATGGAGGACATGATCCTGACGGTTTCTACGCCGGTCACAATCCCATGTAGGCGATGTTCACGAACAAGGTATAGTCGGATGACCATTGGGGGACCGAGCGCGTCCTTCTGGGTAGTCGACTGAGATGATGGGACGAAACAGTCAGCACTGGTCGTTCGGCAACCTCACGCTTCAGAATGGGTGCAATTAACGGGGAAAGACGTCTTATTGGCGTGGAGTATTGAGGACAAGTAGTCGAATTCACCTTTATTTGTCCTAGGTTAATAAACCCTTCTCCGTCGGTATCCATCTCTACTTCGCCTTCAACAGCCTCGGTGCCTCTACGAACAGCCGCCTTCCGTTCTCGCTCCTCCTCACGTTGAGCGTCCATGGGCGCCAACTCCTCCACAACTTCGAATATCCGCAGGACATTCGAACGTGCCACAACGATGTTGAACAGCGACCGCCTGGAGACCGCTAAGAGGCCGCTGGAATCAGAGGTCGGCAACGAGTCCCGAGATAAAAGCGTTGTCGGAATGAGTTTCAAGCAAGTCGCAAATTGTACGCCGCTTGCGGGGAGAATCTCTTGATGTATCGCCTGCATCGCCCGCGGATATCACTATTCGCTTCCAGGGAACGCGGAAACACGTTCAGCAAAGAGACGGAGGGTGGGGTTTGAGACAGAGGACGCGCGAGGGGCTGTGGAAGGTGACCGGAAGAGGTTTCCGGAAGAGGACACGTGACAGACACGCTCCTTTCCCCGCCAGCTGGCGCGGGGGAAGTAAATCACAGGTGGAGAGGGTCTCGCTCCAGAGATTCTGGCCTATGTCACTCTACTTCAAACGGTTTCCGTTGGAAGTAGTTGTGATGCAATTTTCACCGTCTCGGTCATAGGAATCATGGCCCCACCCCCAAAATCTCACAATCGTCCGAGCCGATCCAGGGGATGGTGAAACGCCATTGGTGCATGGCATACATCCGGTCGGGGTCGTGCAGTAGGCGTGGCCGTCTATACCCCCGGGATCACACTTATAAGGCTGGGCTCGCCCAACTATTCGTCCATATCTGACCCCCTTCAATTATGTTGTCTTTCGCGCACACTGGTCCCCTCCAGGACGGGTCCGACCCCGCTCAGAGCAAGGCAAGTCCTTATCGCAACTTCTCAACTCCAATCTTTTATTAACGTACATGTTTCCAGTACCTCTCACCCTTCTCGAAGGGCGTATCGACTTTTAATATCTTCAAGGGGCCGGTCCTCTCGTCACTACCATACGGCTTTGGTTCATCTTTTATCTCGTCGATGTATGAGCAACAGTGCTCATACTCTTCCCCAGTCGAAGCCCCCCGTAACTCTCCCCCACACAAAACCTACCTCTCCGCCCACCCAAAACCATCAACAATAGTCCACGATCGCCAGCCACGGTCCCACCAACAGTGGAACCACCCTCGACAAGGCTACAGCACTCACCCAAGTTCCGCTAATGACGTTATGATTTACGAGACCTCCATCCCATCTCGTTCCGACCCATCGACGCGCGAGGCGAGCATCGCTTCAACGACCTATTACTCCGCTGGCCCTAGCTCTCCTACCTTCTCAATCGACGATGTTTCCTCGACTCGTGCGTCCAGCAGCACGGAGACCCTACAGAGCACCCTCCTAGCTCCACCGACATCGTCCATCAACTCCCCATCGGGCACGTTCTACCGCATGTCGTCATCCGCGTGCAATCTTGATGTTTATAACGTGGCTTCTGATCGTCCCTCGAACCCTGTAAATCAAGGCCAACGTCAGCAGACGAAGACAAGCTCCGACGATCCTCGCTCAATTTACGCTCCGGCGCCGGCTAAGAGCACCACTTCCTCCCCCAATCCTGAACGTGAACGTCGACAATCTGTGTCTATGCCACGACGATCGTCTCCCGATAACTTCTCCACGTCCTCCGCCTCATCGTCGTCTCCCCCATCTACTCCACCCCCCATCCACGATTTCCCAGTCCAGGTCCAGGTCGACACTGGCAGGTTCCAAGTTTCTACCCAAGAATACCCTGAGTTCCCCTCGGAGGGCGTAGACCAGTATGCAGAATATCCACAATCATATTATCCCCGACCAAAGGGTGGTCAATACATCCACCCGTATGAGAGCAGCGGTTACGTCGAGCGTTCGGCAGAGCCAGTGGCCCCGATACCCTTTAGATCCCGCACGGTCTCTCGCCGTTCTCGCAGTATGTCCACCAGTGTTCGGCCACCGCTCAAAGTAGAAGTCCCCGGACGACGCTGCGTCCGCTGGAAGGATGGCCTCGTTCTCGATTCACCGATCCCCCGTAGGAAGGGTTGGTTCAACCGCAGGGGGTGAGCCGATTTTTCGTTGGCTTTTCACACTCACATTAACCCTATTTCCACAGGGACCAACTTTGGACCAACGACGGCCTTTTCAAGCCCGCCGAAGCTGGTCAGGAGTACCCTGAGGACTTGGCTAACTACCCTGACCCTACGATGGGCTGGATGAACGAAGTTGGAGTGGTTATCAATCTGCAACACCGTATGATCCCAAAAACCCCAGCTCGCTCTGCTCTTAAGAGGCCGGACACTCAACGCAGGGCGACCGTATGATCATGACTTCTACGCTCTCTGTCGGACATTTTGCTTTCCTTGCATTCGCACCCGCATTGTAACTTATACTGCACCATCCGCCGAAAGGCTTCGCTGTTCATTCATCAATCCCCTTGTAAACTGTACATCCTTGCTTTACCACTTGCTCTGTTGTGCGCACTATTATTCTATCCAGGGTCCTATGTAGCTCTATGGTAGGGAGACACAAAATACTACTACCACGTTCTTTCAGAATGACTGTGACTAGAAGTCCGAAAGATCTGCCATGGTTGGGGGTGACTTTGTGCGCCTCCGTTGTCGTGGGTGTGACCGATGAGAATACGTCCAAGAATCCTCGTCGGGGTCGAGAGCATCTACCCCCTCGTCGAAGTCGGAAGAATGGAATTCCTCCTCGGAGTCGGGATCCACCCTTACGACGTTGGGCCTCGCTTCCGCCTTCCGGGTGAGAGAACCCAAAGGTTCCCGACCCCTCCGAAATCGAGGTGGGGAGTCAGCCTCGAGGAGTTCGTCGTCCTCGCCCTCGTCCCCGCCCTCCGTGTCAGAAGATATGTCGATCACACTACCGCATTCTTCCGGATCACTTAATTCCTCGTGCTTCCTTTTGGTTGGATGGGAATATCTGGCTCCCGAGGTGGTAGCGGTCTCCTGAAGCGGCGAGTCCTCTTTGACCGGCGCTGCCCGTCTCTTCCCTTTCGCGCTTTTCCGCGCCTTGACGTGGAAGTGACACCGGACGGAATGGTTACATCTCGCAAGGCCTTCGCGCGCGTGTTGTGTTAATCGGGAAGCGGAGGGTGAGGGAATCAGGTAAGCATAGCTTTTGTATGCTGTTTGTTGCACCTGGGCCGTCAGATAACCCTCGATGAGTAATTGTATAACAAGAATTTCTGTGTCCTTTCAACATCGAGGCACAAGTCAATGAATGGGCGGGGCGAGGTAGAAAGAGGACAGACCGAAATGGTCAGGTCGACCTTCCCCCCAGCGACCCTGTCTACATCTATCTGCACTTCGGTAGCAGCTCCCTTTCTCTGTTTGACCATGATTTTGGGTTGACGGTTACCGCCTGCAAGACCAGCGAGACCAGCGACGGTGACGTTTCCTCTGAGGCGATAGACCTCCTCGGCGACCTTGAGGATCTGCCACGACTCAAACGTTTTGTCTTCACGCTTGTGAGAAGTGGGATCACGCAGGCAGTTGTCACAGTGACCGCACCGCTCCAAGGCGGCAGTCCCGTCTGCCGACCAGGCAGAAACTTCGACAGAGGCAGACTCATTAAAGTACCTGGAAGTGACATCTCAACCCCGGTTCACCATATTCCCCACTCAGTCAACACGTACCTCGCAAAAAAGACTTTCCGACATTCTGACAGATCCTGCGCATATCGGAGCATCTCACGTACTGGAGGATATCGAGTGAGACTGGACGGGGTGGTGGTTCCCTGAAACTCACCATTGCCGGTACCGGGGCCCATCGTCAGAATGGATGATGCGTCCTGGGGCCGATAATAGAGAATGCAATCCGAGTCTTTGCCATCTCTGCCCGCGCGTCCAGATTCCTGATAATATCCTTCGACCGTTTTCTTAAAACGGGATTAGGGTGATTAAGGCGTGCCAGCAAGGTAGTACCCACCGACGCCTACGTGTTTTGGTCAGACCGGATTTGGTTTCCCATAGTTGGGACGTACAGAGTGATGCATAACAAAACGGACGTCGCCCTTATCAATTCCAAGCCCGAACGCTGAAACGAAGGTTCTGACACGTCCGTATCCTCGACCACCCCGGAGAATTACTCACCAATCGTTGCGCAGACCACTTTTACGGAACCTTGCCGCCACTTCTCGTGCAGCATCTGTTTCTTCTCCGCCTCAATATTTGCGTGGTATATCCCAGTCTTGATCTTCCCACGACTTCTCTCCCGCAAGCCCTCGGCCACCTTTTCCGTTTGCTGCCTTTGATTTCAGGAGTTGGTTTGGATCACAAATGCCACCGGAGACTTGCCGATTTGGTCGTACAGTATACGATCCCACTTTCGTTGAGGTAGTTCTCAAGAATATAGTTCACCATCATATCCAAATGGTCGGCCTCCCTCGCGGGCTTTGGGATCACTTTGTAGTGGAGGTTCTTCCTATACAACGGGGAGGAAAAGAACACAGTTTTCCCAGGCTCTGCCACTGTAAAAGATTCAGCATAAGCACCGACAGTGGGGATTTCGTGACAAACTTGTCCCCGGTGTTTCTTGAGGCAGGCCCAGGATTTTGATGATGTCGTTTTTTACCTTCGGAGGGCAGGTCGCTGAGAGGGCCAGGATCGGGATGTGCCTCAAGTTCTCGGCGAGCCGACGGAGCTCAAGGTAATCAGGTCTAGGCAATCAACACGTCTGGGTGATTCAAACGGCACCGAGGGTTTCTGTGCGTACCTATAGTCGTGACCCATCGATGAGATACAGTGGGCCTCGTCGATCACAATCCGGACTTGGAAAAATGTGATTCACAGTAGCGGCGCGACGGCGGCACAGCATCGACGTACCAAGGAGGCCGCTTCTCGATAGGTCAAGGAGGAATCGCATGAATTGTGCACTCTGCTTTACCCTCTCCGGCTGAAGAGCTGTTTGAAGCCTTTCTTCCCAGGAAAGCATCGGAGCTCACCGTAACGTAGAGTAGTTTGATTCCCTCCTGCCCGTTCGCGGGAGGGTTCATAAGGCGTTCGTATGTCTGGTTAATCTCGTGCTTTGGGGTGGTACTGTTGAGCATGACCGCTTCAACTGGGGGGCACTCAGAAGGGTAAATATGATACTGATAGGTGTTCTCACCATTGTTCTCTTTCAGGTGCAATACCTGGTCGGCCATAAGAGCAATCAACGGAGAGACAACTAGGGTGCATCCACGAGAGAGGAGCGCTGGTAACTGGTATGTCAAACTCTTCCCTCCTCCTGTTGGCATGACGCAGATGATGTGCCTCTGGTGGAGGTTTGCATTACAAACGCTGCCAGCCGGAGTGTAAACCTCAGGGAGCGCATATCCGACCCGAGCAACATACCCTTTCTGGCAAAGTCGGAAGTCGTCGATTCCGAAGACCTTCTTTAGCTTCGACTTGAGTTGCTTGCTCCATTCGAAGTCTTGACCCATGTAGTCGATTGAATCCAGTACAGCACCGTTTGACCCGGGTTGATACTGATCCTGGGCGTCCAAGGCAGCAATCTCCCTCTTGAGGTCCTTGATTTCGTTTGAATGAAGCTGTCGAGTCGCCTTCCACTTCTCGATTTGTACCTCAGCATTGGCCAAGTCTTTCTGGGTCACCTCGAGTTGCCTTAGAAGGTCTGTGTGCCTGGCATCGGTCACAGCGCGGACTGTGCGTTCATGATCTGTGGTCTAGATCGCTGTAGGTGGACGAACTCCGTCGTCAAAAGGAGTTCGGACTTACATTAACCGTGGAATTGCGACCAGCTCTTGAACCCTCCGCTCTACGCGACATGGAGAAGGTGGAAAGAGAGGCACGGTCCCACCACGCGTCGTCGATGTCCGGTCGATTGAGTCAGATGACCGAGTGTGATCATCAGCCGAGTCGCCAGCTCAGGCTCGACCCACCAATCCAATTCGCTTCCAAGCCCGAAATTCAGGCAGACATCGACCAGCCTCAGAGTCAGACGTGCTATCTATTCACGGATGACGAGAATATTTCCTCGAGTACATTTCCTAAAGGATGGGTTGATATCAACGCATTACGAGCACCGTACGTCAGCCGACCGAGTCAAAACCAGTTCCGATTCCCCCCAGTCCGAGATTTTTTTTCCGACTCCCGCTCCCTCGCTTGGATCTCGCCATGGACAACGATGACGACGCCCGCCTCCGTCGCGTCATGGAGAAACTGCAGAATGTTCCGCTGATATCTCTCCCAACTGATTATCCTAGACCGACCGTTGGAAACAGACTCGTCGAGGCCGCATATATAGGTGAACTCCCCGAACAAACATCCCGTGGGTTGCTGAAGCTGGCACTGTTTGACGATGATGACGTCGACGACGATAGCAGCGACTCCGACCCTGCCACCCCATCCGTATTCCATCTCCTCTTGTCAGCATTTACCGTCTTGTTGCACCGATATACGGGAGATCAAGACATTATCATCGGTTCATCTTCCGCTGTTGCCCGTGACCCTCTCCTGCTTCGCCTATCCATAGACCCATCGGATCCCTTCTGGGCAATTGTTAAAAAGGTCCAACAGGTCGAGAGAGACGCTGAGGCCGACGTGCTCCCCTACGAAACAATCGTCAAAGCCCTGGCCAAGGATCGCGACGAAAAGCCTCTCTTCCGTGTCAGGTTCTTCGATGAGACTGACTCCGCAAAAGACGGTTTCATCCGATCGACGAGCCTAACATCAGACCTCACCGTCTTCGTATCTCGTGAGGCCACCACATCTCGTACATCCCTTACCCCTCGCATCACCCTAAAAATCCTCTACAATTCGTTGTTATTCACACAAACCCGCATTTCTGGAATTATCGACCAGCTATCCACGTTTCTGCGTCGCGTGGGTTCCAAACCGTTGTCACCGATCGGCACTGTCCCGTTACTCACGGACTCGCAAAAAGAATGGCTCCCCGACCCCACTGCAGACCTCAACTGGTGTGACTGGAAGGGTGCCATCACGGATGTATTCTCCCAAAATGCCCTGAAGTTCCCGGACCGGTCGTGCGTTGTCCAGACTCCGGGAGAAGGATCCTCGAATTCTATCACTCACACTTACGGTGCAATCCGACGTTCCGCGAATGTGCTCGCTCATCACCTGCTATCATGCGGCGTCCAACGGGAGGAAGTTGTTATGATATACGCGCATAGAAGCGTAGAACTCGTCGTCGCCGTTCTGGCTACCCTGAAGACCGGCGCCACATTCTCAGTAATTGGTAACGGTTCAATGGTGGTCCAGGGACTAGGATTGAACGCTGATACGTGGTAACATAGATCCCGCCTATCCGCCTTCCAGGCAAACCACTTATCTTGGGGTTGCACAACCTCGAGCACTCATCGTCCTCAAGGGAGCCGGGACACTCAACCCCAACGTTCGGAAGTTCATCAATTCCGAATTGAAGATCAGGGTCGAAGTTCCTGCCCTACAACTCCTTGGGTGTGGCGAAGTGGCGGGTGGCAGCGCCAAAGAGGGTTCGGCCGATGTTCTCGCGCCCCAGGCTCGTCTTGCCGAGACAGATCCTAACGTGGTCATCGGGCCGGATAGCATCGGTACATTGTCGTTCACGAGCGGAAGTACTGGTGTCCCCAAGGGTGTCAAGGGTCGGCACTATTCCCTGACACACTTCTTCCCATGGATGGGTCAGCGCTTCGAGATCGGGGAACACTCAAGGTTTACGATGCTTAGCGGTATCGCTCACGATCCGATTCAACGAGATAGTGAGTCACTAGGTATCACTGGGCCGAGCCAACCACTTACCACGCCCAGTCTTCACCCCGCTGTGGTTCGGAGCCCAGCTGTATGTCCCGACCCCGGAGGATATTGGCACGCCCGGCAGGCTCGCGGAGTGGATGGCCGAGCATCAGGTTACAGTTACTCACCTGACGCCGGCTATGGGTCAATTGCTCTCTGCCCAAGCCACGGCACAGATACCTACCCTTCGTAACGCGTTCTTCGTTGGCGATGTCTTGACCAAAAGGGACTGTCTTCGCCTACAAGCCCTCGCTCCGAACGTTCGCATCATCAATATGTACGGTACGACAGAGACCCAGCGGGCGGTCTCATACATGGAGATTCCCTGCGTTGCCGACGACCCTACCTTCCTTTCAACCCAAAAAGACATGATGCCCGCCGGATCCGGGATGATTGACGTCCAACTCTTAGTCGTGAACCGGCACGAAAAGAGCGTTCTTTGCGGAGTTGGAGAAGTTGGAGAGATCTACGTGCGATCAGGGGGGTTGGCAGAAGGTTATTCAGATTCGGATGCCACCGCACAGAAGTTCGTCCAGAACTGGTTCGGCGCATCGAGCTCGCCTCGACAAGACACGATGCTGCACCCGAAAGAGGGTCTAGCCCCACCTGCCGCTCGCTACTGGAAGGGTATTCGAGACCGGATGTATCGTTCTGGAGACTTGGGACGCTACGTGCCCGATGGTTCGGTTGAGTGTACCGGCAGGGCCGACGACCAGGTCAAGATCCGAGGATTCCGGATCGAATTGGGAGAGATCGACACGCTGTTGACCCAACACCCTCTCATCCGAGAGAACGTCACGCTTGTGAGGAGGGACAAGGACGAGGAGAAGATACTCGTTAGCTATTTCGTTCCACTCGAGGCTCCCAGCTTGGCAGGGTTTGAGAGTGAGATTCTCTCAGGAGAGGAGGATAAAGGCGTTGTTGGTGGGATCAGGAAGTATAACCGGCTGATCAAAGACGTCCGAGAACACCTAAAGAAGAAGCTGCCAAGTTACAGCATTCCATCTCGTGCGTGCTCAGTCCCTACCTTGGCGCCAAGGATGCGGTCATTAACTTCCCCGCCCACTCTACTTGTCTTTATGCAGTTTTTGTTCCCTTGAAGCGGATGCCACTAAACCCCAACGGGAAGATCGACAAACCATCTTTGCCTTTCCCTGATACGGTCCAGGCAGCGTCTATCGAGTCCCGACGTGTGGATGCACAGGCGGTCAACCCAACAGAAGCCACCATCAGGGCAATATGGAGTCACATCCTTCCCAATGCCCCAGCCCCTATTCCACTCGATGAGAGCTTCTTCGATCTCGGGGGTCACTCAATTCTCGCGACGCGCCTGATTTTTGAAATTAGGAAGACTTTCATCATCGAGGCACCCCTGGGGCTGGTATTTGATCACCCGACGGTAGCCGGGCAAGCGGCCCAAGTCGACATTCTCAAGGATACCGATCTCGGGCTGGATTACAGGGCATCGCCGGTCCCGAGCGCTCGGGCTGCAGGGACCGAACCTCCTAAACGGGCTGTGGAGTATGGCGCGGATTATGATGCGCTGAAGCAAGGGTTGAAGGAGTCATATCCGCCATTACCGGAGGACTTCGGCACACAGGGATTCAGAGTTTTTCTGACTGGCGCCACTGGGTTCCTGGGCGCGTTTGTGCTGAACGATCTCTTCCGGTCTGATCGGGTGGGGAAAGTCTTCTGCCTTGTTCGAGATGCCAGTCAAGAAAAGGCGACGGAGAGGTTGCGACAGAGCTCGACGGGGAGGGGGATCTGGGATGAAGAGTGGATCAAGTCGTCAAGATTAGAGGTTCTCTGCGGCGATCTCGACCGGGCGCAATTTGGGCTCTCTTCGGAGGTTTGGAACAAGGTCGCCAATGGAACAGATATAATCATACACAATGGTGCCTTTGTAAGTTTCATCTGACCGCAGTTTATCTATGGGGAGCAGCGCGCTGAAAACTCTGTGCTCAGGTTCATTGGGTGTACCCATACGATAAATTACGATCAGCAAACGTGCTCGCGACGTTGGCGGCTATAGAGTTGGCATCCACGGGCCGGCAGAAGCTTTTCGTCTTCGTGTCTTCCACTTCTGCTCTGGATACGCCGCATTACGTGCAGCTGTCGGATTCTTTGCTGAACCACCCAAGCGGGTCAATGGGGGTTCCTGAGGACGATGATTTGGAGGGAGCGCGCCACGATCTCAAATCGGGTTACGGCCAATCGAAATGGGTTTCGGAGAAGCTGTTGTTCGAGGCCGGGAGGAGAGGGCTGAGAGGTCACGTTGTCCGCCCAGGATATGTGGTCGGCGATTCGAGATCCGCAGGTGAGTGGTGGCGCATCGCGCTTTGATGGTTTTGTTTCAAAGTGTCTGATGGTGGCGTTTCGGTCAGTCACGAATACGGATGATTTCATCTGGCGCCTGGTCAAGGGATGCGTTCAACTGGGACTCGTGCCAAATATCAACAACACTGTGAACATGGTTCCCGTCGATCACGTCGCCCGATGCACGACGCTGGCGGCACTGAATCACCTACGAGAGAGCTGTGCGATGTCTGTGTTACACATTGCGGCAAAGCCGAGATTCACATTCAACGACATGTTCTCGTCGCTCCCGCGTTACGGGTATCAGGTCGAGCAGTGTGAGTACCTGGAGTGGAGGAGGAAGTTGGAGCGGCACGTTATGGAAGTTCAGGATAATGCGCTCTTCCCTCTGCTTCATTTCGTCCTTGATGACCTGCCGACGAGCACCAATGCACCGGAACTGGATGATGGGAATACCCAGGCGCTGTTGGAATCGGAGCCGGTCGAGACCGGGATGTCTGTAACAGATGGGGTTATGGGGTTGTACCTGGCTTGGCTGGTTCAGGTTGGATTCCTTCCACAACCGATGGTGAGCTCAGGGCAACCGTTACCGCGGCTAGAGAGAACCCAGGGTATGGTAGCAATTGGGCGGAATCGTGTGTGATGGTAGAGTGTATACGGAGTTGTAGTGTGACCGGCCTGAGGTTCCTGAAGGAAGTTTGGTGCATGTGGATCGTCGATTACTTATGTATTCCTTGTTGGCAGGGCCACTCGGACCCTTTTGGTTTCTTAATGACTGATCTGATAACGACACCGAAGCTTTCCCTCCGAACGGCACCAGCCTAAACTGCCGCATCAAACTGACGAATGCTACTCATTCACTTGTTGCGACGCGCATACTGGGCACATGCACTCACCACAGGGATCATGAAACCAGCGAAAGATCCAGTGAGAACGTGGACCCGCGCATCATGATCCAGTCCTAACGCTCGTCGGCTTTGGACCGTCTTGGATGGTGTGTTGGTTGGCGCTTTAGCACTTTAGCCCCCCACAGTGAAAACTTCACTGGGCTCTGGCGCTTCGGCAGTATGGTGCAAGATGCTTGATCATGGATCCGGTGGGGCAAGTATATATGAACCTCCCACAAATTCGGCGGGGCTCCTCCTTTTCTTCCCGCCCTTTCGTTCCCTCTGACCTGCGTGAACCATGTCCACGCAGTCCGTGCAGTTGACGGGGCCCTCCTTCTTACGGATCACGTCCATATCTGTTGCCGCCTACGAGTGCGTTACATCCGTTGTGATATGCTTTTCTGGATTTGTCCTGATTGATGATTCCACTCCCCTCTCCTTGATGTACCCCACAGTTTCTTGATTACCCTCCCGGCGGAATGGAGAATTTATCGTTCCCGAGGATCCCTACAATTTGGGTAGGATTCCCCCGTTCGTCGTCACCTGCGATGAACCCTTGTTGACTCCCCTGCGTTGTTAGCTGGTCTGTCAGCAAAGTGTTGTTTGTTCTGATACGGTACACAAGAAACGCCATCTGCGTCGAGTGAATGGGCCACTCACTCTCATCTCATGTCACAGATACGTTAGCATCGTCTTGTTGACAGTCAGTAACACCGGGTACTTTCACCACGGATTTTCCTTCGCCACATGTTCCAGATATTACATGATTGCCCCGGTGCTCAAAGGTAAGCTTTTGTTGGGCCTCAAGCAACGAGTGCTCATGCATCGT
>Ga0307509_10009186_pt1 | contig 12413 bp, 10 predicted proteins | sample 10_EM_MG_FD_202245 | JGI IMG/M metagenome (GOLD analysis project Ga0307509, IMG submission 202245) | Populus trichocarpa ectomycorrhiza microbial communities from riparian zone in the Pacific Northwest, United States - 10_EM | ecosystem: Host-associated > Plants > Roots > Unclassified | place...
CGATATCGACGATGTCGTGAAGGGCATCTCCGACAAGCTCGTCCACCGCCACCCCCACGTGTTCGGCGACCAGACCGGCGTCGACACGCCCGACCAGGTGCTCGCGCAGTGGGATCAGATCAAGGCGGCCGAGAAGGCGGCGAAGGGCGAGACGCGCAAGCGCACGCTCGACGGCATCCCCGCCGGCCCGGCACTGCAGCGCGCCCAGAAGATGGGCTCGCGCTGCGGCAAGATCGGCTTCGACTGGCCCGGCTGGGAGGGCTCGTTCGACAAGGTGAAGGAAGAGGTCGAGGAGGTCCGCGGCGCGATCGCGGCGAAGAGCCAGGCCGAGATGCACGCCGAGCTCGGCGATCTGTTGCTCGCGTGCGTGAACCTCGCTCGCAAGATCAAGGTCGATGCGGAGAACGCCCTGATCGACGCGACCCTCCGGTTCCAACATCGGTTCGACGTGGTCGAGGATCTGCTCGCCGACCGCGGCAAGACTCCCGCGCAATCGAACCTCGAAGAGATGGATGCGCTGTGGAACGACGCGAAAAAGGTCGTTGCCGCGCGCGCGCAAGAAAAGTGACCGTTTTTTGTGCAGGCGCGATCGAGTGGAGGAGTTCTCGACGAGATCGCGTCACCGTCCCGCCATCCGTCCACCAGTTATCCACAGAACCGTCGGGTACTCCCGCGGGAATCCACACGAATCCAGCTCATTGCCGCACCGGTCTGGGCTGCCCAGACCTCCTCTCTTGACCCAGGCATTGACACCCCCGACCCTCGCGGGGTAAATGCCTGCTCCCCTTAGGAGAAGTGACAGTGGCGAACATTGCCTCGGCCCAGAAGCAGAACCGCAAGATGATCCGTCATCGCGCGCGCAACCGCGCCGCGATGGGCGCCATTCGTACCGCCATCAAGGCGGCCCGTGGCGCGGTGGACGACAAGGCCGAGAATTCGGCCGCGCTCGTCAAGAAGGCGATCTCGACGATCGACTCCGCCGTGACCAAGGGCATCCTCAAGAAGAACACCGCCGCGCGTTACGTGTCGCGTCTGTCGACGCGCACGCCCGTCGCCGCCGCGTAGCTCGCGCGATGTGGGAGCTCGTCGCGACACAGCTCGCGACGGGCACCGAGAACGACGTGTTCACCCTCGGCTTCGGGGACGGCGAACACGCGCTGATGGTGATGTGCGGACCGATCGGCGATCTGGATCGCGCTCTCGGTCAGGACAACTACTGCATCACGACCGACGACGGTCGCACCAGCTACAGGGGCTTCGAGCGCTGGGCGGTCCACGACGACGGTCGCGTCGAGCTGGTGTTCTCGCCGGCTGCCCGCGACGACCTCGGCTTCGACGGTGCGGCGATCACGATCCCGGCCGGCGACGTGACCTGGGTGCGCGCCGCACTCGAGCGGATCACCGCCGCGCCGCAAGCCGAGCGTTGAAGTCGGCTTCCGCTTCGTCGAGGAGCGCCTGCCAGGGACGGGGATGGAGGAGCTCCGCGGCATCGTCGGGGTGCGTGACGAGCGCGATCTCCGGCGATAGCGCGCGCAGCTTTGCGAACGTGGCGCGCGTCGTCGCGACGAGCGCCGGTGTGAGCTCGGCTTCGTCGTTCGGTCGCGCGCAGCCGTAGATCGCGATCTTCTGATCGATCAACCACACCGTGCAGCCGGGCGTGTGGCCCGGCGCCGCGATCGCCTCGAGCGAGACGTCGCCGAGCTCGACCCGGTCGTGATCGTCGAGCACGCGATCGACATGAACCGGCGCCCAGCCCTCGCCGTGGAGCGGAGAACGATCGATACCGCTCGCGAGCGCCTCGGCGTCACCGCGCATGACCATCACCTTCGCGCCGGTCGCCCGCTGGAGCGCGGCGTGGTTCCCGACGTGATCGTAGTGCGCGTGGGTGCACAGCAGGATCTTGGTCTCGCCGAGCTTCTCGCCGAGGGCGGCGATGTTTGCGCGAATGCCCGCCTCCATCTCCGTCGTCCCGGAGTCGATCAGGATGTTGCCGGCCGACGTCGTGATCAGGAACGCCGAGATGTGCTTCGCGCCGACGTACGAGACGCGATCGGTGATCTTGTATGGCGCGACCGGGGTGCTCCAGTCGCCATGGACCGCACTCGGCTTGCCCGGCGCGCCGCACGCGACCGCGGCGAGCAGCAACGCGGCGCGGCTCACAGGCCACCTCCGTGATCGCGGCGGACGTGCTCGCGCAGCGAGTCGACGCCGAAGTCGTTGCCGCGGGTGTGCCAGCCGGTGTGGACGTGGGTCGCGTGGTCCTGCGTGTTGTCGAGCTCGTAGATGAACGAGGGGCCTGCGATCCGGAAGTAGTGCGGCTGCCCCGGCACCGTCGCCCCGGCCCAGGTGAACACGATGGCGGTCATGGTGCCCTCGAGCTTCGCGCGTTCGCGATCGGCAAGCTCGCGCGGCAGGCTCTCGACCGCCTCGTCAACGAGCGCCGCGAGCTGGGCGAGCTGGGCGGCGGTCATCTCGCCGGCGCCGAGCCCCGGCAGATCGGTGGTGGCCGCGCCGGGCTCGAGCAAGATGTCCTCTGGCGCGGTCGCGGTGTAGATCGCCGCGCGGCGCTGTGCGGGATCGAGGCTCGCCGCGAGCGCGAACCCGAGCTCCTCCTCGCGGCCGAGCACGTGCGTGCCGGCGAGGATGCCGGTCGTCGCGGGCGACGGCGAAGCGCCGAGGAACGTCGGCGCCGCGATCGGATGCTGCCCGGCGGCGAGCGTCAGGTTCAGCGACAGGTGGTGGCCCTCGAGCCGCCAGCCCCACGTCGAGGTCGTGCTCGGCTCGCCGAACACCGACAGATAGTACGCACCCGGATCGCGCACGAACGTGCCGCGACCGAGCTCGCGCTCGCGGAGCACTTCTTCGAGCGCCATGATCGCGGTCGCCTTCAAGAGGCCGCGGCGGCCGAGCGCGGTCGCGAGGAACCCGTTCGCGAGCTGGCGCTGCGCCGCGGCGAGCTCGCCGATCGGGACGCCGCGCCGCTCGCGCGGGATGTAGTGCCAGTTCAGGCGCTCGGCGTCGGCGAATGCGAACTGCGCGCGTGCGCGCTGATCGGCGGGCAGCGCGCCGAGGAACCGCCGAGCGGCCTCGGCCATGTCGGCGGAGAGCTGGTCGTCGGTCACCTCGCGCTGAGCGGCGACGGCGTGACAGGCGGCGGCGAACACGCAGAGGAGGCGAAGCACCCCGCAAATCTGGCGGAGCGCGGTCGGCGAGGGAAATTGATAGTTCGAAGGTGGACGATAGAAATCCTTGATGGATCTAGATCCTCGCCTCCCGCGGCCGAGCGGATCGTCAGTTCTCTTCGGGCGCGTCGGTGATGCCGTACTTCCGTAACAGCTTATGGAGGTACTTGCGGTCCATGTCGGCGTCGCGCGCGGCCTTGGAGATGTTGCCGTCGGCGCGCTTGATCAGCCACGCCAGGTAGCGCCGCTCGAACAGCTCGTTCCACTTCTCTTTCGTGTCGCGGAACGACACGCCCGGATCGAACTCGACGGCGTCGCGCAGCTGGACCGCCGCGCTCGTATGACCGCTCGCGGAACCGACCGGTGCGACGAGCATCCCCGGGTCGGCGCCGAGGGCGAGCGCCCGCTCGATCACGTTGCGGAGCTCGCGGACGTTGCCCGGCCAGTCGTGCGCCATCAGCGCCCCGCGCGTGCTGTCGGTCAGCGTCACACCATCCGGCGCGAGCTTCTTCAGCATCGAGTCGATCAGCAGCGGGATGTCCTCGCGACGCTCGCGGAGGGACGGCGCCGTGATCGGCACGACGTTGAGCCGGAAGTAGAGATCCTCGCGGAACTTGCCCTTCTCGACCTCGGAGCGGAGGTCCTTGCGGGTCGCGGCGACGACGCGGAGATCGACCTTGATCGTCTTGGTCCCACCGACCCGGCGGAGCTCGCGCTGTTCGAGCACGCGCAGCAATTTCGGCTGCAGATCCAACGAGAGCTCGCCCAGTTCGTCGAGAAAGATCGTGCCGCCCGCCGCGAGCTCGAACGCACCCTGCCGGGCCGACGACGCGCCGGTGAACGCGCCCTTCTCGTGGCCGAACAGCTCGCTCTCGATCAGCGTGCCCGCGACCGCGCCGCAATCGACGACGATGAACGGTTTGTCGGCGCGCGGCGACAGCTGGTGGAGCGTCCGCGCGATCATGTCCTTGCCGGTGCCGGTCTCGCCCTCGATCAGGACGGTCGCGTCGGTCGGCGCGATCTTCTCGACCAGGCCGAAGATCTCCCGCATCGCGGGCGACTTCCCGACCATCTCGCCGAGCGCCTCCTTCTCCGACGGGAGGATCTCGATCCGCTCCTCGAACGGCGAGAACTTGAGCTCGACCTCGCCGGCCTTGATCACCGAGCCGGCGCGCAGGTAGGCCTCCTTGACCTCCGCGCTGTCGAGAAACGTGCCGTTCGTGCTCTTCATGTCGCGCACGAGGTAGCCCTTCGCATCGCGCACGATCTCGAAGTGGACGCGCGACACGGTCTCGTCGGCGAGCACGAGATCGTTCTCGGGGGCCTTGCCGACGCGGATCACGTCACCCGCGATCACGAACTCGGTGCCGCGCTGCGCACCTTTGATGACGACGAGCTTGCAGCGGCGCAGGTTGACGGTCGCAGGCGTCGCCTCGCGACGGATCCGCGTCCCCGTCAAGTGCTCCATCGAGGCAAATCGTATCATCAACATCAGAAGGGCACGCGCGACGGGTTACCCGGTCCGCTTGTTGTGTCCGCGAAGCCTGTGGGCGTACGCTTGGAGCTGGTGTTGCGACCAACGTGGGGTCTCGCAGTCGCCACCCTCGCGCTCGCGCTGGGAGGTGGAATCGCTCGCGCGGACACGCCAAAGGACCCGGTGATGTCGACGGCCGGTGCGGCATCGGCGACGGCCGCGCGCCGGGACTCGGCCGACAAGCCGTCCGATGCGCCGCTGCCGTCCTGCCTCGACCAGACGATCGCGGGGGAGCTCGGCGAGACGCTCAAGCCGCGCGGCGTCCAGAAGAAGAACTTCCTCAAGCGCCACAAGATCAACCTCGTGGCCCACGGCGGCCTGTACGGCGGGGATCTCACCTCGTCGTCGTGGATCGCCGGTGGCTCGCTCGGGTTCTTCATCACCGAGGACTTCGGCTTCGCCGCCGAGTTCGACCTCACGCCCCTGACCCTCGACCTCGACGCCCCGCTCAACCAGTTCTTCGGCGACAACCGGTTCAAGGCCGGGATGGCGTACGTCGCGCTCGGTAACGCGATGTGGGCGCCGATCCACGCCAAGCTCAAGCTCGGCGGCGGCATCGTCCACACCGACATCATGTTCTTCGCCGGCGGCGGCCGGATGATCCACGACGCGGTCCAGGGCCTCTCGTTCGACGCCGGGGCCGCGATCGACTTCTTCGTCTCGAGCTTCGCGACGATCCGGCTCGACACCCGCGACCTGATGGCGATCGAGGAGATCGCCGGCGAGACGCGGTTCACCCACAACATCATCGCCACGGCCGGCCTCGCGCTGTGGATCCCGATGGGGTTCTGATGAAGGCCCTCGTCGCTCTATTGATCCTGATCCCTGCCCTCGGCCACGCCGAGGACGCCGCGAACCTCAAGGACGCCGACGCGCCGGTCGTCCCCAAGAAGGTCGAGACCGCGTCCGCCGCGATCCAGCGCACGACCGAGATGTGCATCGATCAGGACATCGCCGATCGCCTCGCGATCAAGCGCAAGCGGCGCGGTGCGGTCGATCGCCTGTTCGTGAAGCAGGGCCGCCACGAGCTGACGATCTCCGGCGGCTACTACGACAGCGACCTGTTGTCGGGCACGTACATCGTCGGCGGCAGCTACACCTATCACATGACCGACGAGACCGCGGTCGAGTTCGCGGGCTGGTTCACCCACGCGAACGCCGACATCATCCGCGCGATCGAGGACAAGCGCGGCGTCGTGCTCACCGATACCTACGAGCGCGAGTACTTCGCAGAGTCGTTACTCGTGTGGAGCCCGGTGTACGGCAAGCTGCGACTCGGCGGCAGCATCGTCCACTTCGACCTCCACGCGGACCTCGGCGTCGGCGTGCTCGACTCGAAGACGTCGCGCGGCGCGGCTGGCATCCTGGGGTTCGGCATTAAACTCTTCATGGGCCAGGCGGTCGCGTTCCGGATCGATGCGCGCAACCGGACCTTCCGCCAGGATCTGCTCGACGAACGTTTTCTGGTGAACGACAGCGCGATCACGGCGGGGCTGTCGCTCTTCTTGCCGTTCCATAACTGACCTTGTCTGGAGAACGTCGATGGCTAGCAACTCTCGAGTCGCATTGATCTTGCTCGCCTGCCTGGGCTCGGTCGCACTCGCGGCGCCCCGGAAGAAAAAGAAGACGACGCCTCCGCCGCCGGCTGCCGACAAGGACAAAGATAAGGATAAGGACAAGGACAAGGCCGCTGGCTCGGCGATGGGCTCGGGCTCCGCGACCCCCGATAGCGTGACCACGTCGCCGGACGGTTCGACCGGGATCCAGACCACAGGCACGGGGATGGGCTCCGGCTCCGCCGCGGCCGTGACCCCACCGGTGGAGACCATGCCGAAGACCGAGGCGAGCGAGGAGAAGGGCCCAGACGTCGACTCGCTCCGCCAGGAGTACCTCGCCCTTCGCGACGAGCTGTTCAAGTCGCGCGCGCGTGCGAACGCGGTCGCGAGCCAGCTCTACTCGACCCGGATCCAGATCAAGTTCACGTGGGGCTCGGCGCGCTACTACGGCGTGTCGAAGGCCTCGGTCCGGCTCGATGGCGCGACGGTCTACGAGGACGCCGGCGCCGCGATCGCCGCCGACGACGGCGTGCGGTTCGACGGCTACGTCGCGCCGGGGCGCCACCTGATCACGTTCCACGTCGAGGCGAGCGGCAAGGACGACGACACGTTCAGCTCGTCGACGGAGTCGCAGGTCGTCGTGAAGGCCGTCGCGCAGAAGGATCTGCTGGTCTCGGCGAAGGGCCGCGACTCCGGCGACATCGCCTACGAGTGGAAGCGCAGCGAGCACGGCAGCTACGGCCTCGGCATCGACGTGTCGGTCAAGACCGCGAAGCCCGCCGCCGGCGATGCCGCGCCGGCGAAGGGGAAGAAGTGAGTGAGGTCGCGATGAAGGCCGCGCTCGTCGCCCTGCTCTGCGCCGTCGCGACGCCCGCGCTCGCGAAGGGCAAGGACGACACGACGAAAGCGCCCGAGCGCAAGGCGGCGGCCGCCGACGCCGACGATCCGCTCCAGAAGTACTTCTCCGCGCTCGAGCAGATGAAGCTGATCGACGTCGAGAGCGGGACGCTCGAGTCGCTCAAGCGCGAGCTCGGGACCGGCGAGCAGCTGCTCAACGATGGTGCGTTCACGAACGCCGCGGTCGCGCTCTACGCGATCGTGAAGTCGCCGCGCTACGCGTCGTTCACCGAGTTCGTCGAGTACCAGAACGCCGAGTACGATCTCGCGGTCTCGCTCGCGCGGGCCGGCGCGTACGGTGCCTCGCTCGAGGTGATCGACGGGATCCTGAAGCGCGGTCCCGCCGCGCCGTACTGGGGTCCGGCGCATCGCCGCGCCGTCGACATCGCGATCGAGACCCGCGATCACGCCGGCGTGCTCGCCCGGCTCGAAGCGATCAAGACGACCGATCCGATTCCGCCGTCCGCCGCGGGCGAGCGCAGCTACCTCCGCGGTCGCGCCGCATACGACGCGGGCAACCTGACCGATGCGCAGGGCGAGCTCGCGCTGATCTCGAAGAAGTCGCGGCTCTACTCGAGCGCGGTCTACCTGCGCGGTGTGATGTGGGCGCGCAAGGGCGAGCTCAAGAGCTCGGCCGAGGCGATGTGCGAGATCGCGGCGACCGAGGACAACAGCAAGTTCACATTCGTCGTCGACGATCGCTACTTCACGGTCAAGGATCTCGCGCGCCTCGGCTTGGGCCGCCTCGCCCACGAGCAGGGCGAGTACGACGACGCGTACTACCACTACTTCCAGATCCCCGACGACTCGCTGTACCTCAGCGACGCGCTGTTCGAGGCGTCTTGGTCGATGTACCAGAAGCGCGAGCTCGCGACCGCGCGCGACCTCGTCCACGAGTTCCTCCGCACGTTCCCGAGCTCGCCGCTGTGGCCCGAGGCGTCGCTGCTCGCCGGCTACACCGAGCTCGCCGACTGCAAGTTCGACGACTCGCAGAAGTGGTACGACGGGCTCGTCGTGCGGCTGCAGCCGGTCGTCGACGAGATCGATCGCGCGCGCCGCGATCCGGAGCTCCGCAAGCAGCTGTTCGCGAAGGCGCTGTCGCGCTACCGCGAGATCAAGGACACCGGCCAGCTCGACGGCAAAAAAGTTGGGACCGTGGCGGGAAGACAGCCGATCGACGATGTCGTCGCCCTGCTCCGCCTCGATCCCAAGTTCCTCCGCCTCAACGACGCGGTCAACGGGATCCACGAGCTCGCGAACACGGCGCCGCAGGGTACGCGCCAGTGGCAAAACCTCGCGGCGCAGGTCAGTGACACCAAGGTCCAGAAGATCTCGACGACGAAGACGCTCGAGCAAGAGCAACTCGCGGATGCGAACGCGCAGGTCGAGGACCTCCGCCGCCTCGCGAAGCAGGTCGCGGACCAGCGGGGCGACATCGCGCGGGCCAAGCGAGAGGGCACGATGGCCGCCGACGAGGCGAACGCGGAGCTCAAGCGGCTCGACGAGCTGCACGGCAAGGTCGAGAAGGCGGTCGAGCAGGCCGTCGCCAGTGCCGACACCGCCGCGCAGGCCGTCTCGGCGCAGACCAGCGCGGGGATCAAGCCGCTGATCGAGGCGGACATCGGCGAGGCCCGCCGGCTCGACAAGTCGGCGCACGCGCTCGCGACCCAGCTCGACGAGGCCGGCGACAAGCTCGCGCAGATCGCGATCGAGCGGCTCTACGAGGATACGAAGAAGGTCCTCGACAAGGCCAAGCTCGGCAAGGTCGACGCGGTGATCGGCCAGAAGCGCAAGCTCGACATCGAGGTCCAGGATCTCGCGGCCGGCCGGTTCCCCGAGGAGCTGCGCGGCCGGCTGTGGAACGCGAGCATGATCGGCGACGACGAGGAGTTCTGGCCGTTCCAGGGCGAGTACTGGTCCGACGAATACGAGGGGTTCCGATGACCAAGTACCTCGTGCTCGCCGCCCTGCTCGTCTCGTCGGTCGCGAGCGCGCAGAAGCAGGCGCAAGAGATCGACGTCCAGCGCGGCCCGACCTCCGAGCTCTACATCCGCAAGCGACCGCCCGCCCCCGAGGCGCCCGTGTTGACGAAGGAGTTGAAGGACCTCCTCAACACGACGGAGAAGCGCCGCGACGACAAGCGGCTCGAGGCGATCGGCCTGCTCCGTCGCTTCCTCGAGCCGCCGCCGCCCGAGCAGAAGCCGACCGGCGACTCGCGCGCCGAGGGCATGTTCAAGCTCGCCGAGCTCCTGTGGGAGGAGTCGCGCCGGCTCTACCTCATCAAGATGGACGAGTTCGGTCGCGCGCTCGAGAAGTGCACGACGAAGAAGGGCGACTGCGATCAGCCCAAGGAACCGAAGATCGAGCTAAAGGAAGCGGAGACGCTCTACCGCGAGCTCCACGACAAGCACCCGACGTTCCGCCGGATGGACCTCGTCACGTACCTGATCGGCTTCGCCGCGAAGGAAGACAGCCGCGAGGACGAGGCGATGGAGCGGTTCCAGGAGGTGATCGCGCGGTTCCCGCAATCGCCGCTGTTCGGCGACTCGTGGATGATGGTGGGCGAGCACTACTTCGCGAACACCCAGTGGGAGAAGGCGAAGGAGGCGTACTCGCACATCCCCGATAGCGCCACGACGAGCGACCTCGCGTTGTTCAAGACCGCGTGGTGCGAGTGGAAGCTCGGCTCCACCGAGCAGGCCGCGAAGGACTTCAAGCGCGTGCTCGACAAGGCGGTCGAGGCCGAGCGCACGGGTACCGAGGCCCAGCGCCGGCGCAGCGCGTCGCTCCGCGACGAGGCCCTCGAGTATCTCGTCGTCGTGTTCACCGAGGATCGGTCGATCAGCGCGCAGGAGGTGTTCGACTTCCTCGCGTCGATCGGCGGCGAAAAGTACTCGCGCGACGTCATGATCAAGGTCGCCGAAAGCTACGGCGCGCAGGCCGAGTGGGAGCGCTCGAACGAGGCCTACCGGTTCCTCATCAAGATGGATCCGAGCTCGATCAAGGCGGCGGACTATCAGCGCGACATCATCGCGAACTGGAACAGCGGGCTCGACGTCGAGAAGGCGCAGGACGAGATCAAGATCCTGCTCGTCAACTACGGCCCGAGCACCGACTGGGCGAAGCAGCAGAAGAACCGCGACGCGCTCGAACGCTCGCTCGCCACGACCGAGGAGCTCGTTCGCGTGACCGCGACGAACATCCACGGCGAGGCCCAGCGGCGAGAGCGATCGTTGAAGATCCCGAAGCTCACCGAGTGCGTGACCCAACCCAAGAGCCCGCCGGACATCCTCACGCTCTACACGAAGGCGTCCGACGCGTACGAGTCGTACCTCTCGGCATTCGGCACCGGCAAGGGGGCGTCGCAGGCGGCGACCGAGGTCCGCTATCACCGCGCCGACATCCTCTGCTTCAAGCTCGGCAAGGTCGAGGATGCAGGCGACGAGTACCTCGCGGTCGGCAAGAGCGCGCCGGTCGGTGCGCTCCACCAGCAGGCACTGCTCAACGCGATGGGCGCGTTCGAGGCCGCCCGACCAAAGGATGTCGCGAGCCGCAAGAAGATCGCACCGGTCGACAAGAAGTTCGGCGAGGCGATCGATCTCTACGCGACCCTGTTCCCGGCCGACGACAAGCTGGTCGGCGTGATCTTCAAGAACGGCCAGATGTTCTACGACTACGGCGAGTTCGACGAGGCGATCAAACGGTTCGGCGTGATCGTGACCAAGTATCCGAAGGATCCGAACGCGGGTCCTGCCGGCGATCGCATCCTGTCGGCGCTCAACAAGGCGCAGGACTACGAGAACATCGAGTTCTGGGCGCGCAAGCTGAAGACCGCACCGTCGTTCGCATCGGCGGATCAGCAGCAGCGCCTGACCCGCCTGATCGTCGAATCGATCCAGAAGAGCGGCGATCACTACGCCGACGGCGGCAAGTACGAGAAGGCCGCGACGTTCTACCTGCGCGTGCCGAAGGAGCCCTCGGTCGATCAGAAGACCGCGGCGCAGGCGATGATGAACGCGGGCGTGATGTACGAGAAGGCGAAGCGTCCCGAGGACGCCGCCGACATCTACCTCGACCTCGCCGAGAAGTATGCGCAGAGCTCGCCGGAGCTCGCCGAGCGCGCCGCGTTCACCGCGGGTGTGGTGTACGAGCAAGCGATCTTCTACGACCGCGCGGCGAAGTCGTACGAGATCGTGGTCCAGAAGTTCAGCCGCGGGACCAAGGCGCCCGACGCGCTGTTCAACGCCGGTCTGCTCCGCCAGGCGCTCGGCCAGAACGACAAGGCGATCGCGCACTACAAGGAGTACACGAAGCAGTACAGCTCGCGCAAAGACGCGCCCGACGTCGCGTTCAACATCGGCGTGGTCTACGAGGAAGCCGGTCAGGAAGGTCCGGCGTTGAAGGCGTTCGACGACTACGCGCGGACCTACGCGTCGACGAACAAGCGGATCATCGAGGCCCACGTCCGCGCCGGGCGGCTCGATCTCAAGCTCGGCCAGACCAAGAAAGCGAAGGAGGAGTTCGCGATCGCGCAGAACCTCTTCAAGCGCGCGACGGGCGCGACCAAGACCGAGGGCAAGAGCTGGGTCGCCGAGGCCCGCTACGACGAGGGCGATCTGATCTTCAAGGAGTACGAGAAGGTCTCGATCGACGTCAAGCCGAGCCAGCTCGGCGCGGCGCTGACCAAGAAGACCAAGCTCCTCGCCGAGGCCGAGAAGGTCTACTTCTCGATCGCGGACTTCAACGACCTGAAGTGGGCGACCGCCGCGCTCTATCGCGACGGTCAGATCTACGAGGTGTTCGCGGACGCGCTCGCGAAGGCCGCCGAGAAGTGTCCCGCCGGGCTCAAGCAGGACGAATGCGATGCCTACCAGGCCGCGATCAACGACAAGGTGATCCAGATCCAGGACAAGGCGGTCGAGACGTTCACCGTCGGGTACACGAAGGCGATCCAGATGCAGGTGTACAACGACTACACCGCGAAGATCCGCGAGGCACTCGGCCGGCTCGCCGCGAAGAAGTTCCCGCCCGAGCACGAGTCGCGCTCGAAGGAACGCACGGGTGATCGGCCGCCGAACCCCGAGCTCGTGACGGAGGTGTCGCGATGAAGCGGGGCGTCTACCTCCGCACCGCCTTCGGCGGTGCTACGCGCCGGGCGTTCGCCCGACTTGTCGTTCTGATCGCACTCGCAGCGTGCGGCGGTAACGCCAAGCACACCGAGACCGCGGGCGCCGGCCGCCACGC
>Ga0307509_10009187_pt1 | contig 12412 bp, 9 predicted proteins | sample 10_EM_MG_FD_202245 | JGI IMG/M metagenome (GOLD analysis project Ga0307509, IMG submission 202245) | Populus trichocarpa ectomycorrhiza microbial communities from riparian zone in the Pacific Northwest, United States - 10_EM | ecosystem: Host-associated > Plants > Roots > Unclassified | place...
TACCCATATCTCAATTTATCCCCGCACAGACTCGAGGTACTTGAGAATCGGATCATTGTTTATGGCCCCCCTTCTATTCTTCACGAAATGCTGAACCCGTACTTCTCTGATCACCCCCCACTGGTCACCCTCCGCAATGCTGGTCAGGCTGGTTGGAAACTCAAGCAGGGCAAGAAGATCCCAGATTATTCCTTCTTCGAGCCATTGGAAATCGGCAAATCAAAGCCCAAAAAGCCTCGCCAGCTGTGGCCGACAATAGTTTTTGAAGTTGCTGACTCCCAGTCGGGAAAGGACCTTCGACAGGCATGCATGAGATGGATAACAGAGAGTCCCAAGGGAAGTTTGAAAACCGTGGTTGGAATTGATTTGACCCGGACAACCGATAGCAGCTTCCGAAAAGTCATTATTACAACGTACCGGCTTTGCTGGAGAAGTGGAGCACCACCAACGGGTTGGATTGATGCTGAAGTGCAGAGTGGGAGATTGTCCCTTTACTTCCACGTGGAGGAATCGATGGTGTGTTTTCTGTTTCTAGATGTCGATTGGCCTCCGATTCAACTTGTTCCAGGTATACGACTCAACTGGATCACCTCAGTTAACACAAGGCAGCCTTGCCCTTTTTGAAGCTGACGTCTACCATCAACCTTTACAAGGGGCTAAGGTTGCAATCGAAATCAACTTCGATGACTTCATGTGCGAAGTATTTGCCTCAGAAAAGAGGCGAAAGGAAGTGCAAGATACATCCGACGACAGCATCGACGACAGCGCTAGTGATGTTAGCATTGGAGCGGAGGAAGATGAGAGGATGAAACAGCGGGAGCTTGGCCTGAAGCGGAAGCGGGAGGCAGATTTAGATGCTGGACACAAACGTGGAAGGGCGGATGCGCCGGTGGGATCACCTTAACTGTAACGCCACTCATCGTTCCCTTCTTGTGTATTTCATCTCCTATTGATGAGTGAATGTATTCCCTATTTATGTAAGCATATTCTTGAAAAATTAGTTTATAACTTTTGCCCTATGGACATTAAGTCCAGACTGTTTTTCTGGACAGTGAAAAGGACGACAATAAGTGACAGAGCACCCATTTCCTTCGACTCATACTCGAAGGATACACAATTTGCAACCCAACACACTGATGGATCCTCGCCAATCAACAAACATCTGCTCCTGCTGCTACAATGCCAACTCCGTAAGAGCAATGACCTGGCAGAAGTCTCAACCACAATCCAAGCTCGCGCAGAACAAAGTGACCAGTCCGCAATGTTGAGGCCTATGCCGTCGAACTCCAGGTTTGCTGACCCCGTGATACCCATTCCAACTTCTTTCGACACCTGCCCTGGCAGCAAATGAGACGGGTCGGTATTGGCTTGGGAATCAAATACCCTGGTGATCGGCACCAAGCTGACCACCTCCGGCATTCTAACCGACGTGGGCGCTTAACCCGCATCAGAGCATGCGGGTGACTTTACTCTCCATGCCCTCCCTCTCGTCCGACAGGACCTGGAAGAACCCACGGCCTACTCCGACTATGCTATCAATGAGGGAATGGCTGACGTCCCGCCCTATAAATACCCAAACTGAACAACCGCGCGTACCCCCTTGTGTCTGCCGCTGGATATAGGAATAACGTTGACGATGACCTTTAGAGCACGAATGTGTGGGCAAGATCGCCCAATGTTTGGGTCACATTGCGAGAGCGAGGCGGCGCCCATTCGAGAAGGCAAGAAGCAAGAGTTGAGACACTCAGAAGAAGAGACCATATCACTGTTTGTGAATTGTTTGAAATTAAATTTCTCAATCGTCAAATTTTGGAAGAAAAACAAATTCATAGTATAATATCGATTGCAGCCCACAACTAAATCACGATTCAAACAACAACTATGAACAGGATTAGCTCATCCAGTCAGACTATCAGAAAGGATCAGCATTGGTATGGCTAAAGGATCTTGCAACGTACTGAAATGTGTTTGACGATCTGATCTAAGTCATCCATAGAAGCCTCAAGTGGAAAGGGAAATGCAGACCCATCCACTTGATTCCGTCCTGGTACCCAATTGCGTTCATGGAAAGGTATTTCCTTCGCAAATGCATCCAGAGTTGACGGTGGATGCATTTCATCAGAGAGATGCTTGTCCCAGCGGACAACTTTGCAGAGAACGTGTTCGACAAAGATAGGGCTGAAACCAAGCAGCTTCTTGTCATCGTCTGTCAAATGCTTTTCCAGGTGGCCATAAACACAACCAAATGCACAGCGAACTGAGCCGCAGTCCGTCAAAACAAAACCAAGGTTGGTAAGACCACGGTATGCACCAAGTGTTGGATTCTCATAAATCCAATCAGCAATATCGTTAACTGTCGGCATGGATGCAAGTCCAAGAAAAACGAGATTGTTGAGGAGCTGAAAGACTGTCAGCCCTGATATAAAGCCTTTCAGTTCCAGTTTTGCCATGAATTCTCTGCCATCCTTCCAACTCCGAAGATTGCCTGTGTATTTTGCTGGGTCATGACCAGCAAGGTCTCCAAGCCATTTCATCCAACTATCACGAACGACATCCGAAAAGTATGGAGAGAATTTTTCTTCGAGAGTGCATTTTTGATGAGTTGGTTTACCTGGAAGCGTTGGCGTGGCAGACAGTTGGTTGCTTGGCTGGCCCCATATTCGGACATCATCGAGCGGAATGTATCCAGGAACAAGCTCGGAATTGACACCTTTCTTGGATGAAGCTCCACACTCGGCAAGAAGGCGTGTATTGTGCGTAAGAATCATCTCAAATTTCTGAACCAATTCGCCCACTGTCGAAGAATAAAATCCCCCATTGACATCTGTATAACGGAGAAACGCCTTTGTCTTGATCCCTTGACCAGTGCCCATCCATGCCAGAAGGTTCGAGAGTCCTTCACGACTAGTGAGTTTCACACCTGGGAGATGCTCTTGAAGAAGGCTAGCAGTGCCGGAGTATTGTCGAATGGGATCTGTGTGGTCTCGGTTGTGCTGAGTTGCAGCTCTTGTAGCATGCTGACCAAGAAGGACTCGATTGAGTGTTTCAATAGCAGCAGGTAATCCTCGTCTCTCGTTGATGGCCTCTCGTAGAATAAGAGCGATGAACATGAACTTCGGGGTGTTGTTGTCTAGAAGAAGCTGCTGTAGGGTAATAGGGGAGAAGAGCTTCTTCCGTTTATGTATGTGTCGTTCAGCGTTGGGTGGTGCATCCGGAGATGAATCAAGAGGAAATTTAGAAGAAGGTGATAGCTCCATTGCTCTTCGGAGTAGGAAGTTCCGTAGGTCCTCTGAGACTTGAACCACATCAGAATTTTCTGACAGGCATTCCCTAAGCCACGTCACAAGCGGCTCCAACGTTGCCTCAGGGTCTTTTAGCACAGACCGTGCAAAATCCTTGTCCTGCCGTAGGCGTTCCCCGTAAACCAAGGCAGGGTTGATGAGAAAATCAAGGACTCTCTCTGAAGCGAAAATGGCATCGGTTCCCAAACATCGTGCGATGCTATCGAGAATTGCACCACGGGTCAAGGCTCGGTTACGAATATCTTCAAGGTCTGTAGAGCGTCGGCGTTTGCTGTCATTGAGATTTTGATCAAGTACGGTTAGATGAGGAATAACGAGTTCATAAGACCATATTTCCTGGAGCAGAAGCGAAGATCGTTTGTAGAGCAAAGTCAAACGATTTTCCTCTGTTGTTCTCCAGGATTGATCGTAGGCAGTTAGATAGCGACGCTGACGCAATGAAATGCATGATGAGGGTTTTTCGGATGGTTTCAGACCATAGAGATCTCCAGGAAGCATGTCCAACCCCTTTGGATCTGGGGTAGATATCGGCCTATCTGCCTTTTTGTAACGTTTAGTCATCCGTCGATGCGCTGTTGCCACAGAGTGCTCATGCTCGATAAATCGAAATATATGATCAACGAGACCAGCAAAAGTTGGGCATTGTTCATTGAGCGCAACCCGGCCTCCGCTTCGATGAATACCAAGAAGAAGATTTGCTGTGGTATGGGCGTGCTCAGCATGCCATCGATAAGTAAAAACGAGACACCGAGCAACTTCCAAATTCAGCAAACGACTGAGGATATTTAGCTTTGTGATGTCGCGCATAATTATTGGGAGAGTTTGTGCAGTGCAAATGACATGGTAGAGGTGAATTCCACCCGCGGAAGATGACCCATTTGGTAGGAGCGAGATATAATTGCTGAGGATATTGTGCTGCTGGTTTCGTTCCAACCAGTCGCCGATTAAGGAAGATATTGAAGGAGATTTGTTATCCGTTTTCGTAGGCATTGCAGTTTGGGTATATTCAAGGAGTGCGAGTTCTGCTTGGATTCTTTTGTAGTTTAGCAGGTCTTGAAGCTTGGTCAAATTTCCGCCCAGTTTCCCCGGCTCCCAGATCCTTGCCTGTTGTATCTTAGACACCGAAAGAGTCTCAGTTGAGACGTCAACCTGATCTCTAGCAACAGAAGGGTCATATCCATGCTCTTGAAGATATGCGTCATTGAAATTCTTCAATATCTCATGGCATCCCCTGAATATCGAATAAGCAAACTTAAGATCTCAGAAAAAGGAATGTCATACTCTAGATTTCGAATTGGTTCCCATGACGTCTTGGAATATCCGACGAATTTGATCTCCCACTCTTGCTCTCCTGTAGCCTGTCAATGGGTTAGTTGCAGTTGACAGGTTGAAGAAAGCACATACATGATTGTAACGACTGGATACAATTTTCTCGACATCATATTCTTTGCTGCACATAGATGTATCAGCTCCTTCCTCAGCATTGCCAACTGCATCATCGTCATCTTCAGTTTCATCATTCGATATGGCTTCAAACTTTCGCTTCATGCCATGTGTGCGGCTGAAACCAACAGCGGTGCTGTCGTCTTGAGTTTCATTATCCAATATGGCTTTGAGCTTTTGCGTCATGCCACGTGTAATGCGGCTGTTATTTTCTGTTTCATCATTCAATGCTGGACTGGAATCATTTGGCGTCTACAATCCACACTATGTCAGTCCAAAGCTCATTCGCTGCTTTATTGTTAGTACCTGTGTGATAGTTTCCTTGTTCCCTGAGTTCGCTGGGTTTTCTGCATGTGAGGTAGACTCCTGACGGGTATTGACGATGGCTTGAACTCTTTCTGGAAGGAATTGAGACACGTAGTCAATAATGAGTGGGTTACCTTGAAGTCTGGGAGGACACTTTTAATCGATGGTATCAATCTAGATTGTGCAGTCACCTACCGATCTTGGTGAACATCCATTTCTTTTGTACTGCCATACTCCTTGACAATAAAGAACACCTGCAACAGAGTTTTGAGCTTTATGATGAAGCAATTTTGTTAGCCACATACATCATTACCAATCACTTTTCGGCCAATGACCCGTTCAATGTTCAACTCATTTGCAGCTTGGTCAATTGTGGTAGAACACTTTAGCGATATCATCGCAGGTTGCTCGCCGGGGTTGAACGCCATCTGACGACCCTTAAACTTTTCCTGCACTTGATACTGCTTCTGCTGCTCTTTGAAGTCATGTCGGTCAAGGAAAATGTACATGGCCATACACTCTGAATGGAGATAGGCATAGTGTCCCAGATAGCGCCTGATTAGGGATTCATCCTTGATTGGATGGTAGGAAACTGGATCAAGTGAGACTGTGGTGCCATCCAACGATTTATATGTGATCGACCGCAGCAAGTCATCGAGGTCGATACCAAGACTCAAGTTGGCAGAACGGAGTTCATTGAAGAACTGAAAAGCAGCTTCACGACCCATGTGGTTGACGTAAGATCGCTCACCACCCAATGAGACATAGCCATCCACTGCCAGTGTTCTCTGTCGAGTCCGGTGAGGCTGTGAGGCACCAAAGTTTCCAAAAAGCTGCATTGGTGACACATTTGACCCTGCACTACGGTTTGTTGCAGCACTTGTCTGATAAAGCACAAAACCCATGCGGTTCTGGGGACCAGCATGATCCCATGCAGCACCCAGCTGAGTTTCGACCCACTCCTGGTGATCAGCATGGTCCTCGGTGGGCGCAAAACCAGAATGGATATCATTTCCCTTGAAAACGAGGAACACAATCCAAGCCCCAACCTCACGACAATAAATGCCCGCCCGTCCAAGGCAGAAAGGACCTGGATCCCCATCTAAAAATATTGATCAACATATTGCAGAATTCAAAATGGTCTACAGCTTACTGGGACCAACGTGAAGCAACAATACAAACAATGTGTACCTTGTCTTGTCATCAAGGTTATCTGGATGCCAGAACCCTTGGTGGCCAAGCAACTCCCGTAATGATTTTCCATGCGATGAGTTATTGTATTGACAACTCGTGGGTCCCGGTTCTGGTCCACCAAAACTGACAACATTGTTATAATTGCTGTGAAAATCAGCCATCGCCATTTCAAACTTGGAGGTGGACTTTGGCATTATTGCACGATAAAGCTTGTGCAAGATCGCTAACAGGGCACCTATTTGTTGTCTTGCTGGTGTTGTATTCGCTTGTGATGCTGGAACGACGACGCCCAGACCCTCGCCCTTCGAAACAGTGTTTGCGAGACTGTATGACCCATCCTTATTGTCGACTGAAAGTTTAGGGTCGACTGGGGCAGAACGGTCATTTCTCTTCAGTCCGTTGAGGTTACAGAGACGCGGAATCTCGGGTGTATTCCCATGTGCCTTGCAGCCCCACGCTAGCTTAGCCAACTGGACCGAAAGTTCAAGAATATATTGCCAATCATTGAAGCGCTGCAGTGAGGCCAGGGTATGTGAGCACCCCATTGTATATGGTCGGTTTGGGTCGCCATCCAGATAGAAGACATATGGAACTCCTGCGATCATTTCCACCATTCCAGGGATTGGGTCTCCAATGTAACGTCCATCTCTCCTATTAGGCACAATATTAGGCGGTGTTGAGACCGTGGACATTCGATCCTTGTCTATCACAAGTCTATCTTTGATGTGATAATCCGCCTGGTAGATCCACCCTCCCTGATATCGGTTATCCCAGACCAGGTGCCATATGGGTGACTGTGGGTAACTGCGCCCAGAAGGCGGCTCCGCAGAAGGAGGTGGGAAAAGCATATCAGGTCCAGGTTTTGGGGGCTTGGAATCGAGTCCAGAATAGATAAATTCATCCCGAGAAGGCGGAATGGGTGTCGGCAATGAGAACGGTACACCTGCCATCAATTTATTCTCTACTTCCTTTACTGAGAGATTGGCATTTCAGCAAAAGAAACACAAAGTCAATAACTTGAATGCTACTTACCGAACTCTGCTTCATCTCTGACTGACATCAACCTTACATCCATGCCAGGTGTTTGAGTATGTAAGTCTCGCCCAACCGAATCCAAACTAAACTTGACACCAGTCATGTCGGATGTGTCTACATGACATCATAAGATATATCCCATAACAATCTTATATAAACTTGACTTACAATTCGTAAGAACTGCAAAATTTAGCAACGTTCAACTTTGGTTCAACTTGGTTGCAAATCGAAAAGGGTAATTATATTATGTAATAGCCTAGGCGTCGTCCGAAGTTCAAGCTTCCCAGTGAAAACCGGCGCCGAGCTGGTCTGAAGTCATCTGTGAGAATCTAGTAATTCCGCACGAATTTGAGTCCTTCTGTACTTGCCGATTTCGTTCCTGTATATGTTTCTTCGACTAGTAGATGAGAATTGATATGACAAACTCACACCAGGATTCTCACGGAATGATTTCCCTCGTCTCTCTCTCCTACCGCCATCTTGAAACTCGTAGGTGGCTGTATTGGATGGAGGAGGGGGAGGGTTCACAGTATGAACATCGGTAGTGGTCAGTGCCAAGTCGTTTCCTCTCTTTTTATGCTGATCCCCCTTGATAAGGTGCTATACCATCGATTGACACACATGCCAGCACTAGGCAATGCAAGCGACAACCCCAAAACGACGAGGGCACCAAGACTTTGAGAAAGCGCTCACACAACGAAATCAAATTATCAAACATCGTTGATCCCACAACCGTCCTGCTGCGTAGCCGCCGACTATGCCTTCTGGCATGCCGTCAACTGTAGGTGAATCTCACGCATTCCAGGATCTAATATACGAATTTACTAATCGTGTTTCAGTATCTGTTAGTAAAGAGATGACACGTACAGCAGAATTCATGAACACGTCGACCACACATACTGCAGCTGTGCCCGACCATGGAATCTATCATTCGAGAGCCCGACGTTTTGCCAGAGGTAAGTGTGTTTTATAATTTGGCTACGATCCTTTCCTTATATCTTTGTAGCCGGCCAACGTTCCTGAGCCCACGTCTGCGCAAGACAACACTGGCCCAACGGCTGTTGACAAGGACCGCTAAAACGACGACTGCAAGAATCAGCTGCGACTTATGATAGCTATTTGGTCAGTCGCTCTCTTTGTGTATTTTTCTTTGGACTTAGTCAGTACAAAGTGGGGCAGGGCAGCGTGAGGGCCAGGATTGCCCAGATGGGTTCGGACAGTTCCAGAAGAGCTCGGAATTAAATCAAAGAAAATGTATTATTATATCCTCAGAATAGACCAGATTGCTACAGATTGGTTCAGATGGTGGGACAGAAAAGATCCGCTATGTTCAGATTTCAGATTTTTGAGCGGCGAATTTGAGCAGATGTAGGAAGTTCTCGGAATGGCTCAGTACACCTCGGCGCCGGTTTTCACTGGGAACATTCAATATTCAAGTTTCAATCAAGGGGAAAATGTTTGAACCAACTACGGTGCACGTGTAAGGCGGAAGTGGGCTCAAGTTTGGATCTACATTGACAGCAGTCGTTTGCGTGTCAAACTCGCATTCTAATCATGTTTTGTCTTTGTTGCTCGCCACATCTTATGGCTCCCAACGGGACCCAACCGAATGGATCCTGCATAGGGAGATATGGTTCCTCATCTTGGCATATATATACGCGATCCGTTTTCGTCGAAGCTATTTCAAATAGCCCTGCCGCTCCTTGCGCTCATGTATTGACTTGGTCGAATATTGGCTACTTCATGCTTATGGATGCTGTGGTATACTGCATCAGGGCCATTGCCCAAGTTCTCTGCCAAAAATCCACTTCGGCTGATAGGTTTGATAAACTGTCTACAAATGACGTAGGGACCAGATTTCTCCCCGATGATTATGTAATCGGGGAGAAATCTGGTCCCTACGTCATTTGTAGGCCCTTGTTAGTCTTTGTTTGGCGCATGTGAACTTCAATCTGATATTGTCTCACCTATCAATTCCAAAGCTCTCTCCCTCGTCGTCAACAACGATCCCGGGCCTGACGATTCCAATCTTTGAAAGATTGGTCTCACGTTGCCACAACTCCTGCACCCCGCGATAGTGTCTGCTTCCTGCGGTGGGTCGATAGAACTGGCCTTCTGGCCAATAGTCTCTTGGGGTTTGAGCCTTCTCATACAGTGATCCGTCCAAGCGGATCGCTACGAATTGGAACGTGTCTGATGCGTGGGACCGAATATAGCAGCCTTGGCGACATTAATGTTGTTTAGAGCGGCACCCCATCGACTACAAAGAAGGGAGCTGGTTGATAACTAAACCAGCATCAATCCCGAAATCTCGAGCGAGAACAACAAATCTAAAATCTCACCTTTGGATGGCAAAGAGAAGAGCCAGAGCCGCTACCGTTTTCTCCCCACCTGTTCCATGTCTCTGAACCCCTTCATAGGAGGCATGGTGTGGTTTTGATTGCCGTTGTAGGGTTCCTGGAGGACAAAATCTTGAAACAATCCAACTTCCTCGTCACCAGAGTTCAGTCTCAAGCCTGAAACAGACGAAGAAACCAAAGGATCGCATTCAGCCCCGGAATGACTCCACCAAGAAAGGCGGTGACGCTAGTCGGACATCCGAATCGATGTCTACCAAGAATGGACTTGCCAGAAGACGCCTGCGCCATGCGGTCCAATCACGCGATGAAAGTACCTCTTCTTTCGCGTTCGACCTGGGCGAGACGAGTTGGTTGGGATCCATCGATCTCTTCCTGGACAAGTTGTTCCCCTCGTTCCAACTTTCACTGTTTCATAGGTAAACGACCGCGGTTGTTATTAATAAATTGAAACAATCAGCAATAAAAACACACCTTGGGCCCGAGGCCTCAGCGATGCTAGAGCATTCGAATATCACCCTTTTTCTCCACTTCGAAAAGTGTTGGCGTGCCTGGACTTGTTCGGAGGGACGTAGCGGTTGGGTGCCGCGCTCTTTTCGAAGTGAACGTGGGAGGTGGACGCTGAATAGCTTGTGGAGGACAATCGCCACGGATGATGTGGCCCTTTCGAAGCGATGAGAAGATAACTTATGAAGAAAAGGTTTGCGATGCTAATTATTGCCGTTCGCCAAGTGATTTTACCACGATCCGCCGAAATGTCGAAGGGAGCATTGCTAAAGAGAAGAACTTGATCTGCGACTAAACGTGCCAAGGCAATGCTCGAAGATGAATTGCCGGAAGGAGCTGGTGCAGTTCTATTGGACAACTCGGAACTCTTTGGAACCCTAGGCCAACGCGCCAACGTTGTCAGGTTTCGGACCGGCGGAATGATCGTCACGGCGCTATTTTCCACCTCAAGCATCTAGCTATCAAGGTGCCAATGGCTGCTGGACCTCTCGGTTGAATCTTTCCATTTTACCAGGATGGGCATATGCCGGACGTCAGGCGCAGAGGCTTACGGAAGACACAACGGCGGAAAAGGTGAGTCCGTGCGTTTCATTTTACATTTCCCGTTACGAATTTCGTGTTGCAGATTCGGACGAAGAGCGTAATCACATTGAAGCAGATTTCCTATCCGTTGTGCCTCTTTTGGCCGACCAGTTGGACGTGGCTTTTCCACGGAATCTAGTTAAGGTCGAGACGGACAATCTGTCATTGAAGTCGTGCCTTACCTATTGCGGAGTTGTACCGACGGGGCTGAGTACTTCGATGAGTTTAATAAACGTGGTTGCGATGAATAAAGATGCCTTGCGGAAGTTCTACATTTTTACAAAGGTTGAAGATGTGCCAACCTTGTAACCCAAAAAGCAGTTGCGTAGTGAGGTTTTGGAGTAATCGATCTCTGCGCAGATTGGCGTAACATAATCGACGAAGGCACGCTCGGACTGGCCGCAAGGCATTGCACGCTTAAGCGCCGTAAATCGTGCATACCTTAATCATAATTAAAGAAGGCAAAGAGGCCTACCCAATCCTTATCCATACCGTACGATTGCGCGAATTGGCACCACGTTGATATACCAGAATGAGATAGCCCGGTTGTGGCATACGCTACTATTATTGACGCTATTCCTTGGCCTTCCTCCGTTTCTTCGAACCTCCCTGACCGGTGAGAGCCTTCGTTCCTCGGCTCAATTTTGATTTCAATCTCCCAGACCCGTACTGCTCTTCCTGCCAACTAGGCGTTTGTATTTGCAGATGGCATGTTCCAGCATTATCACATTATACCCAATAAGCGATCGGCGCTCTTCGTTCAGTTCCCGCATGATTTGCTGGTGCAGATCTTCGAAAGCAGAAGTCACATCCGGCGCCTCCGACTCCGACCCAACTAAGCCCAACAACTGCAGTCCCGCTTTGCCGCCCTTATCAACCGCCGCTACTACTAGTGAACCCATAATCCCCGCATCCAACATACCTAGAAATCCACATTCCACTAGACCCCCAAGCATTAGAAGCGCTGAAAGATCGCCCACATTTGGAAGATTTTTAAAATACGCCATCAACTCGTTTGGGTTGTCCTTGCCGCTTTGGAGGACTTTGGGCCACCGTTGGGCAATCTCCCAGTAATTCTCCATCACGGTTGTTTTTTGATTTGGTTGATTGGGGCCATAGCAGTTCCCCTTAACAAAGTAACCTTCCTTGTCATCTTGCGCTGCTTCCAAATAATGTTTGTTCCAATCACTCAAGTCCCCAAACCATCGCAAATCTTGAAGTGCAAACGAAGATCCATAGAATACTCCACGGAATGCTGCAACGTTGAAGATTCCAGCGGGTGTAGATAGACGGCTGGCATACCGCGATAGGGTCGATTGGGTGAACTGCACAGTTCTGACACAATTCAAAAGACATCAGTTTCCAAACGCGTCAAGGTAGTTGCGAAACAAAATTGTACTCGGTCAGTGCGTCCCTCGAATGTACTATTCTCAAGAAAAGACCAGGTAAAGCGAACCCTTTACTGGAGAGAAATTTGCGTATTAGGCTCACCACCTCGTCCGATGTCAATCGTAGCGGCATGTTCTGAGGCAATCCACTTTGTGGGGGAATAGGGACTCGGATGTAATCAATCTTGTCACCGTCCCATGCTACAATAATGCGAGGTGTGGGATCAAAGAGGGCAGCTTCACGAGGGAACGTGCTACTGGGACAGCCAGAGGGACAGCTGGTCATGGAAGCGTCATC
>Ga0307509_10009188_pt1 | contig 12412 bp, 16 predicted proteins | sample 10_EM_MG_FD_202245 | JGI IMG/M metagenome (GOLD analysis project Ga0307509, IMG submission 202245) | Populus trichocarpa ectomycorrhiza microbial communities from riparian zone in the Pacific Northwest, United States - 10_EM | ecosystem: Host-associated > Plants > Roots > Unclassified | place...
GATCGGAGTAATGATTAACAGGGACAGTCGGGGGCATTCGTATTTCATAGTTAGAGGTGAAATTCTTGGATTTATGAAAGACGAACAACTGCGAAAGCATTTGCCAAGGATGTTTTCATTAATCAAGAACGAAAGTTGGGGGCTCGAAGACGATCAGATACCGTCCTAGTCTCAACCATAAACGATGCCGACCAAGGATTGGTGGATATTGCTTCGAGGACTCCGCCAGCACCTTATGAGAAATCAAAGTTTTTGGGTTCTGGGGGGAGTATGGTCGCAAGGTTGAAACTTAAAGGAATTGACAGAAGGGCACCACCAGGAGTGGAGTCTGTGGCTTAATTTGACTCAACACGGGGAAACTTACCAGGTCCAGACATAGTAAGGATTGACAAACTGAGAGCTCTTTTATTTATTTATCAAATGTTAGAATTTTATAGATCAAAAAGTTAGACTAGCTGGAAAACCAGCAAGCCAATTATACACCTACACAGAACAAGCCAGTGGGAACAGGCTCCTAGTAAGCACAAAGAAAAATACAACCTAAAGAAACAAGCTGTCGATTATTTTAGGAACCCAAAGACTACAGGTGCCAAATAACCGATGGAAATAGATGTCATCCACAAATCATCAAGACAAAACCGTTAACATATAAACACTTAACTCCATTTACATAAAATTCCAATAGCCATAAACTAGAGACCACGAACCACCCGAGGACAAAAGAAGGTGGGCCCAACAGCAAAGTGTATCACGTGAAGCCAATATGCATGTACCATGCATTCACGTAGCATACGAAAGATGTTTGCCAATCCATCCTTGGACTGACGATTGCAAGTCCTGCAGAAGTGGGGAAAACTAGCTTGCTAGCAGCTGATAGGGACTTAGTGGGGCACCAAGATAAGTGAAAGGAAATTGCCCTTCTTTGAAGCCAGAAGTTGTGAGAATAGATTGCTTTTGAACAGAGCCTACTCCCCCAAAGAAAAGGAATGATTTCTGTGGATTAATGTCCAAACCCGAAGTCTGGCCAAAGAGAGTGAGTTGTTGGAGAATGCAAAGAACTGAAGAGGAGTCACCACGAGAGAGAAGTAAAACATCATCTGCAAAAGCAAGGTGAGTGATACCTTGCACTGCACACTTAGGATGAAATCAGAAGCCCTCCTGCTGGGAAGCAAGCATGATCATTCTTGAAAAGTATTCCATACAACATATAAAAGCTACGGGGACAAGGGGTCTCCTTGTCGAACTCCATTGTGTCCCGAAAAAAACCCATGAATATCACCATTAACTGCAACAGAGTAGGAGGCAGAGGAAACACATTGCATAAGAAGAATGACAAATTTAGCTGGAAAGCCAAGGTGGTGAAGAAGGCTTTCTAGGAATTCCCATTGGACAAAGTCAAAGGCTTTTTTAAAATCAACTTTCAGCAAGCATCGGGGAGACGAGCGCTTCTTACCATACTGGCGAAGAAGCTCCTGAACAAGATTGATGTTGTCGCTCATATACCTGCCACCTAAAAATGCATTCTGCATGGGGTTGACAATGCCTTGTAAAGCTTGGGCAAGCCGGCCAGCTAAAATCTTGGCCAACACTTTGTAAATAACATTACAACAGGAAATAGGCCTGAAATCAGATGGAGAAGAGACATTCTCTGATTTGGGGACCAAAGCAATGATTGAGTGGCTAACCTGTTTAAGGAGCCTGCCAGAATGAAAGAAGTTCTAAATGGCTGCATAAAAATCCCATCCCACAACAGACCAAGCTTGCTTGAAGAAGGAGGAGTAGCCGTTAGGACCTGGGGCCTTCTCATTCTCAATGCTGAAGACTGCCTGATGAATATCCTCATGAGAGACTGGGGAGAGGAGAAAGCCATGAGAGCTAGATGGAAGAAACGGGGCACACCGAATAACTGCACTGTCAAGGGGAACAGTGGTATTCGAAGTGCCAAGCAACTGCTAGTAATAAGCCACAAATTCATCACCCACTTCCTTGAGAGAACTGCTAAGTCTATCGTTACTGCACATAATAGCTGGGATGAAGTTCCTCCGATGGTTCTGCCCCATGAGAGCATGGAAAAACTTAGATCCTCTGTCACTTTCCTTGAGAAACTTGCATTTGATTTTTTGACTGAAGAACTGTTTTTCCACAAACTTTAGAGAAGATAGTTTGGATCGTAGAAGCCTGTCCTGCTCAAACAAAAGTTGGTTATCCCTATCTTGCTGGAATGCATTTTAGAGTTGCTCCAACTAAGACTCAAGCTGAGAAACACGTTCTGAAATATGACTAAAATGAAGGCGATTTAGCTCCTTCAAAAGCCCCTTCAAGAGCTTAAGTCTACAACAAAGAATATACATGGGAGTACCATATACAGGAGAGGACCAACAAGAAGAGACCACCTCCAGGAACTAATCATGTGTAGCCCACATATTAAAGAATTTAAAATTTCGTCGACCCTGCACATATGGATCCAGTCTAACTACTGCAGGGGAATGATCTGTAAATGCACCTAGAGAGCCAAAGTGAACATGAGTTAGACGCTGCAAAGAAGACCATGAAGGATTGATCAACACCCGATCGAGTTTGCTCCAAACAGAGCCATTTGTCCAACAGAAGTGGCATCCAGTGAAATTGACATCATGAAGGCCCAGATCAAAACAACTGTCTCGAAAATTAGAGATTTCATAGGAAGAGACAACCTCACCATTGTGTTTATCTGCAGAGGAAAGCATGGAGTTCAAGTCACCAAGAACCATCCAGGGACAGCTAGAATTCCAGCGCCTTAAATCCTCCCATAGAGATCGTCTTGCAGAGATAGTATTGAAGCCATAAACAAAAGTAGCCATAAAGCTAATATGAAAAATCAAACAGGTGACTGAAAGATGTAAAGCTTGCGCAGAGGATGCAAGCAAATCAACCTTTACTGTAGATGGATTCCAAAAAACCACAATTCTAGCAGTGCGTGTGACATCTGCATTGGAAAAATACTGCTAATACCTTAGCCGAAATTTATGCATAGTGTCAACATTGGAGGAGGGCAATTTTGTTTCAAGCAACCCACACACATCCATCTTTTGCTTCTTTATGAGGCTAACAACCTCATGTTGCTTCAGGGGATTGTTAAGTCCCCTAATATTTCTTCTTCTTCTTCTTTTTTATCAAATGAAAGAATATATTAAGATCAAAAGTAACCATGCCACAGAAGCAGCGAAAACAAATTATATACAGATAAGAGGTAACAATTACCCTAACCAAAAAAGGGGAACAAACTCCCTAGGAAACAACATAATTAAACAACCCCAAGCCTAACAGCAGTCACACATAGTAAACATTTCCAGCCAGGAGAACTGCAACATGACAAGAAAAGCACGTAGTACATGCATGAACCATGCAGGCCATGGAGAGACCAAAACATATATCCAGAATCCAAGCTGAGCCATGCGGACCCACAAGCCTTCCTCCCCAAGTTTCAGAATAGCATCAACCTAACACAGCCAAAATAGCCGAGAGCAGAAGACAACAACTCATGCACACAGGGGTGAAAGGACCATGCAGATTCAACTCAACCATGTAGAGACAGACACCCGCCATAATAACAGCCAGAACAAATAACTACAGTAGCAGCCAAGAACAGTGACTAGCAGAAAATCCATGCAGAGACTAGAAACCTTACAGGGACCCATGCATGCCCAAACCATAAATTACATCATAAGAGCCAAAACATCCGATCAGCTCAGCAAAGCAACGACGAAGGCACCATGCAGCCCCCAGCCAAAGAACCAATCAGCAACCTATGAGCCCTTCCATGTAGGGACGTGGAAGGCAATGACCAATAAGAGATTAAGCCAAGCAACAGCTAAGATTAATACAAAATAGTGTAAAACAATATCTGGAATTTCCTGAAGAGAGCCTCAACTGATTTTGCAGAGTTGTTAAAGATGCACCTGTTTCTTTCCTCCCAAATCAAGTACACAAGAACAACAAGAGATACTCTTCTCATTCTCGGCTGCAGCCTTTTTTTGTTGTTTTGTAAGACCCGAGAAGCTCTATTTAAGGAGGGCATATTATTATGCAGCTTGAGCCAGAATCTAGCCTTACTCCAAAGAGAAGACGACCAGTTAGAATTGAAGAAGAGATGAGCATGAGATTCATCAGTATTCTGACAAAGAGGGCAAATAGGATCAGAGGAGAGAAACCGGAGTCGGTCTCTTATTCGCAGCTTGCCCAACATTGCCAGCCATAGGGAGAAGCTGTGTCTTGGGAGAGACCATTGTTCCCAAACTACACTAGCCCACTGGACAGGATCGACTTTATATCTGAAGAAGTCATATGCACTGGTAGTAAAAGAACCTGATCTGGATTGCCAGCTTGAGAGTAATTGTTGCACAGGAGCAACCCCCCCACATAGATCAATCATTTTGTTACGAAGAGAGAAGATTGACTTCCATAGAGGAGAGTTGGTTTTCTTAGCATCCAAGGGCTAGATGGAGGCTTGCGAAATGTAGTAATGGTCTACCCATGTAATCCAAAGGGAATCAGATTCAAGTGTATATGTCAGAGGTGCTCGGCAAAGAAACTATCATTTCTAGCGTTAATATCAAGGATCGCCAGACCACTTTCATCCTTTGGCAAACACACCTGCTTCCAAGCAACAAGAGCAGATTTACTTCTAAGCACATCCCCGGTCCACAGAAATTTCTGCGCAGACTGGTAATCTTGTTGATAACTACAGTTGGAATAGGAAAGATACTAATCCAAAACTGCACCATGCCATGCAGGACCGATTTTATTAACTTCAGCCGGCCAACATAAGAGAGGTGCTTTCCCATCCAACTTTGAATGGCCAATTCTAACTTGTGAATGAGAGGAGAGAATTGACTGGCGAGAAGCCTGTGAGGGCTGAGAGGAACACCTAGGTACTTGAAGGGGAAGGTCCCTTCGGTGAACTAAGACAGGCTGAGGATGGCCTGCTTCATATCCCCCGAAACACCTGCAAAGAAAATAGATGATTTGGCTGCATTAATTTCCAGGCCAGATGACTCCCCAAAGATGCAAAGCTGATGGGGGATGATGCTAACAGAGACCATGTCACAACGGCAGAGCAGGAGAATATCATCAGCGAAACCATGACTAATTCCCAAAGCTTGGCATTTGGGATGAAAGTGAAAACTAGAATGCTGAGTATTACTTTTCAGTAATCTAGAGAAATATTCCATGTAAATAATGAAGAGATAGGAAGATAATGGATCTCCTTGCCGAACACCACACTTGCCTTGGAAGAAGCCGAAGAGATTACCATTGATGCAAACAAAATATGAGGTAGTCTCTAGACATTTCATAACAAGATGGACAAACCTAGCAGGAAACCCCAAGTGCTAAAGAAGATCACGAAGAAAGGGCCATTGGACCGAATCAAATGCTTTCCTGAAATCAATCTTGATGGTGCAGCGAGGGGATACACGTTTTCTCCCGTAACACCTCAGAAGCTCTTGCATGAGGTTAATATTATCAGCCATGAATCTCCCTCCAAGAAAAGCGTTCTGAGAAGGGCTGATGATGTCATTGAGCACATGAGCCAGCCTCCCTGCTAGAATCTTGAAAATAACTTCGTAAGTGACATTGCAGCAAGAAATAGGTCTGTAATCTGTAGCAGAATTGGCATTAGCAGATTTTGGAACAAGGGCTATGATAGAATGATTAAGCCGCTTAAGAATCTCCCCTGAGGCAAAGAAATCTTGAACAGCTGAGCAAAAGTCATTACCAACGATGTTCCAAGCTTTTTTTGAAGAAGGCAGAGGTATAGCCATCCGGGCCTGGAGCTTTGTCATCATCCATACTGAAAAGAACTTTCTCGATATGATCAGCAGATACTGGAGCAAGAAGAAAGTCATGAGAATCAGTATTAATGCAGGCACCACAGTGAACCACCTCAACTCTCAGCGGGATAGTAGGCTTGGAAGTCACTAGGAGCTCCTTATAGTATAGACAAACTCACTACCAACCTCTTCAGTAGAAGAAGTGAGCATACCATCACTACGAATAATAGCAGGAATATGGTGTCTCCTGTGGCGCTGGCTCATCAAAGAGTGAAAAAATTTGGATCCCTTGTCACAGTCTTTGAAGAAAGCACATTTCAACTTTTGGCCAAAGAACATCTTCTCAGCTGATTTAAGATTTACAAGGTTCAGCTTCTGTTGCTTCTCAAGAGATAGGAGATGTCCATTGTCTCTGTCATTTTGCAGAAGAAGTTGGGTATCATCCAGGCCTTTTCCTGCTCTAGCAACCCTCTCCGAAATGTGGCTAAAATGAATATTGTTTAGAGACTTCAGGGCCTCCTTCAACTGCTTGAGCTTATTGCATAGAATAAACATATGCGTCCCATATATATCCAGAGACCAATGCTTGGATATGATTTCCAAGAACTGAGGATAAGTAGCCCACATGTTGTAGAATTTAAAATTTCATTTGCCATCCCGAATCCCCAGCTGGACAGTAGCTGGAGAATGGTCTGAGAAAGCTCCTGGTGTACTAAAGTAGACATGGGCCATTTGTTGCAGTGAGAAACAATGAGTGTTAACCATAACCCTATCAATTTTTGTCCAGACTGTGCCATTTGTCCATGTAAATTGATAACCCGTATAGTTCAAATCAGCCAGCCCAAGATCAGAACAAAGCTCCCTGAAATCTGAAGTTTCATAGTTAGAGACTGGCTCCCCATTATGCTTATCATCTTGTGAGAGAATAGAGTTAAAATCACTGAGAAGCATCCATGGTGATTTCGTGCCCCATCTCCTTAAATCCTCCCACAATGCTCTCCTAGCAGCAATGGTGTTGAAACCGTATATGAATGTGGCTGTGAAGCTATATTGGTGAATCAAGCTAGTAATCTGAACATGTATCCCTTGAGCAGAGAGGTGAAGCATCTCAACCCTTACTGTGTTAGGGTTCCAAAAAACAACTATACGAGCATATGAAGCAGCTTTAGCATTGCTTACAAACTACCAAGACTTCAAACGTAACTTATGCATGGATGCAATTTTTGTCGAAGACAACTTAGTCTCAAGAAGACCACAAACATCACTTTTTTCCTTTCTTGAGTCCAGCAACCTCATGCTACTTGAGAGGGCTATTAAGCGCTCTCACATTCCAGCAGTTGACAATCATAGATGAGGAATGGTGGGAGATAACCCACCACTGCTAGAAAATATATTGGAATTCTTTTGGACCGAGATCCTGGTGAGCATACCTGTTACTGGTCGATGGGAAGCTTTGCTGCCAGTAATGTCTACTGAAATTACAGGAGCTTTCCCCTTGGCAGAGATATACTGTTGAAGGGGCTGGTGACTTTCAGCTGGCAAAGGTTTTGCTGCGTGCTACTTGTTACCATTGCTATTTCTCCTTTTTATAACAGTTTGCCACTCTTCTGAGCCTACAGCTGAGGGTTGAGAACAATGCTGTTCATCCTGAGTTACACAAGCCTCTACAGGGATAGAGGGAGCAACAAGCTTAGGAGCTTCAGTAGTAGGAGCATCAGGGGACTTCAACCGGGGGAGCAATAATAGGCGAGGCATCAATAAGGGAATCATCAACAGAGGGTCTGAGTCGAGTGAAGACATTGCCTTTGAAATTTTCCTTGGCATTAGCTGAACCTGCCTTCTCTACTGTTCTGGCCTCTTCCTTGCCTTTAGAACACGCTCCTGTGGAATGGCCAAGCACTTTGCAATGCTTGCAAAATTTAGGCAGCGTCTCGTAGATAACCCTTTGAATGAGTGGGTTTCCATTGGGCAAGATAACATTGATGGAGGATCTAAGATTAGCAAGGAGATCCACTTCCACAAGCACCCAGGCATATAATAATCTCTCCTTGGTGGAAGTTAACTTGTCACACTGTATAGGCTTGCCCAGAACACTTGCTAGTTTTGATAAGCACCTTGATGTCCAGCATTTCAATGGCAGGTTTGGGAACTTAATCCAAATAGGGACTTGAGTCATTTTAGAGCATGAGAAATCAAAATACTCAGACATGGGGCACAAGATGAGAGGCCTACCATATACAAGATATGGCCCTCCACACAATACAGAGAACTTGTCTACTTCATTTTGGAATTTATAAACAAGCCAACCCGATTCATGTATGGTAAGGGTGGCTTCACATTTCCAGACGTTCACAATGATGTTATTCAAAGCTCTATAACCAGGAAATTTACCAGAAACATAACCAATGGCACACAGTTTCCAGTCATCACAAGAATGATCTAAGTCTTCAGTTAAAAGGGGGCAGGACTGAATATCATTTAAGGCTGAAAAATGCATGAGCTTCGGGCAAGATGAGATGTTTCAGTTGGAAGAGAACAGATCTCTCCATAACAGGGGGAGAAGAGGGAGGGTTACCTGTTTTAACAGAGTTGGACGGGTTAAAGCTGGCACCTTTAGGACTAGCTGGTGGTTCTGGAGTGACCGGAGCTGGAGAAGATGGTGAAAACCCTTCATCGTCTTCCTCAAAGAAAGCGAAGTCTATCTGCTCTTCTTCCAGTTCTTCATCATTAGATCAATCTTCTTCAATAAACCCATCAAGAGGTGGAGAGCTGTTAGCCACCGGAGACCCATTTACCTCTCTAACCGTGCTTGTACATGTGCCGCTGGATGAGAAGACAATAGGGGGAAGGGGGTAGATATGTGATTGGCATATGGGAAACAATATCGGAGAGAGTTCCAAGAGCCGACTTTAGCCCTAAAACCAGAGAACCGCCTTGGTTAGTGTGAGATGGAACAAGAGCATGCAACGAACCTTGTGTACTCTTGGCAGCTGCTGCAGGTTTCCATTTGTTTTTTGCCATTTATGGAACAAACAGGAAGGAAAGGAAATGGGTTGAAGGAAACGGGTTACAAGAGGCAGCTTCGGGTGCAATAAACGGCCATGGAATTGGAGGAAACAGCTTCGGGTGGAAGGAGAGCTTCTCTCTCTAATTTCTCTCACTAGGTCCCCTGATATTTCTTTTTTTTATTATCAAATGTTAGAATTTTATAGATAAAAAAGATAGACTAGTTGGAAAACCAGCAAACCAATTATACACCTGTACAGAACAAGCTAGTGGGAACAGGCTCCTAGCAAGCACAAAGAAACATACAACCTAAAAAAATAGGCCATCGGTTATTTTAGGAACCCAGAGACTACAGGTGCCAAGGATAACCGAGGAAAGCATATGTCATCAACAAACCATCAAAACAAACCATAAACATATAAAAGCTAACACCCTTTACACAAAAAACCCAGAAGCCATAAGCTAAAGAACACGAACCACCCGAGGACAGAAGTAAGTGGGCCCAGCAGCAAAGTGTGACACGTGAAGCCAATATGCATGTACCATGCATTCACATAGCGACGAATCGCAAGGAGAAAGCCATGAGCAACAAACACAGGGGGGATGCAAGACAAAATGGTGGGCCCGACAGCAATCTTCAGCACATGGAAATACATGCACGTCAAAGACTTCACCATGCATGCCCAAAACTGCACCATGCAAAACCAAACCAAAGGGCGAGCGATATGCATGAGAGTGACTGGCCATGAAGAAATGAATATAAACCATGCAAAGGACTGCGACAACCAGCAGCGGACGACTACTAGCAGAAGAAAAGCTATAGCATTATCTCTTACGACCCAAAGATGAGACCTACAACCATCCATCCAAGATGTTCACCCTACAGCCAATTGGAGGTGGTCCCCTAATATATATATTTTTTATCAAATGCAAGAAATATATAGATAAAAAATAAAGATCGCTGGAAACCAGCAAGTCAACTGTACAGGCAGATACAATAACAGGGAACAGACTCCCTAGAAAGAAAGCGAACAGACTCCCAGAAATAGTCCCCAACCGAGCTACATGCAGGGAGAAGTAGAGCAGAACACAACCTGCAACGAAAACCATAAACAAAAAGGGAACAGGCTCCCGAAAAGCTAGGGGAACAGGCTCCCACAGTCCAAGCAGAACATAAATCAAAAGACAGATCAGCAGTACCCAGGGGTAGCCAGCATCAACACAAACCACATCCTAGCAACCAAGCAGCAAAGCAGAGTACACCCTGCAACTGAAAGAGAGAAGACCCAAATACAAAAAACAGAGCAGCAATACCCAGGATCAAACAGCCCCTAGGAAATAAGCCAACAATTACAACATTGACCTTCATTGTCCCGACCAGCAACAGGCAAGGCACAAAATCATCAACAAGTCAGGGGAACCACCCTCAGGAACAACTCCCACAAAGCCAAAACAAACCCAGCTCCAGAACGAGCTTGCAACCTTGAGAGCACAAAACCTGCGGGGCAAGCAGAAGTAGCAAAGACAACAGAACAGCAACCAGTATATACACAACAAATGAAAGCAAGCAGGAAACCTGCACAAAAGTAGGAAAACAAGCTACAAGTAGCAACAAATAGGAGCAAATAAAGATCCACAGTACAAATAGGAAATTCAAAAAGTGGACGAGGGAGCAGTGTCCTCAGAACTGCTCAGGATTCTTGTAGCTACCGCAGGTGTCTTGGTAGTAGCAGCTGCCCTGCTTCGGGTTAAAATCGTCAGGGGAAGAGCTGACAAAACAATGCTGGTTTGGACACAGGGGGCAGTGTTGGAATCAACAGCGCCGACGAAATCGGCAAAGTCGACAGAATCGGCTGACGGTGGGTCTGGACAGACTGGATAGTCCAAGGCTTGACAAAAAAGACTGTTGGTCCGGACATTGGGGCAGCGGTAGCCATGCCAACAGGGGGGAATCGGCAGTGCAGATTTGTGCAATTGCAGGTTCATCGGGGAGAATCGACAACGCAGATTTTTCAACAAACATGGGCTGGACAATGGACTGGCCGGGCTGCCCCAGCAGCGCCCCAGAAAGACCGCGCGCGCTCCCGCGCCCGCGCTGGGCGCTGGGGTCTGAGGGCTTGGGGCTCTAGAGCCTGAGGGCCTGGGGCACTTGGGCGTGCGCGCGCGCGATCCCGCAGCCCACACAGCCATGCTAGGCTGACGAAAACAGGGGCTGCCGCGGACAATGGCAGCCTACACGCAGATCCCGCAGCCATGCTAGGCTGACGAAAACAGGAGCTGCCGGGTTTCCCGCATTCCTACAAGAAAACGTCGTGCTTTCCATGTGAAATCAATCCAGTAAAATCAGCCATATTTTTCTGAGCCTGCCCACTGAATTTGGGGTCATTCCAGGCCGGTTCCTATTTTTGCGGATTTCCTTGATTTTTAATGGTTGGAAAATTAAAAAAATACTTCCCGACCTCGAAAAATTCTGGAAATATTAATTAAGGTGGATTGGATTTTTTCCAACCTCTGTGCACAATTTCAGCTCAAAATACCAAGAAATGAATTTTTTAGAGGGGGGTGACAGCTTGGACCTAGTAGTGTCTACCTCTGCCAGAGCTGAAATAACACTTATTGCTCTTTAGGGGGGTGCCCCCTGACTAGCCATGGGGCGCGCTGGCCTGGCGCCCATAGGCCTGGCGCGGGGGATTTGCGAGCTGCTGCTACGCTCGGACTAAAGTGGGGGGCCTCATGGCCCGAAGTTTCGCCGGCATCGATGACCCGTTTTCCGGCCGGCGACCGCCCGATTTCGGCCACCGTCTTCGGGACCCGCTCCAAGCCGCCGGGCGCGTTGGGGTTGCTTATCCGCGGCGTGAGCGTGGCATTCATTTTTCGTGCTCGTGCCAAGGTGCTGGCAGCTGCTGCTGATTAGAGGCATCGGGGGCGCAACGCCCTCGACCTATTCTCAAACTTTAAATAGGTAGGACGGCGCAGCTGCTTCGTTGAGCCGCGCCACGGAATCGAGAGCTCCAAGTGGGCCATTTTTGGTAAGCAGAACTGGCGATGCGGGATGAACCGGAAGCCGGGTTACGGTGCCCAACTGCACGCTAACCTAGAACCGATAAAGGGTGTTGGTCGATTAAGACAGCAGGACGGTGGTCATGGAAGTCGAAATCCGCTAAGGAGTGTGTAACAACTCACCTACCGAATCAACTAGCCCCAAAAATGGATGGCGCTGAAGCGCGCGACCTATACTCGGCCGTCGGGGCAAGCGCTAGGCCCTGATGAGTAGGAGGGTGCGGCGGTCGCTGCAAAACACGGGGCGCGAGCCCGAGCGGAGTGGCCGTCGGTGCAGATCTTGGTGGTAGTAGAAAATATTCAAATGAGAACTTTGAAGGCTGAAGAGGGGAAAGGTTCCATGTGAACGACACTTGCACATGGGTTAGTCGATCCTAAGAGACGGGGGAAGCCCGTCCGACAGCGCGTTAGCGCGCGAGCTTCGAAAGGGAATCGGGTTAAAATTCCTGAACCGGGACGTGGCGGCTGACGGCAACGTTAGGGAGTCCGGAGACGTCGGCGGGGGCCTCGGGAAGAGTTATCTTTTCTGTTTAACA
>Ga0307509_10009189_pt1 | contig 12411 bp, 15 predicted proteins | sample 10_EM_MG_FD_202245 | JGI IMG/M metagenome (GOLD analysis project Ga0307509, IMG submission 202245) | Populus trichocarpa ectomycorrhiza microbial communities from riparian zone in the Pacific Northwest, United States - 10_EM | ecosystem: Host-associated > Plants > Roots > Unclassified | place...
CGCAGAATGATTGCCGAACAATCAACCTCGTCTACGGCAATATTCTCTACCGATACCCGAGGCAGGTGACCTATCTCTACCCTCGGTCATGAAGCCTCTACCTCGAAGAAACGGACAGAAAGATGATCTGTGATGGAAAGGAGGAGGGAGTTTTGGCATGCGCTGGAAGTATGCCCGGAATGAAGATTCATAGTCAAGCAGGATATAAGATGGCCTGTTCTTCCCTTTGTTCATTAGTGAGTCTATCATCGCATCTCACTGCCTGTTCTACGATCATCTGTTAAAAGTCATTCGTTTTCGCATACGATTTATTTCTTCATATTCTTTATTGTTCTTTGATATCTTTTATCTACATTGTTCGTACCAATTAAAGTCTTGTGTCGTACGGTAACTAAGGATTGGATCCGCTGTGCACCGCTATCTATTGTTGTTTAATACTTACAAGGGTCATGGAACCGCTATCCTGCCACGTAGACCCCAAAGATAGCAGGAGGGCCCCTTGAATAGAATGCGGCCCTATGTGCAGGTCCCACAACGGGGGTGTATGGGACGAGGGACGTATGCGACTCGTCTAGGTGGTGTAATGTCTTTGTAATGTGTCGTCGGGGTATCCTCCTCAGTAAGCCCCGCTGATCCCCTTCTTGCTGTCCCGGAGGGGGGGAGGGTTCCACCCCCTCCCTAGGGCTCTTCGTACAAGGCTCAACCTCTTGAGTAATAGGGGACCCATTAGAGCCATTTGGCCCCAGTGCCAAGATCAAGGTTTTGTTGAAAATATTTGACCCAAGAGATTGGATCAGTTGAGAATTAATGCCTAAAATGGAATAGTAAAATCTGCTAATCAGTTATGTGGGATGGTATAACCTCATGATGAGCCAATAAAATTTAAGTAAATATAGAGTTGAGAGAATGCACAGATGCTACTTTAGATCAGGATTAAAGTTAGCAATGGCTCTTCCTCCTTTCGGTCCTGTGGCTTGCTTTTGTGGTCAGAAACTTTCAGTCGGAAAAAATGAGTTTAACGGCAGGGGCCAAACTCCTCTATTATGGGGTATGTCCGACACCTCTGGAGGTGCGGCAGACACCGACTACCAGTTCCGGGCCTCAGTGGCGCTAATTACACTGCTCGGGTGCACCTCTGCACCATGGTATGGAGCCCGCGCTCGGGGTATGGTGGTACTTGTAAGCCTTACCCAAGGACCTCATGTGGTATCAAACTGGATAGTACCAGATTTCATGGCCTCAACATCGCATCCCAGCATGCCTATCTCATTACGGTTACTTGCCTATTAGGGTGATTTACTGTGACATCTATGATCCAGCCACTGTGCCGTTACTAGGTGGGATGATCATTTTCCCTATGGGCGCGATGACCACTATCAGGGGACGATTGGACTCGTCAAAGGGGAGGTTGCCTAAACCCATACCCAGGGGCACCTCCGGGCGATCATGTACTGTAGTGCCATAGTCTTATCGCAGCTGTCCCTGAGATATGTGTCCCAGCATCCCAGCTTGAAGCTCATTGAGGAAGGGCGGTAAATGAATGCTGGGGTACTCGTACACATATTTAGTGCGCCATCGATACCCGAACTACTAGTAGCAACGGTAGTCTGGTAGGTGGCCCCTACTGTAGTCTACAGGTTAATAGGTCTCCACCAATAACCAACCCGCCATGATTGTGCAAGGCTACAAGGGCCGCCATCAAGGTACGGTACATTTACAGTGTAGAGCTTGGGAGTGGGGTACCGGCTTATCGAGAATGTCTCACGTCGTCTAATATCCCACCCTCTCCTATCCCTATGACAGGAAGAGGCCCAGACGCTCTGAGTTAATTCTCCCTTATCTCAGAATATTCGGAGTTGACTATCGCACTATGATACCCCCTTTGCCGGGCTCTAGTGGTCGGTAGCAGATAGGTGTAAAAGGTGAAGGGGGTAACCAAACAAGAAGAGCCATCCGGGAGCGACGACCAACGACAAAGATGCCCTGCACATCCGTGGAACTTGTAATGCCCTGCATTATCTACATTTATTCTATGGGGTTCCCAAATATGCCATGTAGTAGTACTACAGCTATTACACGTGATTGATATTCATACTAGCTCATTTCGCTGGCCATCCCCCCAGATGGGAGTTTCTCAGGGCCAGGCCCAGGTGCCCCCATTCAGAGTACCGCGCCGACACGAGTAGAGAAAGCGACCCTGGTTATTGGAAGCGAACATTTAATACCGTGAAAAACCTGGGGGGTATATTTAAAATTCCACGACATACCATGACCGGGGTGAGGTTTCATGCCGCAAGCAACATAACAGGGATGATGATTTAGGCCACCAGTTCCAAGCAATACTCGAGGAATCAGGCCTTGCTTTTGCCAATTTCTGAAGGTATTTAGAGTCCTGAATAATGGTTATTTCTGCAGCGGCCATACTGCGGTGTTGAAGAGGTCATAGTTTAGTAACTTTATCCCTATCGTGGTATAACATGGTATTTCAAATAGAGACTAGGCCCCCTGTCTTTCATGATACTCGAGTACCGGTATGATACTTGTAGTAAACGATCGCTCGGTATGCGGGAACGGCGAGGTCAGGGAAACAGGAGTTGGGAACACGGGGGCCGATGGGCCGGAACCGCCCGACACTCCCCTTGAGTGTTAAAGTCCCTTGTACCCGGGTGATAAACTCCATGTGACTCTAATACGGTACCTGTCGCTGGTGAAAGGATAGGGGTTTGGCGCTGTTGTACTGTTGTGCTGTTGCTGGAAAAGGCCTTTTCAAACTAGCGTCGCACGGATGCTCCCTGTAGAATACAGCATCCTACGGGGCCATGACGAAAGCCGGGCAGTGACGAAAAGGGTATATGGTCAATCTATATTTGTACCAGATCACAGACAATACTCGAGTACAGTACGTGTACTGTACTCGAGTACGGTGCGATCACCTGTCCCGGGCAAGGGGTTTCGCAAATGGGGATAAGACAGCCTTTCGCTATACCACTTTCCCGGGACACGTACTCAACAGATACATTACTCTACCGGGGGTTGTGGGTAAGTCTGTAAAACTCCTGGCAGCGTTTAGTATGTACTCGGGTATGGTCATTAAGGGCGGAAATTTTTGAGTGGCAAGACAAGGATCAAAGGCGCCGATCAAGGTGCGTGGATGGAAGGGAAGGACTGATTACAGGAAATCTATGGCCGGGGATTGTTGCACCGAGTGATCTGCAATGATGGGAATTGTCCGAACAAAATTGGCGTATTCGTGCGGGGTTCTTTAGGCACTTGCTTTACAACTAGTAGAGATTGACAGCTTAAGAGAAGATAATAAACAAAGAGTGAGCCTGAAGGTATAAGGATAGGATGATAAAGAGACGTGAGAGTAGCTAAAAAAATAAACTATAAGAGATAAACGAATATTTTAAACGAATATAAACCAAGCGGAAAAGATGGCGAAGATAAGAATAGAGAAGCAGGGTGTGGCAATTTGCTCCAATATGTGGAAGGGATATGGGGACGACTTTTGCCCAACTGCAACCTGTAGTGATATTCGTTCTTCTTGCTTGCTGGACCAAAACGACCAATCCAGCGGGGAAAAGCATAGGAAGAATACTGTCTTGGGACGTACAGCAACTACTAGTGCGAAATATGACAAGTCGGCAAGGCGGGGGCTTGAGCGGAGCAGATTGGGAGCAGTGGATTGGGTTCCCCGGGGGACTGCTCCGATAAAGTCCTCGGAAAGAGGGTTGAGACAGAAAGCCATGGATTTATTCCAAGGCAATAATCCCGGCCAGATGGTAGTGAAGCGCGCCAACTCCAGAAAGAGGGAGAGAAGCGATAGCATATCTTCCACAAAATCCAATCTCACACACGCTACACCGCCGAAAGTTCCCCCCACCAAACCAGATGCCACAGGTGATGTGGGAAAGTAAGTCGTCGGGAGTCTCCCAGTGGATTTCGCAGCAGGCGATATGTGGCGACTGAATTGCCAGGATGGATCAAGACACATAACCCGCGACGGGAGGAGCATCCCACCTTCCGGCCGTGTCCGCACTGCCAATGTTCTGGGGATAATTGATAGCAATATTGGTGGGAAGAATAGAACTAGGCTCCAAAAGAGCTGACAGTGGAAGCCAGTGATATTCATCCTTGACCTGGCGATTACTCCCCAAGGGGATACTTTTCCTATCCAGAGCAGTCAATCTGGGAAGTAGAACGGGCTTTTGATGTCGGTTGAATTGAGGGGAAAGTTAGCAGTAGTGCTGGATACTCCAGGCAGTGAGAGGGTGTTGCCCTGAATGTTTGTTTCTTGATGGGTCAGTCGTGAGTCCTATTTCTATCTGCTTAGCAATTTCTGACAAAGATAGTTCGTATATCTCCCGTACATCTTTTTCGAATATGAGGTTGGGGGCGAAACAAATCGTACAGTAGTCAGTGGAAAGTGCGAGAGATAGATAGAGTGGTGGTAATGACATTTCTATGGGCTATGCCAAATAAACCGTCACTCTCAGTGCTTAGAGAAGCGTAGCAAGACAACAGTTGCTAGAAGATATGATGTCTCTCTCTCTCCAGCAGGGGGGCATCCCGCCGTCCTCTCACAGCAGCGGCAAGGAAATAGCAATGGCAGGGATTCCCAAATTGAAGGCAATTTTTCAGACCAGACAAGATATCCGGGGGCAGAGAGAGCTGTTCAGTTCTTGCTGACTTCTTAACTAGACAATGGAGCTATACATTTACCCCCGGAGGTGTTCATGGGGTAGATGCAGATTCAGATCCTTGGTATTGGACCTGTGTTCTGGCCCAGGAACGAGATGGGGTCTTCAGAGTGTGTTCCGTTGAGCGCTCCTAGCCTAAGGCCTAATAGCAAAGACAGTGGCAGCGAGCAAATGCCTATCACTGTGGAAGAGATTGTATAAACGCTAAGAACGGGGTGTATATGGGTGGGGCCCACCACGTCACTATCCGTCCATGCCATGCAGGAGATTCACGAATCCTTAAGGTGATCAGCGACACCGAATACCCTCGCCTCTTCCCGGGTGAATAGCCAAGCCTCTTCATCAAAGTCGACCAAGGAAACCCCTGCAATTAGTGCCACCCACATCAAGACTAGTGATCCAACCAACGACTGGCCCGCCCTCAAGCAACAAATCAACTCAATCCAAGCAGACCTCGGGGTATATGATACCCCCTGTTAACCATGATACTCACGCATAATACTAGCACAGCGGCCACCCCCCAGCACCACCCTCTCTATCCCCAGCACGGCCGGAATGCACCGCTACAGCGATCCTTCACTCTGGCACTCCTCCTCGGCTCTGCAAACCAGCCCTTTTGCCTCCCGGAAAGATTCACCAAAGCCGGGAGTCACCCATGGGCAATATGTGTACAGATTTCGCAGCTAGAAGGTGGCAAGAATGCACTCAAACCTAGACCATGCGCTTTGTGAAATCAAGGCTATTTGTGCCAGTGTGCAGAGGGCAGAGGGCAGAGGGGAAGGTCGAATTGCACGACTTGTCCGGGGAACAGGCTTATAGGCCATGATGATGAAGGGGTTTTCGCAAACTACTGCTACATCTGCGAGCGACGAGTGGGTCGATAGCGCACAGAGAAAATGGAGCTTTGTAAGTGACACTACAGACGAAGTTCTCGCATAACAGTGTAGCGAGGAGTTGCACTCTTCTCTTTTGTGTCACTCTCTGATGAAGCGCCCCGACAGGCTTGGCTTGGAAGAATTGGATGCCGAGGGTGAGGGTGAGGCGGAAGATGGCATGGGCGGGGCGCAGATGATTTGGAGAGATGTGAAGGTTAGGGAGTATGGTTCTGGGAGTGAGGGGAGTATTGGCCGGGTGAAGTTTTCTACTAATGTGAACGGAAATGGTGGGCTGGGGGTAGAGGGACCGGTAGCAGTGTCGGAAGCAAGAGTCTGGTCAATCTCAGGAATGTTAGAGAGACTAACCTTATGCCCTACAGAGTGAGACATGCGAGCTGAGGGTTGGAAGGAGATGGCCGGGGATAGTAGAGGACGGCCGGGGAAAGTAAGCGATAGTAGGGGACGGTGGGGAAAAATAAAAACGTCCCTGCGGGAAGCGCTAGCCCTAGTGTCCTAGCGCACCATTGCGGTTATCACTATCTAGCAATGAATTCGCCATTGGTGCTGGTGGGGTGTACCTAAAAAACGCTTCCGAAGCATCTGACTTTATGACCAATGAGTACTCTCAATTCTCTCCGCCAGTGCAACAAATTCCGAAGATGACTCCGGCCCTGATTGCGATTGCAACCTCTCCAACCTCCTCCTCTCCACCCAGTTCACTACCAACAAGTGCAAGCGCAACGATCCCAATTTTTTTTTAAAAGGCAAGCTGAAAACCCTGTCCTCGCACTTGCCCATGGCGGCTCGCAAGGATTCCGAGTTCATCGGCGGGAAGCCTGCGCCGTTGAGATTGGCGGGTGAAAGATCGAGGCCAAGCTTTGTAGAGTACTACATTAGGAGATGAAGGAGAATTTGGAGCAGGGGCGGGTAAAGGAGGTTCTGCCCAGGGATGATAGCGAGGGAGCGAGAAAGGCGTTGGAGCTTGGGGAGAGTCTTAGGGAGACAGCGCAGAGGGGGGTGATTAAAATACCGGTATCTAATGCGGTCAGGGCTGCAGAAAACAAATGGTGAGGAGGGGAGCGGGGCTGGGAAGAACGAGGGGTTTGTGGGCATTTGCGAAGAGGGAGGAGAAAGGTATGATCTGTCTGGCTTTGGGATCGGAAAAGACTCAAGTCTTCGGCAGGTAGATTTGGGTTACGTTAATAGTCTCTTGTTCTTGGGGAAATACCTAGGCCACCCTTTACTCGGTTTACTGCAGGTACCGCACCTCCCACCTTTCGCATCAGGCTGAGTGTTCCTGGCGCCTCGTGAGCCTCACCCCAGATCACGTCAAGCCATGCGGTATGCGTCGTGTGATTACGCAAAAAAACCTTTGTCCCGGCAAGGTGGTTGCGAGGGGTGTTAACTTTGTTTGTCTCCTGACATTGTCAACCTTCAACCATCGGCTCCTCCTTCTCTCGCGACGTTGACACCACCCTCGACCCCCTCGTTCTTCCTCATCCTTTCTCTACCCTTCTCAGGAGGCCTCCAGTCAGAACTAGGCAATTACTGGCTGCCGGTGATAGTGGATCCCAAGAGCTCTCACTGTGCTCTAGATTACGATTATTGAGGGTATGGTTAAAAGGCTTGCTTGCTTTGATACTGTACTAATGCTTTAGATAACAAGTCCCAGCAAAAGCCCACCACATCCTGTTTTTGCCCCTTGGCTAGTGGATTCACGGCCATGGCCACCAAACTCGACCCGCACCACCTGGTGGCTCTTATGAACTACACATTCAAGGGTGGGCGAGACGGTTCTCCCCGCCGCTTGGACCCCTCACTTCACACTTTCAAGGGCGGCATTGTTGATAACCATGAGACAAACGTTCGCACCTTTCCCATCCTGGATGCGCTCGCCCATATATCAGTTTCTCGGAAGGAAGGCCAGGTCGTCGCAATCGGTCTACAATTGGACTCTCGGAGGCGAGAAATTCGCGTAACAGTCGCCGAAAACACAATGGTTACGCGTGGCCTAGTTAATCATCTCATCCTGGTATGGAGAAAGTTGCAATCCCTGTCGGCCCAGTATCAAAGGAATAGGGGCGCGAGATGGGACAGGCAGATGTCACCAGATATGCCCGAGGAGGTGGGCCTCTCTACGAAGATAGAGATATTTCGCGACATATACCTGTACTCTCTGGAAAAGCAGATGAAGCGAATAGATAAGTGGTCCGAAGGCCTTGGCCGTTTCATGAATGAGTTGTTTAAACGGCGTGTGTCCCTCGACCTACAAGGGTTTGAACTAAACCTGTTCAATGCGGCAGTCGCATTGGATATGGCAGTGGACGTAGTGTCCAGGCTTCGCGGTAACCCCAAAGACCAACTCACAATGTCGGAATGGAAAGAGGTATATGTCCAGAGCATGCTAGCCAACCAGGATGTAAAGATTGTGCTGGCCGATAGAAATGGGTTCGGCTGCGAAGCCTTGGCTCAGGAGCTTTTTTCAGGTATGCTTCTTCTGCTTCCCATTACCGTACTCGTGTACAGTCGTGGAACACTTAAAGAGTATGATAGGACAATGTCGCCGATAGGATAATGTCGCATATGGCAAATCTGGTTGCAACAACAAAGAGTCAATCCTGTTTATTTACTAATATAATACCCTTAGAGATGCGACATTGTCCTGTTCGCGATATTGTACTGTCATACTCTTTTTATACACACCCTGTCTAAATGCACACTCGCTACTGATTGGTGGAATCTTGATAATTGTGGCCTATTCCACACACCAATCAGTGGGGACTGTATGTTGGGGCAGGTCGTGTATTTTCGTATTCCGCGATTGTATGTTTTTTGTTCTGGCCTTAGATCTAACTTTGCTTCTGTGATAGGTCACCCTGGCGAAGAGCCCTTCCCACTCCGACGTGCTCTTGAGAAACTAACTTCACTGCCCCGCCACATTGCATCTCTGTATGGATTTGCCCATTCTCCCCGCCTCATGCCCGCCCTGCGATACGGCCTGTCTATTTCTGCTGTCCCAAATGAGCCTCACGCTGTTCAATTACCCACATCATTGAAGGACTGGGAGTCCTTCTTGGTGGCTACATGTGGTGGGAGCTACGATTTCCAGAAGAAACACGCGGTGGGGCTTGCGCAAATGTTTAAGTCAGGGAGGTGTATGTGCCCGGTCCACTGCAAATGCAGGCTTATCCAGTACCTCCAAACCAGGGGGGGCAATCAATGGGACCAGGTCTCACCATTTAACTACATTGGGGTCTCTAAGCTCAGCTGCGGTGCTTGCCGCGTGTGGATGGAAGCTTTCAACGAACGGAGCGGACGGAAGTTTTATACTAGAGGTTCGCACGGGAAATGGTACTGGCCCTGGGGTGTACCCGGGAGGGTGGGGGGCGTGGCAAATGCGATGGCACAAAGGGTTTTGGATGAGTACCACATGTACCTGAAAAATCAGAAGCTTCGGAGATCATACTCGGAGAGTACTGGTGTGTCCTCAGAGGGGGCAGAGCACCATCTAAGCGATCATCTGAAGAACAATGCTATGGCTGCAGCTGCCGCGAAAATGAACGCACATGGGGGTTTCGGGCCTGGGTATTTTGCCGCCAAGTATCCGGTTGCCTGAGTACGATGAGATGGAGTTTTGTTTTGTTTTGTCTGTTCCTTGTGCTTCACTGTTTATTGATTCCCCTCATATCTGGGCAGGTGGGGAAATGCTAAAAAGCTTCATTTTCTCTATTATTATTTTTCTTCTCCTTCCTTGCTCTTTTTGTGCGAAATTTGTGCTTCTTGGTTGTGGTAGAAGGATATCTTGGGTTTTCGTTTCTCTAGAAAGAGGATCCTCAGAGGATCTATTAGCGCATTTGCAATAATTCCTACAATGTTATTCCGTTCCGTACTATGCTGTAGGCAATCTCTTCGCGCTTCACACATTTTCTTTTCATGCTAAATCTTCAGTACTTTCCCTCCGCCGCCCGCGTACCCTTGAACTTAATAAAATATTTTCATAGTTTTAATCTTACTTGCTTCTTCATCGTTTTTGTGTTCTTATTTCCTTTGCTTTATTATCTCTCCATGGGAACACCTACCACATGTTTATTTGTTAATCATATATGATCTGCACAGGGTATACAAGGGTTGGGAACAATTAACCGGAACACGCAGGGATGCATTTGGCGGGTTAACCTTAAATAGCTGCTTCATAACTTCTTACTGGACCTTTGTATCTATTTACGCTACCGTCGCTGATGCTAGATAGATCCTACCCGCGAGTAGTATAAGCAATTGTGGAATGATTCCTGTACTGCTGTTTTTTTTTTGGTGCGACTGATATTCGGTGATCGATAACATTTCCCACCTGACCGGCTGACTGACATGCTTACCACGAATCTACCCCATGAGCCCGCAATAAATCGGGCCAGAGCCAATACAATACGCCTTTAGAGTATGCAACTCGTTTATCATAATCCTGACAGGACAAAGTTCAAGCTTTGGTGTCTCCACGACCCTAGCTTTCAACCCACATTGAAAGCAAAAAGGAACATCGTGGCGCAACGGAAGAGCGGGTCCCAATTCATAATCTAAAGCTTGGCCTACTATAGAGAAAGATCCCAGCATCACTCCAACGTGAGGTCGGTCCTTCGGTATTTGTCCATTCCTTTTTATCAATCCCCTCCATCGGACAATGTTAACCTTGAACTAAGGCGCAAGATAGACAGCAGGGTGAATATTAAACCAGTGTCTTGTTTACCTAATCTGAGCGCTAACTGAGAGTGGATAACGGACCGCTGGATGAGTGAGTATATTAAACCACTTTACATACAGGCCAAGCAGGCAACTCATCGCTAGCTGCAAAAAGAATTCACAATCGTAGGTTTTTGCATATCCAGATATACGAGCTATCGCCTAAGAGTTTCTAGGAAAGGAGTCCGAGCGGGTCCCTGCTCGTCTCCACCACCAAATCGAGAAGCCCTCTAACAAAAAGGCCCACAGGGAACGAAAGGAGCCCAGAAAGCATCCGGGACTCCAAAAAAAGATGAATGACAAACTCAATATTCCGAGCTGTTCTCCGTGTAAGATTGTTTACTTTCTGAGATTGAAGAGGGAAAGCTATTGAAGGGAGAGGAGCAATTGCGAAGAGAACTTGCAAAGCAGAGAAAGGAGGAGTTAGTGGGTAGGGCAGAGGGCAGGGAGGATGCTATGCAGGACCAGGGAGGAGGTTATGAGAGTTCCAGTGAGTTATATAACGATGCTATGGATGAAAATGACGCTGATTCTAGACTATGTTCCGCCACGTGGGACAAGTACGCATTTCTCTTTTTAAACAAATTGCTAAATAATCATAGACTTAAGGTTCCGGAATGGGAGCCCTCCTGAGCTTCCGGCAAGCAAGGGCCTCAGAGTATTAAGCCGAACATTGTGGCTTCGGCGGCGAGTCTAATGGCGATTCAGATTCAGAAACCGGCTTTCCGGATCTCGAATCCAAGAGCACCGGCAAAGTTACCTCATGAAAATCGCTTGACAAGATATTCAAGCAAGTGGTCGATGCTGCTGACATAATTCTCTACGTCCTAGATGCAGTGTTCCCGAGCGTCCAGTCCGTCCGTCTTTTGCTAAAGACGGGACGGACGCCAAGTTCCAGGACAGTGCCCGGGACGGACGACAAACCCATGGGGCGTCCTTGCGCCTGCCCGGGACGGACTGCAGGGCCCTATAGGTGTCTCACTTGGATCATCAATTTGTGATATTGTGTTAATTGTTACCAATAGACCAAACATTGACGACTGGGCCTGCAGATGACTACAGGTGACGACTGAGGACTACAGGTGACGACCGGGCCATGCAGTTGACTACAGGGCCCTGTAGGTGACGGCCGGGCCCTGCAGGTGACGGCCGGGCCCTGCGGATCATCACCGGGCCCTGCACATCTTCACCGGGCCCTACCGGAATATCCCATTTGGATTAAGACTGTGGGGCCCTGCCGTCAACCCCTAGGACCGCGGTCTTTATGAAAAACGGACGCCGTACGCTGCGGTCCTGAATTAAGCCGCCCGGGACGCCCGGGACTACAGGCCCCCCAGGGCCCTGTAGGGCGCCCTGGGCGGTTGGGAACATTGCCTAGATGCTCGAGACCCCGAAGGCACCCGTTCCCGCGATGTGGAAAGACAGATAATGGGGGCTGATGGCAGCGAGAAACGACTAATCCTTATCCTGAACAAGAATGATCTCGTGCCAGGAATGCCTGAAAGGGTGGTTGGATTATCTCCGCAGATACTTCCCAACTCTACCACTAAGGGCGAGCAGGTCTGCTGCGAATTCTCAGACATTTATAAATTCTTGACGGTACAGGGCACCTCAGCTACTCTTCTGGAGGCTCTAAAATCCTTTGCGCATGCTAAACAGCACAACCGGTTAATATCAGTGGGTGTAATTGGATACCCAAATGTTGGGAAATTATCAGTTATCAACCTCCTTACCGGCCGTCTGGGTGGCTTACGGACCGCCTGTCCGACAGGTGCTGAAGCCGCCGTCACCACTGGCTTACAAGAAGTCAAGCTAGACAAAAAGCTCAAAATGGTGGCTCAACGGACGACCAGGCACACCTCATCCTCCTAAGTGCCCTCCGACCAAAGCAAATCATCCACCCGGAACCTGCAGTTGCCGCCGGCTATCTACATCGCACACGCTCTTTGAGAAACTCCTCCACGTTTACAACCTGCCTCCCATCGTCGATACTACCGCCACTGATCTCACAACGGACTTCCTGATGCAGGTCGCACGAAAGTGTGGGCGACTAGGTAAAGGAGGCATCCCCGACACCGAAGCAGCGGCAAAGGTCGTCATAA
>Ga0307509_10009190_pt1 | contig 12410 bp, 13 predicted proteins | sample 10_EM_MG_FD_202245 | JGI IMG/M metagenome (GOLD analysis project Ga0307509, IMG submission 202245) | Populus trichocarpa ectomycorrhiza microbial communities from riparian zone in the Pacific Northwest, United States - 10_EM | ecosystem: Host-associated > Plants > Roots > Unclassified | place...
GCACGTACGTCGGGTTCTTGTTGATCGCGTCCGTCGTGTTCAGCGTCGTGCGGCCGTCCGCGGTCGTTGTGCCGTACCACGCGCTGGCCCACTGCTGGCCCGCGGTGATCGGCATCGCGAACACCGCCGCCGTCACCTCGTTGTAGACCAGGTAGCCGACGGCCGCGGCCAGCGCCACCGTGCCGTCCGCCTTCTTCGCGAAGCCCACCGCGACGCCGATCGCGAACAGCAGCGGCAGGAAGTTGTAGATCCCGTTGCCCGCGGCCGCGCACACCTGCTGGACGTAGACCAGCCAGTGCCAGCCGGTCAGGCTCGCCAGGTAGAGGCCGTGCTCCCCGACCGCCTTCGGGCCGGTGCCCCGCTCGCCGAGGATGTCGTCCGAGCCGAGCCGCAGCAGCACGCCCGCCGCGGGCATCACCGCGATCGGCAGCATCACGGAGCGGCCGATCCGCTGCAGCACGGCCAGGATCCGGCTCGCCGGATTCGCAGCGGGCGGTAGTCCGTCCGCGGCGGGAGCTGTCATCTAGGAGCCTCGATGGGGTTGGCGGCGGCCGCCCGCGGGTTGACGATCGGCTGGGCCGGGCGCTCCAGGGGCACCCACAGCTGGTACCGGTCGGCCCGGTAGGCGGAGTACGCATACTCTACGAGCACGTCGTCGCTGTAGCTACGCCGCGTCATCTGCAGCACGACCCCGGTCCCCGGGATCTCCAGCAGCGCCGCCTCGTCCGGATCCGGGTTGCCCGCCTCGATCACCTGCTCGCCCCAGGTGAGCGGGAGGCTGTAGCGCTCGGCGAGCAGCTGGTAGAGCGACTTGGGCGAGCCGAGCGCGAGGATTCCGGGCACCCGGTGCTCCGGGATGTGGCAGCGCTCGACGGCCATCGGGATGGAGTCCGCGTAGCGCAGCCGGACCAGCCGGATCACCCCGTCACCCGGCGCCAGCTCCAGCTGCCTGGCCAGCGCGGGCGAGGCCTCGATCCGCTCGAAGGCCAGGGTGCGCGAGGCCGGGACCATGCCGCGCCGGTTCATGTCCTCGGTGAACGAGGCGAGCCGGATCTGCAGGTCCATCTTGGGCTGCGCGACGAAGGTGCCGCGGCCGCGCACGCGGTACAGCTTGCCGTCGGCGACGAGCTGGTTCACCGCCTGACGGACCGTCATCCGGGAAAGACCGTAGGCCTCGCCGAGCTCCCGCTCGGACTGGATCGGCGAGTCCGGCTCCAGTTCGGTGGCGATCAGCTCCAGCAGGATTTCCCGCAACTGCTGGTGCTTGGGCACCGGGCTGCGCGGATTGATCTCCATCGATACCCTCGCTTGCTGTGAACTGGGTCACGTCCTACTGTTATGGACCGGACTAGACCACCTGTGGTCGACTGTTGTCAAGACGGTCTGCTGCGGTTAAATCCAAGCGCAACTGCACAGGCCGGGACAAGCCAACCGCTACCGCGGCGAGGCGGTCCCGCAGGAGACCGTAAGGGAAAGGCAGCCATGGACAAGGCGCAGGCGATCCTCGCCGCCCTCGGCGGGGCGGACAACATCATGGAGATCGAGCCCTGCATCACCCGGCTGCGCACCGTGGTGCACGACGCGGCCAAGGTCAGCGAGGCCGCCCTGAAGGCGGCCGGCGCGCACGGCGTGATGCGGGCCGGCTCGGTCGTGCAGGTGGTGGTCGGCCCCGACGCGGACACCGTCTGCATGGACATCGAGGATCTGCTCTGAACACCCTGAACGCCCGCGATCGAGCCCGCCCGCTCCGCGCCGAGCCGCTGACGGTGGTGGCGCCGGTCGGCGGGCGGGCCATCGCGCTGTCCGAGGTCCCGGACGCCGTCTTCGCCCAGCACATGGTCGGCCCCGGCGCCGCGATCGACCCGGTCCGCGGGCCCGGCGTCGTGGTCAGCCCGGTCTCCGGGATACTCGTGAAGCTCAAACCGCACGCCTTCGTGGTCACGGCCGAGGACGGGCGCGGAGTTCTGGTACACCTGGGGATCGACACCGTGAACCTGGACGGTGGCGGCTTCGTGCTGTTGGCTGAGGAAGGCGGCGTGGTTCCGGCGGGCGCGCCCGTGATCAGCTGGAACCCGGCCGCGGTGGAGGCCGCGGGGCTCAGCCCGGTCTGCCCGGTGATCGCGCTCGACGCCGACCGCGCGGCGGCCGCGGCGCTGGGCGGCTCGGTGGCGCTCGGCCCGGTACGTGCCGGTGACCGGCTGTTCACCTGGGCCTGATACTGGTGGGGCCGCGAGTAGAGCGCTTGGACCGAGGAGAGTAGACATACCATGCAGCGCACTGTGACCGTAGCCTCCCGGGTGGGGCTGCACGCCCGTCCCGCCGCGGTGTTCGTGAAGGCCGCCAGCGCCGCTTCACTGCCGGTGACCATCGCCAAGGACGGCAAGGAGCCGGTCAGCGCCCGCTCGATCCTGGCCGTGCTCGGCCTGGACGTGCGCGGCGGCGAGGACGTGGTGCTGGAGGCCGAGGGCGACGGCGCCGAGGAGATCCTCGACCGCCTCGCCGAGTTGCTGACGGAGGACCTGGAAGGGTGAGCTGAGGGCTTTGAACGAAGCGGCGCGCGGTGGGGCTTCTCGTCGGCTGAACGGGGTGGGCATCGGGGGTGCGAGCGTGGCCGGTCCGGTCGCGCGGATGGGCATGCCCGAGCCGCCGCCCGAGCCGGGGACGCCGCCGTCCGGGCCGCCCGCCGAGGAGGGCGAGCGGGCGCTGTCCGCGCTGCGCCTGGTGGCCGCGGAACTGGGACGCCGGGCCGAGCTGGCCGGGGGCGAGGCCGCCGAGGTCCTCGAGGCCCAGGTCATGATGGCCGAGGATCCCTCGCTGGCCGAGGCGGTGACCGTCCGCACCGACGCGGGCGTGTCCGCCGGACGCGCCGTCCACGAGGCGTTCGGCGTCTTCCGCGAACTGCTCACCGGCGCCGGGGAGTACCTGGGCGCGCGGGTCGCGGATCTCGACGACCTGAGCGCGCGGGCTGTCGCCGCGGCGGCCGGGCGTCCGATGCCCGGGGTCCCGGTGCGGGACGAGCCCTTCGTGCTCGTCGCGCACGATCTGGCCCCCGCCGACACCGCGCTGCTCGACCTGCAGAAGGTCCTGGCGCTGGTGACCGAGCAGGGCGGCCCGACCAGCCACACCGCGATCCTGGCCCGCGCCCGCGGCATCCCCGCCGTGGTCGGCGTCGCCGGGGCGCTGGCGCTGGCCGAGAACGATCTGCTGCTGGTGGACGCGTCCGAGGGCGCGGTCTACGTGGCGCCGACCGAGGAGTTCGTCGAGCAGGCACGCGCCCGCGAGGCGGCCCGCCGGGAGGCCGCGGCCCTCGCGTCCTGCGACACCGCCCCGATCCGGACGCCCGACGGCCGCGAGGTGAAACTCCTGGCGAACATCGGGGGCGCGGCCGACCTGCCCGACGCGCTGGCCGCCGGAGCCGAGGGGGTGGGCCTGTTCCGTACCGAGGTGCTCTACCTCGGAGCGGTCGAGCCGCCGTCCTACGAGGACCAGCTGGCGGCGTATCGCGCGGTGTTCGAGGGCTTCGAGGGCATGACCGTCATCGCGCGCACGCTCGACGCGGGCGCCGACAAGCCGCTGCCCTTCCTGCCGCTCGGCGAGGAGCCCAACCCGTCCCTCGGCGTGCGCGGCATCAGGGCCTTCCGCGGCGTGGAACACGAGCATCTGCTCGACACGCAGCTCGCCGCCATGGCCGCCGCGGCCGAGGGCAGCGGCGTCGACCTGTGGGTGATGGCGCCGATGATCGCGGACGCCGCCGAGGCGCGCTGGTTCGCGGCGAAGGCGCGCGCGGCCGGAATCGCGCGGGTGGGCGTGATGATCGAGGTGCCCGCGGCCGCGCTGTGCGCCCGCGAGGTGCTGGCCGAGGTGGACTTCGCGTCCATCGGCACGAACGATCTGACGCAGTACACGATGGCCGCGGACCGACTCGTCGGCACGCTCGGCCACCTCCAGGACGCCGGGCACCCGGCGGTGCTGAAGCTGATCGCGATGACCGCGTACGCGGGCGCCGAACTCGGCAAGCCCGTCGGCGTCTGCGGCGAGGCGGCGGGCGACCCGCGGCTGGCGGCGGAGCTGATCCGGCTCGGCGTCACGTCGCTGTCCATGGCCCCCGCGGCGCTCAGCGAGGTCCGGGCCGCGCTGCGGGCTTAGCGGGTTTCCGGTGTGCCACTTCGCACGCGGCGCCCCTACCACGGCGCGGGGACAAAACCGCGGCCCCGCTCCGCCGAGGCGGAACGGGGCCGAAGCTCTGTGGAACGAAGGACTTCTTAGAAGTCCATGTCGCCGCCGGGCATGCCGCCGGCGGGAGCCGCCGCGGCCTTCTCCGGCTTGTCGGCGATGACCGCCTCGGTGGTCAGGAACAGCGCGGCGATCGACGCGGCGTTCTGCAGCGCCGAGCGGGTCACCTTGGCCGGGTCGGGAATGCCCGCGGCCAGCATGTCCACGTACTCGCCGGTCGCGGCGTTCAGGCCGAAGCCGGGCTCCAGGTTGCGCACCTTCTCCACCACGACGCCGCCCTCGAGGCCGGCGTTGACGGCGATCTGCTTGAGCGGGGCCTCGACGGCCAGGCGCACGATGTTCGCGCCGGTCGCCTCGTCACCCTCGAGCTCGAGCTTCTCGAAGGCCTTGGTCGCGGCCTGCAGCAGCGCCACGCCGCCACCGGCGACGATGCCCTCCTCGACGGCCGCCTTCGCGTTGCGCACGGCGTCCTCGATGCGGTGCTTGCGCTCCTTGAGCTCGACCTCGGTGGCCGCGCCCGCCTTGATGACGGCCACGCCGCCGGCGAGCTTGGCGAGCCGCTCCTGCAGCTTCTCGCGGTCGTAGTCCGAGTCCGACTTCTCGATCTCGGCGCGGATCTGGGACTTGCGGCCCTCGATCGCGTCAGCGTCGCCGGAGCCGTCCACGATGGTCGTCTCGTCCTTCGTGACGACGACCTTGCGGGCGCGGCCGAGCAGGTCGAGGCCGATGGTGTCGAGCTTGAGGCCGACCTCCTCGGTGATGACCTGGCCGCCGGTGAGGATCGCGATGTCGCCCAGCATGGCCTTGCGGCGGTCGCCGAAGCCCGGGGCCTTGACGGCGACGGACTTGAAGGTGCCGCGGATCTTGTTGACCACCAGCGTGGCCAGCGCCTCGCCCTCGACGTCCTCGGCGATGATCAGCAGCGCCTTGCCGGACTGCATGACCTTCTCCAGGATCGGCAGCAGGTCCTTGACGTTGCCGATCTTCTGGTTGGCGATCAGGATGTACGGGTCCTCGAGGACCGCCTCCTGCCGCTCCATGTCGGTGGCGAAGTAGAAGTTGATGTAGCCCTTGTCGAAGCGCATACCCTCGGTGAGCTCGAGCTCGAGGCCGAAGGTGTTGGACTCCTCGACGGTGATGACGCCTTCCTTGCCGGCCTTGTCCATCGCCTCGGCGATGAGCTCGCCGATCGACGGGTCGGCGGCCGAGATGGAGGCGGTCGACGCGATCTGCTCGCGGCTCTCGACGGGCGTGGCCATGGTCAGCAGCTCGGCGGCGACCCGCTCGACGGCGGCCTCGATGCCCCGCTTCAGGGCCATCGGGTTGGCGCCGGCGGCCACGTTGCGCAGGCCCTCGCGGACCATCGCCTGGGCCAGCACGGTGGCGGTGGTGGTGCCGTCGCCCGCGACGTCGTCGGTCTTCTTGGCGACTTCCTTGACGAGCTCCGCGCCGATCTTCTCGTACGGGTCCTCGAGCTCGATCTCCTTGGCGATGGAGACACCGTCGTTGGTGATGGTGGGGGCGCCCCACTTCTTCTCCAGAACGACGTTGCGCCCGCGCGGGCCGAGAGTCACCTTCACGGCGTCAGCGAGAATGTTCATGCCCCGCTCGAGACCGCGACGGGCCTCTTCGTCGAAGGCGATGATCTTAGCCATATCGGTACAGTCCTCCCACAAGTGTGGACAAGCCAGGCCGTGTGGACGCCCGCGACGGCCGGGGCTCAGCCCCTCACCACGTACGGCTCTTCGGGTAGCACTCTCGATGCGGGAGTGCCAGGTCCCATGATTAGCACTCTGCCCCCTTGAGTGCAAGCCGGACATGAAGAACCGCGGACATGATTAAGGGACGGCACCCCCACCGGGTCCGTCCCTCAATCTCTCGTGGTGCGTGTTCTTGCCGCCTACTACTGTCCGATCGCGCGGACCATGTCCGCCTGCGGGCCCTTCTGGCCCTGCGAGATCTCGAACTCGACCCGCTGCCCCTCTTCGAGGCTGCGGTAGCCGTCCATCTGGATCGCGCTGTAGTGGACGAAGACGTCCGCGCCACCGTCGACCGCGATGAAGCCGTAGCCCTTCTCCGCGTTGAACCACTTGACGGTGCCCTGAGCCATTCTTACTCCCTGTTGCCGCCCTGCTCGGCCCCGCACTGCGCGAAGCCGGGGTCGTACGTCCCCCGCCCCTTGTCATACGAACAGGGTCGGTGTTCTCTCGTTCCGCTCGGTCGAGCCTCGCTGAACTGTGCGACCGGCGCCGAGAGTATCCTTTACGGCCGGGTGGGCAACAGGCTCTCACGCAAATCCGTCGGTGGTACGGACGTGCGAAAAACCGGGCTGAAACTGGGCATATCAGGGTGTTTTTTCTGGGCCGCCGCTAAACTGTAATCGGACGGTTACTGATCATCTCGTTCCATGGACGGATGTTTAGCAACCGCTTAGCAGTCGGGTTAGCAGCCGCCTGCCACAGCCCGCTTGGTAGAAACAGTGATACTCGGCTTCGCGCTCAGCAACCACCTGCGACCGCCGGGATGATACTCAGCTTCGCACCCTCACCGGTGGCGGTGGCGAGGCCGTCCGCGAAACGGACGTCGTCATCGTCCACATAGACGTTCACGAAGCGGCGCAGCTTTCCCGCGTCGTCCAGCAGCCGGGCGCGCAGGCCCGGGTGGTTCGCCTCGAGATCCTCGATGACCTCGGCCAGGGTCGCTCCCTGGGCCGCCACCTCGGCGGAACCGCCGGTGTAGCTGCGCAGGATGGTCGGGATGCGGACGGTCACTGCCATGGAAGAGGCCTTTCTCAGTGCGCTGTCGGGTCGGTGTGGTTCTTCGGGGCGCTACGCCCGGGCGGCGTGGAAGGCCGCGAGGCTCGGCTTGATCGTCGCGGTCACGCCCGCGCCGGCCACCGCGTCCAGGGTCTTGAGTCCGTCACCGGAATTGATGACCACGGTCTCCGCGTCCGGGTCAAGCTTGCCCGTTTCCACGAGCTTTCGCAGCACTCCGACCGTGACTCCGCCCGCGGTCTCGGTGAAGATGCCCTCGGTGCGGGCCAGCAGCCGGATCGCGTCGACCACCTCGGCGTCGGTCACGTCCTCCACCGCGCCGCCGGTGCGCCGGGCGATGTCCAGCACGTACGGGCCGTCGGCCGGGTTGCCGATCGCGAGGGACTTGGCGATGGTGTCCGGGCGGACCGGCTGGACCACGTCGTGCCCGGCCTTGAACGCGGCCGAGACCGGGGAGCAGCCGTTCGCCTGCGCGCCGAAGACCTTGTAGGGCCGGTCCTCGACCAGGCCGAGCGCGATCAGCTCCTTGAAGCCCTTGTCGATCTTCGTCAGCTGCGATCCGGAGGCGATCGGGATGACGATCTGCTCCGGCAGCCGCCAGCCGAGCTGCTCGGCGATCTCGTACGCCAGCGTCTTGGAGCCCTCGGCGTAGTACGGCCGCAGGTTCACGTTCACGAAGCCCCAGCCCTCCCCCGCCTCGTCGCCGATCAGCTCCGAGCAGAAGCGGTTGACCTCGTCGTAGGTGCCGTCGATCGCGATCAGCTCGCCGCCGTACACCGCGGCCATGATGATCTTGGCCTGCTCCAGGTCGGCCGGGATGAAGACGCAGGCGTGCAGCCCGGCCCGGGCCGCGGCCGCGCTGACGGCTCCCGCGAGGTTGCCGGTGGACGAGCAGGACAGCGTGGTGAAGCCGAAGGTGCGCGCCGCCTCGAGCGCGATCGCCACGACGCGGTCCTTGAAGGAGTGCGTCGGGTTGCCGGTGTCGTCCTTGACGTGCAGCGAGCGAAGGCCGAGCTCCTTGCCCAGGTTGCGCGCGTGGACCAGGCGGGTCCAGCCCGGGTTCAGGTTGGGCTTGGCGGCGACGTCGGCCGGGACCGGCAGCAGCGGGGCGTAGCGCCAGATCGAGGCGGGACCCGACTCGATCAGCTCGCGGGTCACGGCCGGGCGGCCGGCCTGCTGGAAGTCGTAGGCGATCTCGAGCGGGCCGAAACACTCCACGCAGACGTAGTGCGGGCCGAGCGGGATCCGCGCGCCGCACTCGCGACAGGACAGCGCGACCGCCGGGCCGAAGGCGGTGGCGGAGTCGGCGAGCTGGGCAATGGTCATCAGGCGAGGCCTTTCCCTCATCTTCCCCGCCGGCGATCGACGGGACGGATTTGGCACCTGCTCCCAGGCCGGGCCTCGCGAATGCGGGGAGAATCCTGGGCGGTTGCCGGAGCTTCAGCGGGCCGTACCCTCTGCTCCTCTGGATGAGCTGTTCCTTATGCAGTTGTGTCGGGCGTGAACGCCCTGTCCGCCACTGTACCGGACCCGCCCCGCCAGCGTTTGCACCCGTCCGCATAGGGAGATAGCAAGTAATCGTGTCCGACTCGGGTGAAACGCAACGAACGCAGTCCTTCCGCTCCGCGAGCGTGCTGCTCGCCTCGAACCGCGGGCCGGTCTCCTTCCGGCTCGGCGAGGGCGGGGAGCTGACCGCCAAGCGGGGCGGCGGCGGGCTGGTCTCCGGCCTGTCCTCGATCGAGGCGGACCCCGGGGAGGTCGTCTGGGTCTGCGCCGCGCTCTCCGCGGGCGACCGCGAGGCGGCGCGCCGCTCGCCGGGCGGCAGGCTGGACCGTTCCGGGCTGTTCGAGCAGGGCGGCGGCGCGGCGGTGCGGATGCTGGACATCGACGCGGAGACCTTCCACGCCGCGTACAACGCCGTGGCCAACTCGACGCTCTGGTTCGTCCAGCACATGCTCTACGCGACCCCGACCAGCCCGGCCTTCGGCCCGGAGTTCGACCGGCAGTGGCGGGCCTTCGAGGCGTACAACCGGGCCTTCGCGGCGGCCCTGGCCGAGGAGGCCGCCCCGGGCGCCAGGGTCCTGATTCAGGACTACCACCTCTGCCTGGCCCCGAAGTTCCTCAGGCAGCTGCGACCGGATCTGCGGATCGGGCACTTCTCGCACACGCCGTGGGCCCCGCCGGACTATTTCCGGATCCTGCCGGACGCGGTCGCCGCGGAGATCCTGGAGGGAATGCTCGGCGCGGACCGCACGTGCTTCCTGACCAGACGCTGGGCTGACGCGTTCGCGGACTGCTGCGAGGCAGTACTGGGCCGTCGTCCCGAACCGTCGCGGCTCGGCGTGCACTCGCTCGGCGTGGACGCCGCCGCGCTGATCGACCGTGCCTCGCAGCACGACGTGGCCCAGCGCGAGAAGGAGCTGCGCGCCACGGTCGGCGAGGGGCGCCAGGTGCTCGTGCGCGTGGACCGCACTGAACTGTCGAAGAACATCGTGCGCGGGCTCGAGGCCTACGCCGAACTGCTGCGCACGCACCCGGAGTGGCGCGGCAGGGTGGCGCACGTCGCGTTCGCGTACCCGAGCCGGACCGACCTCGCCGAGTACCGCGAGTACACGGCGTCCGTGCAACGGCTGGCCAAGGAGATCGAGGACGAATTCTCCTCGCCGGAGCACCCCGGCTGGCATCCGCTGATCATGCACGTCGAGGACGACTTCGCGCGGTCGCTCGCGGCGTATCGCATGGCGGACGTGGCCGTGGTGAACCCGATCAGGGACGGGATGAACCTGGTGGCCAAGGAGATCCCGATCATCGCGGAGGCGGCCGGCGGCTCCTGCGCACTCGTGCTCTCACGCGAGGCCGGCGCGTACGCCGAGCTGGCCGAAGCGGCGTTCACCGTGAACCCGTACGACGTCACGGCGACCGCCGAGGCGATGCACGCGGCACTTTCCCAGAACGCTGACGCTCGAGCCGAGCGCTGTGCGCGCCTGGCCCGGCTCGGCGCCGCCCTGCCGCCGCAGCGGTGGTTCTCCGACCAGCTGGACGCGCTGGCCGAGCTCTGAGCGGCTCCGAGCTGCTTGCAGCCGCGCGCGGTCGCTACACTCTCTGGGTTCCCCGTCACCGCACGCGCCTAGGAGTGCCCGGCCGCCATGTCCGAGCTCGTCTTCTTCACCGGGACCATGGACTGCGGCAAGTCCACCCTGGCCCTGCAGATGGACCACAACCGCTCGGCGCGGGGCAGGCGCGGCGTGGTGTTCACCCGGGACGACCGCGCGGGCGAGGGCGTGCTCTCCAGCCGCCTCGGCCTGTCGACCGCCGCCGTCGAGGTGCGTCCGGGGATAGACGTCTTCGGTTATGTGCGGCGCGCTGTGGAGCAGGACCCGCAGATCGACTACGTGATCTGCGATGAGGCGCAGTTCCTCGACCCGGAGCAGGTCGAGCAGTTCGCGCTCATCGTCGATGAACTGGGGCTCGACGTCTTCGCCTTCGGCATCACGACCGACTTCCGCACCAAGCTCTTCCCCGGCTCCCAGCGCCTGATCGAGCTCGCCGACCGCATCGAGATACTGCAGGTCGAGACGGTCTGCTGGTGCGGCGCCCGCGCCACCCACAACGCCCGCACCGTCGACGGCTCGATGGTCGTCGAGGGCGAGCAGAAGGTCGTCGGCGACGTCGGCGGCGCCCAGGCCGTCGGCTACGAGGTCCTCTGCCGCAGCCACCACCGCGAGCGCCGAGCTCAGCTGGCGGTTTAGTCGCTAGTCGAGAAGCCGGGCCAGCAGTTCGCCGAAGGCCTCGGGTGCGTCGTCCAACACCATGTGCCCCGCATCCGGGATCTCGGTGTGGCTCGCCGCAACGTTGAGAGCCCAGTCGGGCACGTCCCATCCGGCTCGCGAGCGGGCGCCGGCGACGAGATGGACCGGCGTGCGCGCGAAGACCTCGCGAAGCATCGGCTCGTATCCGGGATCACCGGTGAACTCGACGACCGCTCGGGCCATCGCCCGAACCGTCGTCGCGGGCTGGTAATCGAGCGCGTGCGCGATCGCGGGCTCCGCGCGCAGGATCTCTTCGATCTCGGCCGGGCTCTTGGTAGCGAGCTGCGCCGACCAGAAGGCGTCCACGAGCGTGAAATTACCCTCGACATCGACGAACGACGCGACCCGTTCCGGATACCGATGCGCGTACACGGCCGCGATCACGCCGCCGGCGGAATGCCCGACCAGATGCGCTCGACCCGCGGGCATCGCACCGTCAATCGCCGCGCGCACGTACTCCACCTGCGCGTCGATGGTGATCTCGCCCGGATCCGCCTGCGCCTCCGCGCCGTACCCGAGCAGATCAGGGCACAGACTCAAGGTGGAGGGAATGCGGAACGAGCCGATCAATCCGTGGATGAAGATCACTGGTAGCACGGACCACCATCCTCGCACGCGCGGCCGGCTACCTCCGCGCCTGCTGCCGTGCATCGCGCAGGCGCCGGAGGCGGGCTACGAGGGTGGGACCGTAGGCCAGCGCGGCGGGATCGTCGAGGAGCGCGTTGACTATCTGGAAGTACTGGGTCGGTGAGATCTCGAATTCCTCGCGGATCGCCTGTTCCTTGCGGCCCGCGTTCTTGAACCTGCGCGACTCGAAATCGAGGATCGCCCGCTCGCGGGAGCCGAGCAGCGGCGCGGTCGCGACCTCTTCAGGGTTCTCATGAACTGAGGGATCCTCAGGCGAGGCGGGCTGCTCGAAGAACTCGAAAAGCTCTTGCAGCACACCGCCTTCCGGGGAGCGCGGCGTCGGCACCTCGGTGGCCGTGGCCTCGATCTTCTCCTGCGGCAACGGGAAGACCCCCTCCCTGGTCGTCGAGCGCGTACTCACGGTGAGGACGCACCAGACAGGATAGTCCGTTCGGGTGTTCGAGCAATCGCGACAAGCCCGCCCGAGATCCGCTATGGTCTATACCACTACCGGCCTGGGAGAAGATTGAAATGTCGTCGCAGCTTGTGCGCAACGCCAGCCTCGTCCTGCCCGACGGGGTGCTCGACCAGGGCTGGCTGCTGGTCGAGGACGGGCGGATCACCGGCGTGGCGGCGACGACGGGGCAGCCGGAGCCGGTCGTGTCACCCGAGACGGCGGTGCACGACCTGGCGGGGCGGCACGTGCTGCCCGGCTTCGTGGACATCCACGTGCACGGCGGCGGCGGGGCGGCGTTCTCGGCCGGGGACGCGGACCAGGCGCTGGTCGCGGCGCGCTTCCACCTCGGGCGCGGGACGACGACGATCATGGCCTCGACCGTGACCGGCTCGATGTCGGAGCTGGAGCACCACATAGGCGAGCTCTCCGGGCTCGTGCAGGACGGGATCCTGGCCGGAATCCACCTCGAGGGCCCCTTCATCTCGAAGGCCCGCTGCGGCGCGCACGATC
>Ga0307509_10009191_pt1 | contig 12407 bp, 12 predicted proteins | sample 10_EM_MG_FD_202245 | JGI IMG/M metagenome (GOLD analysis project Ga0307509, IMG submission 202245) | Populus trichocarpa ectomycorrhiza microbial communities from riparian zone in the Pacific Northwest, United States - 10_EM | ecosystem: Host-associated > Plants > Roots > Unclassified | place...
CGCGATCGGCCAGCGCTTGTTCGTGCCGGGTGGCGCGCGTCATCTCGTGTTCGAGCCCACCGACACGCTCTACATCTTCGCGCCGCTCGACACCGGATCCGCGCGCGCGCTTGGCTCGAATTAGATCGATCGCGCGCGTGATGCGTGGGAGGCGTCATGCTCCTCCCAGCGCTGTTCGCGTTCTGCGGGTTCTACGTCGGCGGTGCGAAGGCCGAGATGTACAACAACGCGACCGAGGTCGTGTTGATGCGCCACGGCACCACCACCGTGTTGTCGATGCAGAACAACTACCAGGGCCCGCCCGAGGGCTTCGCGCTGGTCGTGCCGGTCCCGACGGTGATCAAGCAGGAGCAGGTGAAGACCCTGCCGCACGACGTGTTCGACAAGATCGACACGCTCGGCGCGCCGCGGCTCGTCGAGTACTGGGAGCAGGATCCTTGCAACCCGTACACCCACTCGGTCGAGGACATGGCGATGGTCACCGCGACCTCCGGCGCCATCGAGGAGGACGACGGAGAAGGGGAGCGCGATCGCGAGTATCACGTCCACGTCGAGGCGCGGTTCTCCGTCGGTGAATACAACATCGAGGTGCTGTCGGCGAAGCAGTCGACCGGGCTCGACGCGTGGCTGAAGGATCACCACTACAAGATCCCCGACGGGGCCGAGCCGCTGCTCCGGCCGTACGTCGAGCAGGGGACCAAGTGGTTCGTCGCGAAGGTCGATCCGAAGAAGGTCCACTTCGCGAACGGGATGGCGACGCTGTCGCCGCTGCGGTTCTCGTACGACAGCCAGGACTTCTCGCTGCCGATCCGGCTCGGCCTCGCGAACTCGAAGGGCACCCAGGATCTGATCGTCAACGTGCTAGCACCGAACAACACCCGCTACGAGGTCGCGAACTATCCGAACCTCACGATCCCGACGAACCTGCCGGTCACCGACGCCGTGCGCACCCGGTTCGGCGAGTTCTACGCCGCGCTGTTCGATCACGCGCTCGAGAAGAATCCCGGTGCGGTCGTCACCGAGTACTCGTGGGACACGGGCTCGTGCGATCCGTGCCCGGGCCCGGTCCTCGACGGCAACGACCTCCAGACCTTCGGCGCCGACGTGATCGGCGGGCGCTACAAGGACGTCTCCAGCTTCAACCTGACCCGGTTGCACGCGCGCTACGGCAAGGAAGTGAAGAGCGACCTCATGTTCCGCGCGGTCCAGCCGATCACCGGCGGGCGCGGAGTGCCGGACGCGCACGGAGAGCTCTCCGACAAGGTCACGGCCGATGGCACGAACAACTTCCAGGGCCGCTACGTGATCCTCCATCCGTGGGATGGCGCGGCGGCGTGCGAGGCACCGCAGCGCGGGATCTGGGGCGGCCCGAATCACCAGGTCGCGAGCGGAGCCCAGCCGGCGACGAACCTCGCGTTCGCGCCGCGCGGCAAGGTCGAGCTGGCGTCGCTGCTCGCGAAGGACGTGCCGCAGATCGGGTTGTTGACCAGCAAGGGCCAGACGCCGCCGATCGCGGTGGAGAACAAGGGCTGTGGCTGTCAGAGCAGCGACGGCGGCGGAGCGGCTGCGATCGCCGGCGCCACCGTGATCGGCCTCGTGTTGCGCCGGCGCCGTCGCTGATCGTGCATGATCGTCGCGTGCGAATCGCCGACCTGTTCGATCGCCGCCCGGGGAGCTAGACCTGGGTATGGCTTGCCGCCGCTGCGGAAAGGACGAGACCACGCGCCGCGGCAAGTGGTGCGCCGAGTGCGAGCGCGACTACGACACGTGGGTCCGCCGCCACGCCTCCGACATCATCTGGGTCGTGCTCGGCGGCGGGTTCGTGCTCGGCACGTGCGGCATGGTGCTGCCGCTGATCGGCGCGGGCATGCTCGGCGCGGTGTGCGGTGTGGTCGCCGGCTGGTCGACGATCGGCATCTCGTACCGGCTCAACGCACGGCGTCGTCGCCGCCAGTTCCTGTCGGGTGACGCACTTCCTCGCGCGTATCTTCCCGCGCCGAAGTAAGCTTCGCGGATGCTCGGGATCCCGGTGGCTCTCGCGGTGTTCGGCGTCGGCGAGTGGGCGACACACAAGTACTTGCTGCACGGCCTCGGCCGCGACAAGCGCAGCCGGTTCGCGTTCCACTATCACCAGCATCACCAGGCGGCGCGCAAGCACGGCGGCTACGACCCGGCGTACGAAGGCCCGGTGTGGTCGTCGCCGACCCAGTTTCGCGAGGCGATCGGCCTCTCGGTGATCGCGCTCGCGCACGCGCCGCTGTTCCCGCTCGCACCGTTCTACACGTCGACGGTGTGGTACTGCCTGCGCCGCTATCGCCGCGATCACAGAAGAGCGCACCTCGATCCGCAGTGGGCGCGCGATCACCTGACCTGGCACTACGAGCACCACATGGGTGATCAGGACCAGAACTTCGGCGTCGTGTGGGCCTGGTTCGATCTGATCGCCGGCTCGCGCGAGTCCTACGTCGGCACCGACAAGGAGCGCCTCGCGTACGCGCGCGCCGCGACCCGGGTCGAGACGGCGAAGGCCGGTGCCGCGCTCCGCGCGCAGCGTCGCAACCCGTTGCGCCGGCTCGCGCAGCTCGCGACCCGCACGCGCTGATCACTTGCTGCCGGTGTCGCCGTGGATCGTCACGTCGAACGCGCTCGCACCGGTCGCGTCGAGCGGACGATCGTTCGTCGTCCGCCCCGGCATGATCACCTGGACCTCGCCCGCCGGCACGTTCGGCGCGGGTTGCGGCGCGCGGTAGGCGGTCCACCACGCGTGCGCGCGGCCCTCGGTCCACGCGTACTCGTCGGGGACCTCGATCGCGCGCAACAGCTTGCCGAGCTCGCGCGCGTTCGGCGGGCGGGCGTCCGGATCCTTCGCGAGGCACGCGGCGAGAGCCGGTGGGAACCACGCGGTCGCCATCGTCGCGAGCGCCGGTACCGGGTCGGTGATGTGCCTGTGCAGGAGCTTCGCCTCGCCGCCGTCGCGCGCGAACACTTCTTTGCCGGTGAGCAGCCACCACGCGACACACCCGAGCGCGTAGAGATCGGCGCGGCCGTCGAGCGCCATGCCGAGGATCTGCTCGGGCGACATGAACCCGGGCGTGCCGAGCATCGCGCCGAGCTGGGTCAGCTTCGGCGTCTCGATGATCGGCTTGCTCGGGCGACTCGCGGGCGCGGCGGGCTTCTCGTCGAGTTGCTGGACGATGCCGAAGTCGAGCAGCTTGCAGATGTCGACCTCGTCGGCGGCGCGGCACGCGAACAGGTTTGGCGGCTTGATGTCGCGATGGAGCAGCCCGGCCTCGTGGCTCTCGGCGAGAGACGCACACGCCTGCTGCAGCAGGTTGATCACGCGCGCCGCCGGCAGCGGCCCGAACCGGACGACGAGCGACTCGAGGTCGAGCCCGTCGAGCAGCTCCATCACGTAGTAGAACACCCCGGCCTCGGTGACACCGTAGTCGTAGATCTCGATCGTGTGGCGCGACTTCATCGACGCCAGCACCTGCGCTTCGCGCCGGAACCGCTCGCGGATCTCGGTCAGGCCTTCCGGATCCTTCATCATCTCGGCGCGGATCAGCTTGATCGCCGCCTGCCGCGCGAGCAGCCGGTGCTCCGCCCGCCAGACCTCGCCCATGCCGCCCGCGCCGAGCCGGGCGACCAGCCGGTAGCTGCCGAGCTCGCGCGCCCGCGCCTCGGCGGTACGGGCCTCGCTCCGCGCCGTCGCGACCTGGCGCCGCATCCGCACCACGTTCCACGCGAGCACGAGGGCGACGAGCACCGCGATCGCGAGCGCGAGGCCACTCGCGAGCACGCCGCCGCGCTCGAGTCGGTGGGTCGGGCCGAGCAGCGTGCGCGCGGGCACGACCGTCGCGATGAACCAGTCGAGCGGCACCGCCACTCCAGCGCGCTTGCCGCCGATCGGTGCGACCGAGGCGAGGTACTTGCCGTCGCGGGTGACCAGCTCCGACGCGCTGGTCCCCGGCGGCAGCGCGAACAGCGCGTCGATCGCCGGATCGTGCAGGTCGCTGCCGCGCAGCAGCTGATCGCCCGAGACGGCGATCTTCTCGGTCAGTGGCGTCGCGAGGACGGTGCCGTCGCGGGTGTAGACGACCGAGCGCGCCTCGTCGAGCGCGGGCCGCGCGATGAACTGCGATAGCGCACCGACGTCGAAGTCGACCGTGAGCACCGCGGCGAGCTGGTGCTTCGCGTCGTACACCGGTTCGGTGCAGGTGATGCCGGTCTCGTGGCTCTTGAAGAACGTGTACGGCTCGGTCCACGCGCGCGAGCCCTTCGCGGCGAGCAGGAAGAACGCGCGCGTCCGCGGATCGTAGTTCGTCTTCTCGCTGCGCTTGGGGACCAGGAGATCGCCGGAGACCTCGAACCAGGTCGCGGTGCCCGCGTCGGCGTGGCTCTCCTGGACCTCGACGATGTGATTCTGAAGCTGCGCACCGCGGAACGTACCGTCGGCGAAGCTGATGCTGACGAACGCCACGCCCGGCCGGCCGATCATCAGATCGTGCAACCGCACGAGCACGTCCTCGGCCGGCCGGTCGCGATCGGCGAGCACGCGCAGGCGAGCGAGCAGCGGATCCGCCTGGTCGAGCGCGAACGCGACGTCGGTCTGCACGCTGTTCGCGTGCTCGGCGAGCTGGTGGCGCGCGAGTGTCAGCGAGGCTTCGCGCGTCGTGCTCCGCCCGAGCAGGATGATCGCGAGCCCGACGAAGATCACGAGCAGCGGCACCGTCAACAGCACGCCGAGCGGCGACGCCAGCACGGCTGCGACCCGCACGCGCTTGCGCTGGTCGGTGACCGCCGTCCTAGCCACGCGACTCGTAGACGCGCTGCGCGGGCAGCTCGAACGCGGTCAGAAAGCCGCCCTTGCCGCACGCGGTGTCGAGCCCGATACACGACGGGCCTGCCCACAGGTCCGTCGGATCGTCGGGCGTGTACGTCGACAGCTCGTTCGGCAGGGTGCGCGTCGTCGTGTGCCCGAACACGACGAGCTTGCCGCGATAGTTCTCGAAGAAGTCGCGGTCGCGCAGCCACAGGAGTGCGCGCGGCGGCTCGACCTCCGACGGATGCGGGAACCGATCCTTGTCGCGCTTGATCCCGGCATGGACGTAGATCGCGTGGTCGTCCTCGTAGAACCACGCGAGCTGCTTCATCCACGCGATCACGTCTTTCGGCAGGAACCTGCCGTCGCACATCGCGTCCATTTCCTCGGGCGTCGGCAGCTCGTCGGCCGCCGGCACCGCGAGCCCTTTGAACGAGCGATACGACTCGAGGCAGCCGTTGCCGCGCGGGAGGATGAACTCCGGCCAGCCGGTGTCGACGATCTGCAGCCACGCGTCCTCGTGGTTGCCGCGCAGGAACACGACCTTCGCCGAGGTCTCGTTCGCGAGCTCGCGCAGCCAGGCCACGACTCCCGCGGAGTCGGGACCGCGGTCGACGTAGTCGCCGAGGAACACCAGCGTGTCACCCGGCACGAGCTGCGGCAGCCGCGCGAAGAGCGTCTGCAACGCCGCGAGATCACCGTGGATGTCGCCGATGGCGAACGTGCGACCCGGCACGACGCCATCATAATGTAGGAACTCCCCACGATCGCGCCTCCGCCTGTGGGTTCTCGCGACGCCGGCGGTTGTTGGTTTTCGGTGGCTTACCGTGGCACGGACCGTGGAACAATGGCGGCCATGGGTCGCACGCTGCTCGTCGCCTCGCTCCTCGTCGGGTCTGCCTCGCTAGCGCACGCGCAGGCGCCGGGCGATGACTACCAGGAAGGCACGGGCGCGCCCGGCATGATCGCGCCGCAGCCGATCGTCGTCGAGACCGCGTGCGACTGCATCGCGAACGTGATGGACAACCGCTGGGCGGTCGGCCTCTCGATCGGCGGCACCAGCCTCGCCCCCGATTCCGCGCCCGACGCGCAGGCGAACTTCAACGTCGGCGAGCTCGCACTCCGGTTCCGCGCGACGCCGCACTTCGAGCTCGAGCTCGCGATCGGCGGCGGCCATCAGGACCTCGGCGACGGCACCGAGGGCGACACGATGATCCGCACCGTCGCGCTGTCGGCGCGCTATCGCTTCATGATCCATAGCCACTGGAACTGGTGGCTGATGGGCGGCCTCGGCGCCGCGACGTTCGGCCCCGAGCAGGCGAGCCAGGGCGAGCTCGACGCGAACCAGCGCCCGCTGTTCCAGCTCGGCGTCGGCCTCGAGCATCGCTGGAGCCAGTTCGCGCTGCAGGCCGAGATCAAGGGCATCGGGCTCGGCGAGCCGAAGGGCATCGCCTCCACCGACGTGAAGCCGGCCACCGGTTCGATCGGCCGCACCGGGCCCGGTGACACGGTCTCCGGTGGCTCGTTCACGCTCGGCGTCGGCTACTACTTCTGAGAACCGCGCTCCTCGCGCTGGCGGCGATGCTCTGCTTCGCCGCGAACTCGTTGCTCTCGCGCGCGGCGCTGCGCGGCGGCCTGATCGACGCCGCGAGCTTCACCGCGATTCGCCTCGCGACCGGTGCGGTCGTGCTCGCGCTGCTCGCGGCGAGCCGGCGCGAACGGATCTCCGGCGGGAGCTGGGTCTCGGCCGCGGCGCTCGCGACCTACGCCGTCGCGTTCACGTTCGCGTATCGCGAGCTGACCGCGGGCACCGGCGCGCTCTTGCTGTTCGGCGCGGTCCAGCTCACGATGATCGCAGGTGCGTTGATCCGCGGCGATCGGCCGTCACCGATCCAGTGGCTCGGCTGGCTGATCGCGATCGGCGGGCTCGGCGTGATCACCGCACCGACGCTCGATCCGCCGCCGCTCGCCGGCACGCTCCTCATGCTCGCGGCCGGCATCGCGTGGGGCGTCTACTCGCTGCGCGGGCGCGGCGTGGCCCGGCCGGTCGCGACGACCGCCGACAACTTCCTGCGCACGGTGCCCGTCGCCGGGGTCTTGATCATCTTCGCCCATCACCTCACCGGCGAGGGCGCTGCGCTCGCGGCAGCGTCGGGCGGGCTCGCGTCGGGGGTCGGTTACAGCCTCTGGTACGCCGCCGTCCCCGCGCTCGGTGCGACGCGCGCGGCCGCGGTCCAGCTGTCGGTCCCCGTGATCACCGCACTCGCCGCGATGATGTTGTTCGCCGAGATCCTGACGCCGGCGCTCGCGACCGGTGGCACCGCGATCGTCGTCGGCCTCGCGCTCGCGCTGACTCGGCGACGCTAGCCTCGATCTTCGCGAACCGCGCCTTGGTCATCGCGGCGGTGCACGGGAACGCCGCGCACGGCCGCGTCGTCACTACCGCGTTGATCGGATGGCCGGCACCGTCGAACTTGCCATCGAGAAAGTCTCGCAGGAGGCCGGCGTTCGGCCGCTGGAGTCAGGCGCGCTACCCGGGTCGACGGCGCACCCCGTGAAGATCGCTGTCACGACGACGGCGGCTAACCCCGCGAGGGCGGCGGCGGTCCAGCCGGCGAGGTGGGGGATCGGATCGGTGCGCATGATGTACGCAGACCGATAGAGCAGTGGACGTGCCAGATCCGACGTGCCTGACGACAGCCAGTTGCGGGCACCGGCAGCTCGAGTTGCCGGCCAGGGGATTAGAAGGCGTCAAAAACGCCGGCGCCCAGCTCGACGACATCTCCCGCCACGTAGATTCCCCGATCCTCGGTGATGCGCAAGCCGAGCAGCGACGGCCGGCCGACCGCGACGCCCTGCTGGACGGTCGCGGCGAGCGGGAGCGCGGCGCCGATCGCGAGCAGATACCCGCCGAGGTTCGCGCACGCCGAGCCGGTCGCCGGATCTTCGATGATCGCGCCGTGCTGGGTGAAGAAGAACCGGGCCACGATCTCGTGCTCGCTCGCGCGCGCCCACACGTACGCCATCGCTTCACGGCCACCGGGCTGGAACCCGTACTGCGCGATCCTCGCGGGATCCGCGACCGCGCGGATCACGTCGGCGACCGACCGCAGCGGCATCACGAGTTGCTCGCTGCCGGTGTTCACCCACAGCGGATCACCCGCGAGCGCTTCCTCGTCGAGGCCGACCATCGTCGCGAGCTGCGTCCGGCTCGCGATCGGCTTCTGGGTCGCCGGCTCCTTCGCGGCACGGAGCTCCCAGCGATCGCCGCGCGCGGTCACCGGCACGATGCCGGCGGGCATCTCGAGCGTGATGTGGTCGCCACCGCGAAGCGCGCGGACGACCTGCGCGGTCCCGAGCGTCGGATGGCCGGCGAACGGCATCTCGAACGTCGGCGTGAAGATCCGCACCGCCGCGGTCGCGGTCTGCGACGGCAGGATGAACGTGGTCTCCGAGAGGTTGAGCTGGCGCGCGAGCGCCTGCATCTGCGAGGTGGTCAGCGCGCTTCCGTCCTCGAACACGCACAACGGGTTGCCGGAGAGCCGATCGCCGGCGACGGTGAACACGTTGAGGATGCGGTAGGGCAGGCGCATGTCCGGATCTGAGGCCATTCGCGGCGTCGTCGCAAGACACACATCGGCGGCGAACACGCCAATACACTGCGCGGAGCGGCGGTCGAGTCAGCCTCCGTGGTTCGTGTGGTCTTCCTTGCACTGTTGGTCGCCTGTCATCCGTACGTCAGCGGTGGCTACGAGATGTCGTCGAAGGTCTCCGGTCCGCTCGCGACGATGCGCCAGCAACCCGTCGCGTCGGCGCGGCCCGTCACCGCGCTGACCGCGGGCGAGACCGCCCCCGTCGACACGACGCCGTCGGTGCCGCGCACGTACTCGCTCGCGATCGGGACGGCGCCGGTGCCGGAGTTTCACATCGAGCTCGGCCTCCACGCGCACGACATCTCGAGCGACACCCTCAACACGTCGGCGAACACGCCCGGCTTCCTCGCATCGCCGCGCTACGTCACCGGCACGACGTCGATCGACTTCACCTGGATCTTTCTCCGCACCCACCGCGTGTCGACGTACATCCACGTCGGCCCCGCGGCCGGCATGATCGTCGACAAGAGCGATGGCTCGATGTCGTTCGGTCAGGCCGTGCGGTTCGGCGGCGGGCTCGCGGTGGATCTTCCGGTGGTCCGGATCTTCGTCGACGCCTCGCAGACCGAGCTGCTGATGACCAGCGGACCCGCCAACGGGGTCAACGAACTAGCTGGAATCACGGTCGGTCTCGGCCTTCATTAGACATTGGATTGACAGCGGGTCCGAGGATCCGTTATTCGTGGTGAATATGAAAATGGTTTTCATAATCACGGCGGCCCTCCTCGGCGGCTGCGTCGGTGGCGATGACAACCAGGATCCCCCGAGCACGATCAAGAATGCGAAGGACGTCCCGCTCGACGGGCTGTCCGCCGCCGACGTCGCGCGGTTCAAGCTGGGCGACGAGCTCTTCGATCTCCCCTTCCGCGCCCCCGACGGGCTCGGCCCGTACTTCATCCGCAGCTCGTGCGGTGCGTGTCACTCCGAAGGCTCGCGCGGTCCCGGCCTGGTCCAGAAGATGGCGATCGTCGAGGCCGATGGCATCACCGCCTCCGCCGATCAGTCCGCGCTGCCGTACGGCCACACGCTGCGCACCGGGCTCACCGCCGGCGCGATGACGCCGCTGACCGCACCGCAGCTGCCGAACGTGCTCGTGTCGATCCGGCTCGGGCCGCCGGTGTTCGGTCGCGGCTACCTCGAAGCGATCGAGGACGCCGAGATCCTCCGTGTCGCCGGCGAGCAGGCCCAGCGCGGGGATGCGATCCACGGTGTCGTGCCGATGTCGACGTTCGCCTCGGTCTCCAGCGGCGACGGTTACTCGAGCTACCAGCTCGGCGATCCGGTGATCGGTCGGTTCGGCGTCAAGGCGCGCGTCGCGACGCTCGACGACTTCACCGCCGACGCGTTCCAGGGCGACATGGGCATGACCACGCCGATGCGGCCGACCGAGCTCGCGAACCCCGACAACCTCACCGACGATCAGCGCGCCGGCGTCGATCTCGATCAGGAGCACGTCGACAAGGTCGCGTTCTACCTGCGCCGGATCGCGATCCCGAAGCGGCTGAACCTCCCCGAGCGCGGCCCCGCGCTGTTCGATCAGGTCCAGTGCTCGGGCTGCCACGTCCCGGCGATGCACACGCGCGCGGACTATCCGATCGAGCAACTCCGCGACATCGACGCGCCGGTCTACACCGACCTGTTGCTCCACGACATGGGCGACGCGCTCGCCGACGGCATGGTCGACGGCGGCGCCGACTCGCGCGCGTGGCGCACCGCTCCGCTGATCGGCTTGCGGTTCTCGCCGATGCTGTACCTCCACGACGGCCGCGCCGCGTCCGTCACCGACGCCATCCTCCAGCACGCGGGCGAGGCGCAGGCCGCCGCCGACGCGTTCCGTGCTCTCTCCCCCGCCGATCAGGACATCCTGGTCGCCTTTGTCGAAGCGCTGTAAAGGACCCATGAAGCACACGCTCGCCTTCGTTCTCCTCCTCGCCGCGTGCGGCACCTCCGACGACGACTACAAGCAACAGGTCGTGACCGGCATGCACGACTCGATCGGCGCCGACCTCCAGACGCTGATCACCGCGTCGCAGGCGCTCCAGGATGCGGCTCCGACCGGTCATGGCTGGGATGCGACGACCGACGCCGCGGCGATCACCGCGATGAAGACCGCGTGGAAGAACGCGCGCGTCGCGTACGAGCACGTCGAGGGCGCGACCGCGCCGATCTTCGGCGACGAGGATTACACGATGGACGCGCGGTACGACGATTACCTCGCGAAGCTCGGCGCCACCGGCGATCAGGATCTGTTCGACGATCAGGGCGCGACCGGCATGCACTCGATCGAGCGCATCCTGTGGGCGAACGAGATCCCGGCGAAGGTCATCGACTTCGAAGAGGACCTCCCGGGCTACAAGGCCGCGGCGTGGCCGACGAACGCGACCGAGGCCGACGAGTTCAAGACCAAGCTGTGCCAGAGGCTCGTCGATGACGCGAAGAAGCTCCACGGCGAGTGGACGCCCGCGAACATCGATATCGGCGCCGCGTTCCAGGGCCTGATCGGCCTCATGAACGAGCAGAAGGAGAAGGTCAACCTCGCGGCGACCGGTGAGGAAGAGTCGCGCTACGCGCAGCTCACGCTGTTCGACCTCCGCAATAACCTCGACGGTACGACGAAGATCTACGATCTCTTCCGGCCGTGGGTACAGAGCAAGGGCGGCGAGCAGGACGACATGATCCAGACCGGGTTCGGCAAGCTGAACCAGCTCTACACCGCGAACAGCGGCGACGCGCTGCCGCCGGTCCCCGACACGTGGAGCTCGGATAGTCCGACCGCGGCGGACCTCGCGACGCCGTTCGGCGTGCTGTGGAGCGGCGTCCATACCGCGGTCGACTCGGCAGCCGATGGCTCGGTCGTGTTCGAGATGAACGAAGTCGCCGCAGAGCTCGGCTTCCCCGAGTTCGCCGAGTGATGCGCGCGGCGCTGGTCCTCCTGCTCCTGGCCGGCGCCTGCACCGGCGGCGGGGGCACCGACGGCGGCGACACGTTCCTCGCATTCAATACCTCGTTCGCGCCGTTCCGGACCTGGCCGATGTTTCACTCGGACGGTCCGGTCGACGACGGCACGCTGCCTCCCGGCGTCGCGGGCCCGCGCGACCAGTACCTCAACAAGCTGCCGCCCGCGGGCTCGGCCGAGTTCCCGATCGGCACGATCATCGTCGAGGTCCGCACCGACACCGGCAAGATCTTCGCGAGCGTGAAGCGCGGCGGAGACTTCAACGCCGCCGGCGCGAAGAACTGGGAGTACTTCGAGCTCCAGGAAGGTCCGGTCAAGTACATCTGGCGCGGCCTCGGGCCGCCGCTCGGCGACACCTATGGTGGCGATCCGAACGGCTGCAACATGTGCCACGTCCAGTGCGCCGCGAACGACTACATCTGTTCGCCGAAGCTGCAGCTCAGCAGCTTCTAGAAAGCTGTCGATGAAGAAGCTCCTGTTCGCGCTCGTGGTCCTGACGAGCGCCGCGTCCGCGAATCCGCGCGCGCTGCCGTTCACGTACACCACCGACACGCTCGCGCCCGGTCAAGCCGAGCTCGAGCAGACCGTCGATCTCGTCCCGCTCGTCGGGTTCTCGCCGCAGGGTGTTCGCAATTACGTGCTCGCGAGCGCGTTCCAGACCGAGCTCGAGATCGGCCTCGCGGACCGGCTCGAGCTCGCGCTCTACTTCACGTGGGCGCCGACGTTCAGCCAGGATCTCGCGGTGGGCGTCGCGCAATTGCCCGACTCGAACGGGATCAAGCAGCGGATCCGCTACATCTTCGCGCCGCAGGGCGCGTGGCCGATCGACGTCGGGGTCTACGGCGAGCTCAGCGAGAACGAGCACGAATTCGAGCTCGAGGCCAAGCTGCTGCTCCAGCGCCGGTTCGACAAGCTGCGCGTCGCCGCGAACCTGTGGGCGGAGTACGAGCTGTACTTCGGGGCCGATGCGAGCGGT
>Ga0307509_10009192_pt1 | contig 12406 bp, 18 predicted proteins | sample 10_EM_MG_FD_202245 | JGI IMG/M metagenome (GOLD analysis project Ga0307509, IMG submission 202245) | Populus trichocarpa ectomycorrhiza microbial communities from riparian zone in the Pacific Northwest, United States - 10_EM | ecosystem: Host-associated > Plants > Roots > Unclassified | place...
TTAATTAATTACGGTAAGGGTTACTGTACACTATTTAGCATTATTTGTTGTGCCACGTCTGTCATTTGTGTTCGCGAAGCGCGAGCAGAACACGACACCGTACGCCCTTCCTTTTCTGCAACCATGAGCGGGTGTGAGTGCTCTTTTCCTAAAATTTGACCAGCTTATCGAACATTTCTTCCCTAGTCCGCTTCCTTAATCTAGTCCGACCTTTCCTCCCGATTCTCCCCGAAGTATCATCTCCCGACCGCAAAGTATGTGGCTCTTTTGCCATCGTCACACACTCTCATGATCTTTTACTCCAGGTTCCATTCAACCAAAAAGTCTTATGGACCGCCGTCACTCTCCTCATATTCTTGGTCTGCTCACAGGTCCCCCTGTACGGTATCATGTCCTCCGACTCGTCTGACCCATTCTATTGGATGCGTGTCATCCTTGCCTCCAACCGAGGTACCCTCATGGAACTTGGGATAAGCCCCATTGTCACTTCTGGCATGATTATGCAGCTTCTGGCAGGCGCTAATCTCATTGACGTCGACTTTTCTCTCAAGGAGGACCGTGGTTTGTTCTCTGGCGCTCAAAAACGTGGGTGTACGCTTTTCTATCCACTCCTTATGCGCTGATATCTTCCCTGTCAGTCTTTGCGCTTCTCATCTCCCTCGGTCAAGCCACTGTTTATGTGCTCACTGGGCTTTACGGCCAGCCTCGAGACCTCGGCGCCGGGGTCTGCCTTTTGCTCATCATCCAACTCGTTGCCGCGGCTCTTATTGTCATTCTACTTGACGAGCTCCTTCAAAAAGGTTACGGTCTTGGCTCTGGTATCTCTCTCTTCATCGCCACCAACATCTGTGAGTCGATTGTCTGGAAAGCGTTCTCGCCCACCACTATCAATACTGGCCGTGGGCCCGAGTTTGAGGGTGCCATCATTTCCCTCTTCCACCTTCTTTTTACTTGGAACGATAAAGGCCGTGCCCTTCGAGAGGCTTTCTGGCGAGAGCGCCTTCCTAACGTGATGAATCTTATCGCCACTCTTGCCGTGTTTGCCGTCGTCATTTACCTTCAAGGCTTCCGCATCGAGATCCCAGTCAAGAGCAACCGTTTCCGTGGACAACGTGGCTCCTACCCAGTCAAGCTCTTCTACACCTCAAACATGCCAATCATGCTCGAATCGGCTCTCACTTCACACATCTACATCGTTAGCCAGATGCTCTTCTCCCGCTTTCCCGACAACTTCCTTGTTAAGCTCCTGGGGGTTTGGGAGGTAAATATTGTGACTCACCACCATTCTCTATAGTTCTGATTTACTTTATATTTCCAGCCGATGGAGGAATCAGCTCAGCTCGCGGCCACATCCGGCTTTGCTTATTACATTTCCCCGCCCCGGACCATCCATGCAGCATTTGTTGACCCAATTCACACAACTTTATATATCTTGTTCATGGCGTCTGTATGCGCCATCTTCTCCAAGACTTGGATTGAAGTGTCAGGATCTGGCCCACGCGACATTGCGAAACAACTGAAAGATCAACAACTCGTGAGATTTTCGTTCTATGCCCCACGCTTGAGGTTCTGATTCGTTTAGGTCATGGCTGGCCACCGCGAGGGCTCAATGTACAAAGAATTGAAACGTGTCATTCCTACTGCGGCCGCGCTGGGGGGTGCCGTCCTTGGCTTGCTTTCTGTCGCTGCTGACCTCATGGGTGCAATCGGCTCTGGCACGGGTATTCTCATGGCAGTTACCATCATCTACTCTTGTGCGTCTTCTCATCTGATCACCTTTGTCTGCATGCTGATATCTTTTATATGAAGACTGGGAAATTGGGCAAAGGGTACGTGTCCTCTTTCGCGTACATCCTTCGTCTGTTCTTACCGAATTGTTTCTCTAGGAGGCCGGTGGTCCCGAGATGGCCGCATTTAGCGACTTCCTTTGAGCTTCACCCACCTTTGAAGAATCGTCCTGTGGGCTACGGTTGTCGAAACGAGGAAGGGTGACTATACTAAGGAGGGTGCTAATACGTGACCAGGGTTGTGGGGCACGCCAGTCATATAATACGTGTGATTTGGCCTGTGTGCTCTGTGTTCCAATGAGATGCTTTCCTTTCATAGGGCGTATCGACAAGAGTGGTTTGACTCTCGACGCGTGTCTTGTCAGATCACGGCAGCAAATGAAAGCAGCGGAGTCAGATGGACCACGCAACAAGTTATTCATTTCAAGGCAAGCCACTGAACGAACGGCCGCAAGTTGAAGGAGCTCTACTACAGTACAATGCATATCGAGGTATTAATGTCCCATCGGCCCGCGACATGACCACCTATCTGTCTAAATGCGATAACCATAATCATGAATTTAATCCAACCGCTCATTTCTGAGCGTCAGGTGAAAAAAGTCCAGCACTATGCATATTGTATAAATATATGGCTTATTGTCATCGCCACATGAGCTCGGCAGTACCAAAAAACTTGGGCGACGTCGGGTAGAGACAATCTGGCATATCGCCAAGTGGCTGCCCACTCTGCAGCACGATGAGTGCAAGCACGAATGAATCGAACAATCCCGGAATCGCGCAGACGTCATCAAAAACGTCCAGACACTGCGACCTGGCGTCTGGTGCCGTACGCCAGCGCGCGAGGGGAAGGAGTGGGGACGTCGTCTCGTCGTCAATGCGGAGGAGCTAAGTGGAGAGCATGTCAGTGAATGTTAGACGTGGACTAAAATGGGAAGGGTATAACACGTACATAGCCAACGCCGCCTTTGCGCCCTGTGACGGAATACCGGGCGCCGTCGAGTGTGAGAATGCGAGATCTGCAGCCAATGCAAGGCCATCAGCACTTCAACAGTTCACGCGGTAGCAAGTCAATGCAAATGGGGAAAAAAAACATACTGCAGATCAGACGTGGCACTGGAACCCGCGAGCGGGAGCCACTCTTTGCACTTGACCTTGCGCCGCTTCTTCTTGTCGTCCCCAGGGCAGAATCGAACACGCGGACTCGCGCGATCCCATTTGAAGCGCGCGAGTTCCTCCCCGTGGGGCTCCTCGACGGCGACGTCCGTTTCCGCATCAGAGTCAAGGTAGGGCCCCACACGCCGCACAGACGTCTTCTTTAGCTTCGCGTCTGAGGAGGTAGTATAGAGCGCGCGGCCCGCCGCGTCGAGTATCGAAGCGTGGAGGATGCCCTCTCCGGGCGGGGAAGTAATCCTAAGCTTGCGCGCCGCGCGTTCTGTGTATGCAGGTGGAGGTGTCAAGGAGGAAGGTCGAAGGTCGAGGAGGTCTTGCGAGGAGGAAGCAGGGGCGTATGCTGGTGGTTCGGCGATGACTGTGGCCATTTTTTGGTCTAGTTTTCAATGCCGCGTTGCGTGGGTCAGAGGGTGCGGGGTTTGCGTATGGCATGGCATGAGGCATAGTGAGATTTTATGTGCTTTGAGAAGCGGTACTGTGTACAGTAGACCCGGTAGGTGCCCGAGGAACGATGGACGAGCTGGAAAGAGGACAAGGTCACGTCCGTTTTCGGAGGGGTCTTTATAGCCAAATATGGAAAACGTGGTCTTTGAGCATACCACAACGGGAATCTTAGCGCTTCGCAAGCCGGCAACTGTATGGCAAACTGTGTGAGAAACAAGGTGATAAATCCGCGGTTGCCGCGCCCGTACTACAGACGCAACATCGCTGATAAGTGGAACGGCAATCAAGAAGCTATCCCGTGCTCTCCTATACTTCAGACCGAAGTAATACCTCTGCCAGTGGTGTGGTGCAGCCTGGCACGGGTGTCCTGTTATTTACGAGCATTGTGTATTCAATGTTTACATTGGGCGATGTACTTTATCATGCAATAGTATATAACGTACAATGAATGCTCGCGTGGTTCGGCCGTCGAATGCCCTCGGACCTCGGGCCTCTCTCTGCCTCAACTTTACGTATAACAGATATCTACCATGCAGGGATCCAAGAGCTCTTGTCAACTTTACAAGCCAACTACAATCATGCTTATACGACTCTTATACGCCACAAGGCCGCCAAGGCGCACGTCAACGGGCCCACAACTGAAAACCACGCGACCCGAGTAAGATGCGGGAGGCCGATCTGACCAATTATAACCGAACTTCAAGTTCAAGTCACCAACTTGAACACAATACTTTCCTTGTCGGGGTGTACGAAGGTGAGACTTGGCGTCTGAAGATCCCCATTTGTTCTCCGAGTTTTCACCACCATGACCGTACATGATGGACTCGGATAAAGTCCATATCCAAGCGGGGGAGAAACTCGAGCCTATTTCATCAAGCCATTGGGCTCGTACTAGACCCTTCGACCCTGATGCCTGGCACGTTGACGACCTGTCACAAAATACGATCTGCTTGGACCTCTCGTTGGAGGGCTGTTAGCTGTTCAAATCCCTTGGCCCGGGGCAAGAGTGTACTACTAGTACGGAGCGGATCGAGAGTCTTTAATTAGACCATTCATTATTGACAGTAGTGCCTGCACCATCCGTTTCGCGCTAGTTTAGTACAGTATCCTAGATTCCTGATTCTCTCTATGCACTGTCGGCAAGACGTTCGTGCCCTCCGTTCCCGTGTCTGAAACGCATGCTCCGAGGATTGTGCCGTACCCGGGAATCAATCTACGGCTTTCATGCTTTCTAACTTACAAAGTCTTGACTATCATGACAACCCCCCATATCCAAAACAACCGAACAACGAGAGACAGTAACTCGTGTGCATGTTTTACTATATATCAGGGTTCGTAATAGAAATACTGTTTGTCTCGTGTGACCAATGATAGATCCCGCGAGTGAGCTTTAGGGTCTCGGGACTGCTCGTGAGGACTCAGACGTTCGGGCGATGCCTATGAAGGGCGGAAAACTAACCTTGGAAGTCAAAAGGAAGGGTTGATAAATGCATGACGAGTCGTACAAAGCCATCATAGTACATGTTATTAGTATTGCTACAGAGATATATCATAACTGAAGATCGTAAGGCGCTTTCCATATCAAGTCATACAGAGATATGCTTATCAAACATCTGGACAACCACAACGTGTGGCATGATTCCGTTCAAGACTTCCCGTTCAACGGTAATTAAAGGGATCGTTGGCAAAGAACCTTGGGTTGAAGAAATTGTTCAAATCTGGGCTGTCACCAAGGGAGCGTCCGGATCGGAGCAACACGACAGAGAGGATAATCGCCTCGAGTAGGCCAGGTTCAACAACTGCGTCCTGGAATAACTCCAGACGGAGGTCATCGGAACGGGATTTGATACGCCACCGCGCTATAGCGACACCGGGTCGGTTGGCAGGAAGTAGCTGTAGCGGTTTATCAGCCCCAGTAAAAGGTACCATAGTAGGAGCAGATGCGCACGTAGCCAGAGGTAGACCCGTGCATCCAAGTAAATCGTGAGTCACCATATGTGAGTATGCGAGATCTGGTGAGGTGACGGTCAGGTCCAAACTGTCAGTGGGTAGTGGGTAGTAACAGGGCGTACTCAGTCTCAGGACCCGCGAGAGGCAGCCACTCCTTGCACCTTAATTTCTTCCGACGAAAAACCATCCGTGGACTAGAACGGTCCCACTCGACGGTGGCAACCTCGACATTGTTCCTGCACTCGATGAAAGTCGTGCGCTTCGAAGTGCTTGTGATGGAATAGAGGGACCGGCCGGCTGCATCGATAACTGCAGAATTGACAATGTTGGATTTACCACAGAGGATCTTGAGCTTGACGGATGAACGCTCATTGTTCTGGGGACCGTTGACGAGAGTCGCGCTCAGAGGGGTGTGAGGAGGTGACACGGAGCCGTAACCGTGAGTGTGTGGGTATTCGCCAGCGGATACCCGAGCGGCATAGATAGAGGTAGCGGCCATGTCAACGGAGGGAGAGGGTCGTGGGGAGAAGGGGGGGTGGGAGGAGGGGAGCGTCTTGCGCTCGGGTGGTGGCAGTGGGAAAGAGGCGTGGGCCACAGCAATTCTTTTATGCGAGGACGAGCGCTTGGCTGCAGTACTGTCGCCGAAGAGAAGCAGAGACACAAAAGGTACCAGTGGGAACTCGAATTGCGTGGCAAGGTGCCATTGGCATTCCTGGATGGACTGCCGTGGACATAAATGGTGTCAGGTTGGAGCTTCTGAACTACATAATGATGCGCACTTCTAGCCAGAAGTGATCGTAGTCTAGTCTACAGAATAAAAAACCAGTCGCTGTGCCGTCCTTGCGCGTTCCGAGTCAGTGGTTTTGATCCTGCCAGTGAATCACGGCCCAGGCGAGGTGCTTGGACTGCACGGGCCGGGCTTATGGAATCCTTCCCAATTGTTCCGCCAGCCTTCTACTGTATTAGTACCACTTTTGTGTTGTTCGCTCTAATTGTTCGCCTTGCGGTTTCTGTGGTAATACCGCAGCGTGTCTATGTGTGTCTGGCGCAAAAGGCTGAATGTCCCTCAAACAAAAGTAAGCAGGTATGTATCCCCTTGATGGAAACGCAGTGATTTCGTTTGCCGGTGTATCCCTCCGATGATGACGGTCGACGGTCGGGCCCAAAGATTTGCCTTGACCCCAAAAACAGCGTAATGCAGAAGTAATGCGGGTCCTTCGATCTCTCGGTTATCTTGTGTGTAATGTACGTTCGGGACTCATTCAGCCTCAGATACTAGATTAACGATCTGCGGCATTCGGTTTCGGTTCGCAGGGTTGTTAACAGTGCTCCGCTGACACAATCATTTCTTCTGGTAGTGTCATCTCGCTTCAGTAGAGTTTCAGTGGCCACAAAAGTGACTAATTCTCGAGGAAAACACATGTACAGGCACAACGCAAATACATTTATGACCGTTACCCCCCCTACCGTTTCCTTATCGCCCGTCCGCTGGCGTCGAACCTCATATATCGCCACACATGGGACCAATACACGTCGGCGCCGTATTCAGATGCCACGGAAATATGAATGACAACCTTTAGTTATCCCTAGGTTCGCAGCGCCGAGCTTTTACTGGAGAGTGGAGATGTCCAGGGTGCTATTTAAGGGATGAAAACCTTACGGAAAACTCGGTGAGTTCGAGGACCGTGTGCGTGATCCCTGTCTGGGGGTGGGGGAAGGTATACCCAAATTCATTGCTCGTGCGTGCGTGTACTAGACTTGATGTGTCCGGCACGGTAACTACGTGGGGTATCTGAAACTTACAGAGTTACTGTGGGTTCAGCTAGAGTGTGTTCGCCAATATACCACGATCCATCATCTCACCTGGGTCACCGACGATACTATCACGCACCAGGTTTTTAAAAAATAATTGTACAGCAATTAGAGCCAAACCCTTAACTTGACTCGGTTTTGCAGAGCGGTCGAAGAGAATCTATTGAAGCCATTTTACTTCAACAAACTCTGAAGAGAGGCTCAGGCGGCAGGCCATGGGCCAGATTCAAAACCCACCTAGTGTTGCAAAAAACGAGCGCCCAAATTGCGGCCAGATTTTGAAGTCATATATATTATGATCGCTGGAACCTCTTACGTAGATATATAAGAAGCTACTACAAGAATATCAGGTCAAGCCATGGGGGTGTGGTGGCTCCAGAGCGTTTTCAGAAATTTGCAACTCCAGATGATTTTGCATTACCCCATAAGTGACAGTAACCAGCTCTTCCCATGGCCCAGATACAGTACGCATAAAAGTACGGATATGTAGTCGACAATAATTATACAATTACACCGCTGACAAACAAAAGCGGGATGAACCTCACAACTGGTAGACGTACTCAATACAATCGGCCACAGGGAATTAGAAACAGAAGCAAAAAAAATGCTGAACCAACATCCCTTTCATGGCGGTCGCTGCGGAGCAGCAGGAATGTCCATCTGCGTTAGAAACTGCGACCAGGCCTCGGTGAGACTGAGACCACCGCTCTGCCGTATCACGCGATCGCGCCCTGCCGCCCCGGTGGGCGGCGTGCATGGGCGGGTGAATTGGGGTTGCATGTCCGTATGCGGTGCACCCCAGCGTACGTCGACTGCGTTCGTATCTGACATAGCCGAAGTAGGGTTCGTGCCTTCCATGAATTGCGGGTCATGCGGGGGATGCTGTCCACGCGGCGCTTGCTGTAAGTATGTAAGCCTTGGTGGGCTGGCAGGTCTCGTAGACATTGGGAACGAGAAGGGAATGCGTGATGCGTGAGACGACGCTGATCGCCCATCCGAGTATCCTCCAACCACGGGAGACGGCGCTATCTGGGCTTCAAAAGCCGCCAACTGATCGATGAGCGCTGGATGGACTTGAGTCCATGGAGATGAATCGGCCTCTAGGCTGACAGGCTGCAATGGGGCCTGTGGCCCCGTTGGTTGGGAAGGTCGGGTAGCTTCTCCGGAAGCAGCACGGTGTGTGTCATGAGGGGGACTTGATGATGAATCAGTCAATGACCCGGGGGAGGAACGAATCAATGACGAAGGCGCAGGGGTTGCGGCGTGCACAGTGGACGTCATGCCTGAGAAGACTGAGAATTCGTCTCGCTTGGGCCCTGCGAATGGCTCGATGGCCGTGTGCACGGCATTGAAACTTTCTGTAGCTTTCTCAAGGTGTCTCTTTACGATGGGCTACGAGAGTAAAGGTAAGGAGAATGTTGTTATTGATGAGGATGAGGATTGATGAAGGTGAGACATACGAGCATCTTGACAGCACGGCCACCAAACGGCGCAGCACGCTCAAACAACTCGTGGGCCGAGTGGAGTTCCATTAATGCCCCTCGTGCCATTTTACTCCGCGGTGCTCGCACCGGAACCAAAGCGAGCATCACCTTCAATTATCAGATCAGCTCTAGCATAACTATATGCTGAATGTAACAGACTCACAGAGGCAGAAAAGGCATGAGTCCACAGCACCCAGAATCTGGCAACCCGACTAGGGAAGACAATGAAGGCAGCCCGCAGGTTGGATAGGATCTGGCAAGCGGAGCGGTAGCCGGAAAGAATGGACGGTGCATACGTGCCGCGGAGAGGATCTGTAGGATGATCACATAGGCCCTGCGCGAAAAATGCGCGATGTACATAGAGGAGTGCTACCGGCCGACATATCATTACTCTCGAAGAGAGAAGCTGGTCACAAGGATGATGACGTACTTAGGCAACGATAGTTCCCAGGCATGAAGTGCTGCATTACGATGGAGAAAGGTGCACCCTCTGGAGGCAGATCGATTGCATATCGAGGAAGTTCCATGTCACGGATCTTGCGGTCAAGCTCGACAATGATAGAGTACTTAGGTGGGCGTGCGGTGAGAATGCCCGCAACAACTTCTGAAACACATTGTTTTCCGAACAGAGCCTTCCAATGTGGAACTGCCAGGACAACTGAGTGACATCGAAACAGACTAACCAATCTATGGAATACTTACAAGACGCTTGAGTGGTACCGTCGTCAGCCAAGAGTTGCTCGAGATCTTGAGGAAGTTCACAGTCGACAAAGGGGAGTGAAAACGTGGGTGAGCGGCCTGTAGCAAGACTCTGGGATGAGGTAGAATGATTATCTCAAAGAACGCTCCTTCTGTAAAGCCCCTCACCTGCCAGCAATCTGTGATAAATAATTCCCAGAATAGTGCTCGACGTTTCTGGGTTTCAGAAGGGGCTAGATTCCATCTCGCGCAATCTCGATCTACCCACCGTGGGCGTGGGCTTAGTGTGGGGTGTACATGTACATGTATTACATGATCACTCACGGAGGCCAATCTGTAATCCAACCAGATAAGCATTCAGAGGCAGAGGTGCCTGACTCTGGACTAAGCACAACTCACGCTCTGGGCCAACTTAGTTGCCAACCCCATCATTGCCCAGGTGCTCTCAATGCTGCCTTGATTTGCAACAAGGCCCTGGTATATCGCCATCAAACTGAACGCTTGTACGGTGCTTACTGTAGGGGGACGGTCCATTGGAGGTGACAGTGCAATTGCGGCACGCGTTAGTGTATAGAAACGGTCCGCTTCTGGGTTCCCTGGTGCTGGTGGTAGCGTTTCATCTGTGATAGCCCCAAAACAGAATATAACAAACAGAAGAGCAAGGTCATGAGCCGTGGGTGTGGCGGGAGGGCCAGTACCGTGCGACCGAGCTTCGACGTAATATAAAGGAAGAAGTTCTTCATGAAGCTGGCGTGCTTTTACAGCGCCAAAGAACCAAGGAGCTTGTTCAAGATAGAGGTTAGAAAGCTGCGAAGCACGAGACCAGGGCGGAAGGTATGCCTCGAGGACAAAAAGCGGGAGGCGAATGGAAGCATCCGGGAATGACGCGGAGAGTTCGATTATAGGCAGAGGAAGGTTTGGGGATATCTCGTCGGGATTTGACGGATGAAAACGCTCCCCAGAACCGCTACTTGAGGAGAATGACTCCTCTGGACGATCTCCTTCACTCTGACGATAAAAAGACAACCGTCATGGGTGTTATCCGGAAAGCAGATAATGATCTCTTACTAGAAGGAGACCCTGAAAATAACACGTTCAAGGTCGATATATTCACCAGGGATGACATACTCACTTCATGACCTGCAGACCGCCCAAAGAACGTGGACGCTCCATCATCACGGAGAGCCAGCGTGCCGAATACGTCCAGCAGTCGGCCGTTATCAACCTCAGTTGTCTCCTCATCCTCGGCTGTTTGTTCTACGGCAGAATGTAGGTCAATGATCGATTTTATTTTGAGAAGGTCATGCTGAAGTAATGTATGTGTATCGCGCGAGACATTCGAATGGGAGACGGTAAGAGCGTCTTCGAGTTGGCGGATGCGGGCACTCATTTCCGTGATCTTATTGTGAAGTCTGTCAGTGTCTGCAAGGACGAAGCTAGAATAGTATGGGCAAGACCGCAGTATGAAAGGCTAAACGTAAGGACGTACCGTGTGCCTTGTCCTGTTACGAGGCTTCCTGCAGGGAGTCAATAAGCACATGCTTGCGAGAAATTTTATCATCCCCACTCGAAGGACAGGTTAAAGAGAAAGACAGGGTATATCAATTGCCGCAGTTGCTGGCATTGGCATAGACATGATGGGGGGAATATTGTCCAAGTGGAGGACTCACCATTTGGGCAAATCGAAGCACAGCCTCTCCGTGAGCATGATGAACACGGTACATTTCTGTCACACTTTAATTTGAGGCTACAAAAGAGCGAAGGAGCTCAGCTGATTTTGTGATTTATAACAGATGGGAGAGCGAAACATACCGCCGACATTCTGCGCACGCGATGGCCCCTTGCGAGCGCTTCCACTCTCGTTCCTTGTACTTGCCTCCGTTTGTCGCATCGTTGCGTCCCGAAGGCGGCATGATAATGAGAATCGTTCCCTCTGGACGCCTCCTAGTCCCAGACAGTGTTGTCGGGAAGCTGAGAACGAAGTGGAAGTTGGACGACAGTTGAAAAAACGTAACATGGGCATCCGCTCTGCCTTTATTTGTAGCTGATGCCGTCAAGTTTGGCATTTTGACGCTCGACGTTCACACACACCCTACACAGTAACTACAGTGGGTCAAACCATGCCTCGATAAGGCTTATCTCTTCGGTTTCGAATGATGGGGATACAGTGGAAGTCACAGGGTTCAGTTCGGTTCAGAAAATCATGGATTTTAGTGGGTTTCCATGGGTCGTCAGACAAACCTTGGATAGGCACGCGGCTGTATTTAATCATACCCGCGGCGCGAACGCTCCTCTCGCCCCTTCTCCAGCTGTCCAACACTTTCCTCCGCCACGCGGAGTGTCTCATCCCATGCCACAAACAGTTCCGATAGGGAGTCAACCTGAGTGGAACAGTCACAAGTTAGGATGACTTGTGCCTAGGTGGGAGAAACGCATGCAAACCTGCACGGCATACTGCCGAACGATCCCCGCAACGCGCTTCTCGAGGGCGGCTGCACGGTCAAGATCTTCTTTATGTCGTAGTAGGAGCGCATCGAGCCGTGGCTGTAGTGCTTCGTACTCTACCAGACCGATGCAAAATTAATCATAGTGTGCGTAAGCGGGACGCAAGCGATAGACGCTGAGCACACCTGATAGCGCCCCAGCGCCAGTGATGCCTTTCCGTTGCAAGTCATCGATTTCACGCATGTCATTGTCCGCGGCACGGATGTCGGGCTCGAGCTCTGCTGCAAGGGCTGCTAAGTCCGCAGGAGGCATGTCTTTATATTCAGGTGGTGTGATATTTGGGAGCGTGCCAGAGAGTGCGAAGGCGGGAGTCAAGTACTGCGCATGTTGCTCGTCTGGGTTGTTGCAAGTTGATGAAGAACAGGGAATAACGACGGGAAAGACTCACAGTGGCCGATAAACCTTCGGAGAACGTCGTAAGCACTTGCAATATCGTTCATCCGCCGCTGGGCATGTTCGGCAGCACGTATCAGCGTTTCACCTCGTTTTAGCTCCGGCTTACGTTCCCCCAAACCTGCGAGCAACTCGTCGCGCTTTGCGCCATAGAGGATTGCC
>Ga0307509_10009193_pt1 | contig 12406 bp, 13 predicted proteins | sample 10_EM_MG_FD_202245 | JGI IMG/M metagenome (GOLD analysis project Ga0307509, IMG submission 202245) | Populus trichocarpa ectomycorrhiza microbial communities from riparian zone in the Pacific Northwest, United States - 10_EM | ecosystem: Host-associated > Plants > Roots > Unclassified | place...
ACGTCAGTCCCATCCCCCGCCACCCCGGCGTCGTCCGCACGTTGACACCACCACCCCGCCGGTAGGGTGGCCCGGTTGTCATATGTAGCCGACGTAGCCGACGTAGCCGAGCCGCCCTACCCCCGAACCCGGAGACCGTGACTACTACCGCCGCCTCCTCCACCAGCTCCCACCACCTCTCTCCCGCCTTCCCCGGCCGCGCCCCCTGGGGCACCGCCGGCAAGCTGCGTGCCTGGCAGCAAGGTGCGATGGAGAGGTATGTCCAGGAGCAGCCGCGGGACTTCCTCGCGGTCGCGACCCCTGGTGCCGGCAAGACGACCTTCGCGCTCACCCTTGCCTCCTGGCTGCTGCACCACCATGTCGTGCAGCAGGTGACCGTGGTCGCGCCGACCGAGCACCTGAAGAAGCAGTGGGCGGAGGCCGCCGCGCGGATAGGGATCAAACTCGACCCGGAGTACAGCGCCGGACCGCTCGGCAAGGACTACGACGGTGTCGCCGTCACCTATGCCGGCGTCGGCGTACGGCCGATGCTGCACCGCAACCGGGTCGAGCAGCGCAAGACGCTCGTCATCCTCGACGAGATCCACCACGCGGGTGACAGCAAGTCGTGGGGCGAGGCCTGCCTCGAAGCCTTCGAACCGGCCACCCGCCGCCTCGCGCTGACCGGTACGCCGTTCCGGTCCGACACCAATCCCATTCCCTTCGTGACGTACGAAGAGGGGAACGACGGGATTCGGCGGTCCTCCGCCGACTACACCTACGGTTACGGCAACGCGCTCGCCGACCACGTCGTCCGGCCCGTCATCTTCCTCTCCTACAGCGGCAACATGCGCTGGCGGACCAAGGCCGGTGACGAGATCGCCGCGCGGCTCGGCGAGCCGATGACGAAGGACGCGATCAGCCAGGCCTGGCGTACGGCGCTGGACGCGCGCGGCGAGTGGATGCCGAGCGTGCTGCGCGCCGCCGACCAGCGGCTGACCGAGGTCAGGAAGGGCATCCCGGACGCGGGCGCCCTCGTCATCGCCTCCGACCAGGACTCGGCGCGCGCCTACGCCAAGCTGATCCGCGAGATCACCGGCAGCAAGGCGACCGTCGTGCTGTCGGACGACACCGGTGCCTCCAAGCGCATCGACGACTTCGCGGCGAGCAACGACCGGTGGATGGTCGCGGTGAGGATGGTGTCGGAGGGTGTCGACGTGCCTCGGCTCGCCGTCGGCGTCTACGCCACCACCATCTCCACCCCCCTCTTCTTCGCCCAGGCCGTCGGACGTTTCGTGCGGTCCCGGCGGCGCGGCGAGACCGCCTCCGTCTTCCTCCCGACCGTCCCCGACCTCCTCACCTTCGCCAACGAGATGGAGGTCGAGCGCGACCACGCCCTCGACAAGCCCAAGAAGGAGGGCGAGGAGGACCCGTACGCCGAGTCCGAGAAGGAGATGGACGAGGCGAACAAGGAGCAGGACGAGGACACCGGCGAGCAGGAACAGTTCGCCTTCGAGGCCCTGGAGTCCGAGGCCGTCTTCGACCGGGTGCTCTACGACGGCGCCGAGTTCGGCATGCAGGCGCACCCGGGGAGCGAGGAGGAGCAGGACTACCTCGGCATCCCCGGACTCCTCGAACCCGACCAGGTGCAGATGCTGCTCCAGAAGCGGCAGGCCCGGCAGATCGCGCACAGCCGCAAGAAGCCGGACGAGGAAGCCGACCTGCTCGAACTGCCCGCCGAGCGGCGGCCCGTCGTCTCCCACAAGGAGATGATGGAGCTGCGGAAGTCGCTCAACACCATGGTCTCCGCGTACGTCCACCAGACCGGCAAACCGCACGGCGTCATCCACACCGAGCTGCGCCGCACCTGCGGCGGCCCGCCGAGCGCCGAGGCCACGGCCGGGCAGCTACGGCAACGCATCGCGAAGGTCCAGGAGTGGGCCACGCGCATGAAGTGAACTCGGCGGTTCAACTCCTCGGTCGACCCGTGCGGTCGCCCCGTGCGACGGATGCGCCGCCGACCCGCACATCTGTGCGGAATCTGTGCACGGGTGATCCACAGGTCAGGACATGTCGCCATGTAGCGAACCGGTCCGTACCAGTCGGTGACCGGATTCTGGACGGAGACTTCCGCTCAGCGAACCGCCTTCGCTAGTGTCCCGCTACGCACACGCCCCGTGGCAGCGCCGCCGCGGAGCGCAGCCGTGAAGCGACTGGGCCCGGACACGCCGGGCCGCCTCGCCGACCGGCGGCCTCTGTAGCGCGTCACTGACGGGACTCGGTGACGCAACCGCCGCGAGGGGGCCGCCGACCTCACCACCTAAGGAGTGGGCGTCGTGACCGCGGAGACCTCCCAGACGCTCGACCGAGGACTGCGCGTCCTCAAACTGCTGGCCGATACGGACCACGGGCTGACCGTCACCGAGCTGTCCAACAAACTGGGCGTCAACCGGACCGTCGTATACCGGTTGTTGGCCACCCTCGAACAGCACGCACTCGTACGCCGTGACCTGGGCGGCCGGGCCCGCGTCGGGCTCGGGGTGCTGCGGCTCGGCCGCCAGGTGCATCCCCTCGTACGGGAGGCGGCACTCCCCGCGCTGCGGTCGCTGGCCGAGGACATCGGGGCGACCGCTCACCTCACCCTGGTCGACGGGGCGGACGCCCTCGCCGTCGCCGTGGTCGAGCCGACCTGGACCGACTACCACGTGGCCTACCGCGCCGGCTTCCGCCACCCCCTGGACCGGGGAGCCGCGGGCCGCGCGATCCTCGCCGCCCGGCACCAGAGCACGGACGAACCCGGATACACCTTGACGCACGGGGAGTTGGAGGCCGGGGCGAGCGGTGCCGCGGCGCCGCTGCTGGGCGTCACGGGGGTCGAGGGCAGCGTCGGTGTGGTGATGCTGGCCGACGCGGTGCCCGAGCGGGTGGGGCCGCGGGTCGTGGATGCGGCGCGCGAGGTCGCGGAAGCGCTGCGCTGAGGCCGTTCCGGGGTGCGGGGTGACCGGCGCCCGGCCGAAAGTGGCCGTCGCGTTAGATTGATCCCGTGCTCCTCTCTCGCCTCACGCGCCCCCAGGCCGTAGCCGTCTGCGCCCTGCCCGTCGTGGCACTGCTCGCCACGGCGGGCCTCGCGCCGCTGCCGTTCTCGCTGGCGCAGCCCGGTCTGACCGCGAACGTCCTCGGCGAGAACAAGGGCACCCCGGTGATCACGATCTCCGGGGCGCCGGTGCGCACGACGAGCGGTCAGTTGCGCATGACGACGATCGAGGCGACCGGACCCGATCAGCATGTCTCGCTGAGCGATGTCATCGACAGCTGGTTCCGCACCGATCGAGCGGTCATGCCGCGTGACTCGGTCTACCCGAGCGGCAACAGCGTCAAGGAGATCGAGCAGCACAACACCGAGCAGATGCAGGAGTCGCAGGACGACGCGACCACCGCCGCGCTCAACTACCTGAAACTCAGCGACAAGAAGGTCAAGGTCACCCTCAAGCTGGCGGACGTCGGCGGCCCCAGCGCGGGCCTGCTGTTCACCCTGGGGATCATCGACAAGCTGAACGGCGACGGCAGCGGCGCCGACCTGACGGGCGGTCGCACCATCGCCGGTACGGGGACGATCGGCACCGACGGCACGGTCGGCGCGGTCGGGGGAGTGGCCCTCAAGACCCAGGCCGCGCGCCGTGACGGTGCGACGGTGTTCCTGGTGCCGAAGGCCGAGTGCTCGGACGCCAAGTCCGAACTGCCCAAGGGGCTACGGCTGGTGGCGGTGACCTCGTTGAAGGGCGCGGTGAGCGCGCTGGAGGCGTTGGAGACGGGGAAGGGTTCCGTGCCGGGCTGTTAGGCGACGGCGGGCTTGCTGCCGTTCGGCGGCTCGGCGGCCAGGCGAAGGCCCAGCTCTACGAGGGTCCAGCCGAGGCGGGTACGGAGTTCGCGCGGGGTTTTGGCCTCGGCGGCGAGGCGGTGGGCCGCGGCCTCGGCCTGTAGTTCGGCGGCTCGGGTGTGGTGCAGCGCGAGGTGGATCTCGGGATGCATGGGGCGTTGCCTCTTCTCACTCTGATTCGGTCGGGAAGGCGTGCAGGTGGAAGCGGACCTGTTCTGCTTCGGGCGCGTCCTCGTCCGCGTAGCTTCCGATCAACTCGTGCATTTTTTCCACGAGTTCATGGGCGCGCTCGGGTGTCAGCCGTACGGTCCAGTCGCTCATGTCGGTGGAGCGGGACCAGTTGGGCAGCCAGTCCTCGCGGGTGCCGACCCAGGTCGACAGTTCACGGGCGTGGGTGGTCGCCACCTCGTGCAGAAACAGGTCGGCCGCACCGCGCACCGCCGGGTCGGCGTCGACGAGCAGGGTCTCGTCGAAGGCGACGCCCTGATCGGCCGCTTGCCACCAGCGCTCCCGCCCCTTGCCGCGCTCCGGGGCGTCTTCGACGAACCCGTGCGTGGCCAGTTGACGGAGGTGGTAGCTGGTGGCCCCGCTGGACTCGCCCAGCCGCTCGGCGAGCATCGACGCGGTGGCCGGCCCGTGTCGGCGCAACGTGTTCAGCAACTGCATGCGCAGCGGATGGGCCAGCCCGCGCAGTGAACGGGCGTCGAGATGATGGATCCGGCGTTCTTGGGGCTCTGGCTCCTGCATGCGTACAAAGATAGCGTTGCAAAGGACCAGTTGCAACGGGTTCTTTGCAACCGATCCTTTGGAACTGGCCCCCCGCAGGCCCTACTTGACCAACCCCTCCGCCTTCATCCAGTCCAACGCCACCTGGTGAGGATCCTCCCCGTCGACATCCACCTTGGCGTTCAGCGTCCGCGCCACCGTGTTGTTCAGCTTCTTCGTCACCGGGGCCAGGACCTCCGCGATCGCCGGCCACTTCTTCAACGCCTTCGTGTTGATCTCGGGCGCCGCGTTGTAGTTGGGGAAGAACTTCTTGTCGTCGGCCATCACCGCGAGGTTCATGGACTTGATGCGCCCGTCGGTGGTGAAGACCTCGCCGTAAGTGCAACTCCCCTTCTTCGCCTGGGTGTAGATGATCCCGGTGTCCATCTGTGTGATGTTCTTCGCCGGGAGACTCATCCCGTACGCCTTCTCCATGCCCGGCAGCCCGTCCGCGCGGTTGGCGAACTCGCTCTCCACGCACACCGTCACCGCGCCCGGGTCCTTCTTCGCCAGCGCGGCCACATCGGAGAGTGTCTTCGTGCCGTACTTCTTGAAGTTGGCCTGGTTCATCGCGAGGGCGTAGGTGTTGTTGAGGGCGGAGGGAGGCAGCCAGGTGATGCCGTTCTTGAGGTCCGCGTCCCGTACCGCCTGCCACTGCTTCAGCGGGTCGGCGATCGGCTTGCTGTTGCCGAGGTAGGTGATCCACGCGGTGCCCGTGTACTCGTACATCCCGTCCGCGTCACCGGACTTGACGGCCTCCCGCGCCCCGATCGAACCCTGGATGCCGGTCCGGTCGAGGACGTCCGCGCCGGCCGCCTCGAAGGCGATGCCCATCATCGCGCCGAGGATCAGCTGCTCGGTGAACTCCTTCGAGGCGACGGTGAGATGGGCGCCCTTGAGGGGCTCGCCCTTGCCGACGGTGCCGGGGCTGACGTCGTCGACCATGGGGGAGCCGCTGGTCAGTCCGCAGCCGGACACGACGATGAGCGCGCCGACCGCCACCAGACAGATGCGTTTCATGAGCCCGCCTCCAATCCCCTTGGCCGCAGCAGGAGTTCGGCCAGGGAGGCCAGCCAGTCGACCAGCAGGGCGAGACTGACCGTGAGGATCGAGCCGAGGACCAGGACGGGCATCCGCTGGGTGGTGATGCCGGTGGTGATCAGGACGCCCAGGCCGCCGCCCCCGCCGAAGGTCGCCAGGGTGGCCGTACCGACGTTGAGGACCAGGGCGGTTCGGACACCGGCCAGGATCAGCGGGACGGCGAGCGGGAGCTCCACCTTTGCCAGGACGCCGAGTGGGGACATGCCGATGCCTCGGGCGGCTTCGAGGAGGGTCGGGTCGTTGGCCTTCAAACCCGCGATCGTGTTGGACAGGACCGGCAGGACCGCATAGATGATGATGCCGATCAGGGCCGCCTTCTCGCCGGTGCCGAGCCAGATCACCAGGAGGGCCAACAGGCCGATCGCCGGGGTGGCCTGTCCCATGTTGGCGAAGGTCATCGCCACCGGGGCGGCCTTGCGGAACGCCGCCCGGGTCAGCAGGATGCCCAGCGGGATCGCGATGATCAGCACGAAGAACGTGGAGATCACGGTCAGTTGGACGTGCCGCCAAAGGGCCTTGCTCACCTGGCCGTTGGAGAGGGCGTTCTTCGAAATGGCGTCCAGGTGCGCCTGGTTGAACCACAGCCAGGTCGCCAGCAGGACCGCCACCAGCGCGGCCGGCAGGAAGGTCAGCTTCTGCCAGGTGATCCGGCGTTTCGGGGGAGTCGGCGGTACGGCGGCCTCCGTCTCCTCTTCCTCCACTTCCGGGGTGGTGGTCACGCCTTCTCCTCCCCGCCGACGCCTTCCTGCTCGGCGTGCGTCTGGAGGGCCCGGGCCTCCTCCAACTCGTGCTGGGCCTCCATCGCCTCCAGCCGGTCGGCCTCCAGGAGTTCGTGCACGGAGTTCATCAGCGTCTCCATGTCGACGACGCCGGTGTACTCCCCGCGCCGCCCGGTGACCGCGACCCGCCCCGCGTTGTCCGTGAGCACCGCCTCCAGCGCGTCCCGGAGCGTCGCGTCCCGGGTCACCGTGTCGCTGACCAGCGTGCCCGCCCGGGCCAGCGAACCCTTGGCGCGCATCATGTCGCCGCGCCGCAGCCACTTGTAGGGCCGACCGCGCTTGTCGAGGAGCAGGATCTCGTTGGTGCCGCTGTCCCGGAGCTTGTCGAAGATGTTCTGGAGCGGGTCGTCGACGGTCACCGTCGGATAGTCGGTGATCTCCACGTCCCGTACGCGGGTCAGGTTCAGCCGCTTCAGGGCCGCCCCGGCGCCCACGAAACCGGACACGAAGTCGTCCGCCGGGTTGGTGAGGATCGCCTCCGGGGTGTCGAACTGCGCGATGTGCGAGCGTTCGCGCAACACCGCGATCCGGTCGCCCAGTTTGATCGCCTCGTCGAAGTCGTGCGTGACGAAGACGATCGTCTTGTGCAGTTCGTGCTGGAGCCTGATCAACTCGTCCTGGAGGTGATCGCGGGTGATCGGGTCGACCGCGCCGAACGGCTCGTCCATCAGCAGCACCGGCGGATCCGCCGCCAACGCCCGTGCCACGCCCACGCGTTGCTGCTGCCCGCCGGAGAGCTGGCGCGGATAGCGCCCCTGGAACTCACCGGCGTCGAGCCCGACCAGGTCGAGCATCTCCTCCACCCGGTTCCTGATCCGGGACTTCGACCAGCCGATCATCTTCGGGACCAGCGCGATGTTCTGGGCGACCGTCATGTGCGGGAAGAGACCGCTCGACTGGATCGCGTAGCCGACCTTGCGGCGCAGCTTCACCGGGTCGATGTCGGTGACGTCCTCGCCGCCGATGCGGATACGGCCACCGGTCGGTTCGATCAGCCGGTTGATCATCTTGAGCGTGGTCGACTTGCCGCAGCCGGACGGCCCGACGAAGACGACCAACTCGCCCGCCTTGATCTCCATGTTGACGCTCTCGACGGCCGGGTCCGCGCTGCCCGGATACCGCTTGGTCAGGTTCTCCAACTCGATGGAGGCACCGGAGGTCGCGGTCCCCGGCTCGGACGCGGACCGTTCGGACGCGGATGGCTCAGGCACGGATCCCCCTGGGAATGGTCAGCCGTCCGAGAAGGACGTACGCGGCGTCGAACAGCAGCGCCAGGACGATGATCCCGAGCGTGCCCGCGAGCACCTGGTTGAGAGCGTTCTTGCTGCCCAGCGACCCGATCCCGCGGAAGATCTCGTTGCCGAGACCGGGCCCGGAGGCGTACGCCGCGATGGCCGCGATGCCCATCAGCATCTGTGTGGAGACCCGGATCCCGGTCAGGATCGGCGGCCAGGCCAACGGGAGTTCGACCCGCATCAGCCGCGCCAGCCGGGACATCCCGATGCCCTTCGCCGCGTCCACCAGCGACGGATCGACCCCGCGCAGGCCCACGATCGAGTTACGGACGATCGGCAGCAGGCCGTACAGGGTCAGAGCGATCACAGTGGGCGGAACGCCCAACCCCACGATCGGAATGAGCAGACCGATCATGGCGAGCGACGGAATGGTCAAAATGGTCGACGTGGCCGTGGTGGCGAGGCTGCCCGCCCACTCGCTCCGATACGTGACGACCCCGATCACCACGCCGATCAGCGTGGCCACGACCATGCACTGGAAGACCGCGCTGGCGTGTTGGTAGGCGTCGGTGAGCAGCTGCTGGTGCCGGTTGCCCAAGTACTCCCAGAAGCTCACATGCCCACACCCCTACGTCGGCCAGGTCGTCGTCCCTTCCGGGTCCTCCGCCGCCTGTTTCACCAGCGGGATGATCCGCAGCGGAACGGGGTTCTCCATCACGATCGCGGTGGCGGCCCGGACAATGCCATCAAAACCGACAACCCGGTCGATGACCCGCTGGAGATCGGCGTTCGACCGGGCCACGAGCCGGCACAGCATGTCCCCGCTGCCGGTGGTGGTGTGCAGTTCGAGGACCTCCGGGACGGTCGCCAAGTGCGCCCGTACGTCCGGGCCTTGCCCCTGCCGGATCTCCAGCGTCGCGAACGCCGTGACCGGATACCCGAGCGCCGCCGGATCGACCTGCGGGCCGAATCCCCGGATGACTCCATTCGACTGAAGCCGGTCCAGCCGCGCCTGCACCGTCCCCCGGGCCACCCCAAGCCGCCGGGACATCTCCAGCACCCCGATCCGCGGCTCCTCGGCCAACAGCACGATGATCCGGCCGTCGAGCTGATCGATCCCCATGCCGCCGCCTCCAACGATGGTCATCCTGTACAGAAAGCCCGCCGAAACGGTCGTACCACTGAACACAATGCCCAGTGAATACGCGAACTATTGCGCACCTTGCGAGCGAGGGGGAGCCTGCGCTCATGGCTGTCATCTCTGCGAACACTCACCCCGCCCCCGACACCGCCCGGCAGGCCGACCCCTTCCCGGTGAAGGGAATGGACGCGGTCGTCTTCGCCGTGGGCAACGCCAAGCAGGCGGCGCACTACTACTCCACGGCCTTCGGCATGACGCTGGTCGCCTACTCCGGGCCGGAGAACGGCAGCCGCGAGACCGCCTCGTACGTGCTCACCAACGGCTCCGCCCGCTTCGTCTTCACCTCTGTCATCAGGCCCAGCACCCCCTGGGGCGAGTTCCTCACCCGGCACGTGGCCGAGCACGGTGACGGCGTCGTCGACCTCGCCATCGAGGTGCCGGACGCGCGCGCCGCCCACGCCTACGCCGTCGAGCACGGCGCCCGCTCGCTCGCCGAGCCGTACGAGCTGAAGGACGAGCACGGGACCGTCGTCCTCGCCGCCATCGCCACCTACGGCGAGACCCGCCACACCCTCGTCGACCGCATGGGCTACGACGGCCCGTACCTCCCCGGCTTCGCCCCCGCTGACCCCCTGGTCGCGGCCCCCGCCCACCGCACCTTCCAGGCGATCGACCACTGCGTCGGCAACGTCGAACTCGGCCACATGAACGAGTGGGTCGGCTTCTACAACAAGGTCATGGGCTTCACGAACATGAAGGAGTTCGTGGGCGACGACATCGCGACCGAGTACAGCGCGCTGATGTCCAAGGTCGTGGCCGACGGCACGCTCAAGGTCAAGTTCCCGATCAACGAGCCCGCCGTCGCCAAGAAGAAGTCGCAGATCGACGAGTACCTGGAGTTCTACGGCGGCGCGGGCGTCCAGCACATCGCGCTCAACACCAACGACATCGTGCAGACCGTACGGACGATGCGCGCGGCCGGAGTGAAGTTCCTCGACACCCCCGACTCCTACTACGACACCCTCGGCGAGTGGGTCGGCGACACCCGCGTCCCCGTCGACACCCTGCGCGAGCTGAAGATCCTCGCCGACCGCGACGAGGACGGGTACCTTCTCCAGATCTTCACCAAGCCGGTCCAGGACCGTCCCACGGTGTTCTTCGAACTCATCGAGCGACACGGCTCGATGGGCTTCGGCAAGGGCAACTTCAAGGCGCTGTTCGAGGCGATCGAGCGGGAGCAGGAGAAGCGGGGCAACCTGTAACGCCCGCACGGAAGGGCCGTACGCTGCACCCATGGCCAGGATCAACGACGTGGGCGGCACCCAGGGCTTCGGTGCCATCGACACCACCGACAACCCCGAGCCCTTCCACGCCGACTGGGAGGCGCGGGTCGTCGGGCTGTTCAACGCCCTGCGCGCGCAAGGGATCTTCAACACCAACGAGTTCCGGGACGCGATCGAGGCGATCCCGCCCGCCGCGTACCTGACGATGCCGTACTACGAACGCTGGTTCACCGCGATCACCGCCCTGCTGGAACGCAAGGGCGTGATCGAGCCGGGTGAGCTCGATGAGTGACCGCTTCCCGCCCGGCACCCGCGTCCGGACCTTCCTCCACGACCCGCCGCACCACACCCGCCTGCCCCGTTACGCACGAGGCAAGTCCGGTGTCGTCGTCGAGCCGGAAGGGCCGGCGGAGGTCGCGGACGTCAGTGCTCAAGGTCGCGGGGACGCGCCGGTGGAGCAGGTGTACGCGGTGCGGTTCGCGGCCCGGGACCTGTGGGGCGAGGGCGACCATCACGTCGTACTGGACCTCTGGGAAAGCTATTTGGAAGCGTGCGAAGAGGAACACGAAGAGGGTGCGGCCGATGAGCGGTGACCACGAGGACGCCTCGATCTCCCGGCGGGTGCGGCGACTTGAGACCCTGCTGGAGGAGAAGGGCGTCGTCACGGCCGGGGCGGTCGACGAGGTGCTCGACGCGTTCCTCGCGGGCGCGTCACCGGCGAACGGGGCACGGGTCGTCGCCCGCGCCTGGACCGACGAGGCTTACAGGGCACGGCTGTTGACGGACGGCACGGCGGCCGTCCAGGAACTCGGCTTCATGGACGGCTCGTTCCAGCGGCTGCGGGTCGTCGAGAACACGGACGCGATCCACAACGTCATCGTCTGCACCCTCTGCTCCTGCTACCCGCTCCCGCTGCTGGGCCCGTCCCCGGGCTGGTACAAGTCGGAGGCCTACCGCTCCCGCGTGGTCCGTGAACCCCGGTCCGTACTGGCCGAGTTCGGCCTCCACCTGCCTACGGCCACGGAGATCACCGTGTGGGACTCCAGCGCGGAGAGCCGCTACATGGTCCTGCCGCGCAGGCCCGCCGGCACGGAGTCACTGTCGGAGGACGAACTGGCCGCGCTGGTCAGCCGCAACGCGCTGATCGGCACGGCGGCCGTCTGACGCGGAGGCTCAACTCGTCTTCTCCTGCTGCTCCTTGTCCGTGGGCGGCGGCTCGCTGGGCGGCTCGCCCAACGCCGCCAACGCCGCCTGGGCCAAGGGCACTTGCAGCGGTGAGAAGTACGGGTTGATCTGCAGCGCGTCCTGGAGATGGCGGCGCGCGGACGCGAACTTCTCCAACTCCCGCTCGATCATGCCCCGGTGGAACGCGTACCGCGCGTCCCGCACCCCGCCCCCGTGCACCTTGTCCGTCGCCACCGACGCGAACTTCAGCGCCTCCTCGTCCTGCCCGGCCCGGTGCAGCGCCCACCCGAGCGCGTCGGCCACCGCGATCCCCGGCTGCCGCGTCCACTCGCCCCGCAGTCGCCGTACGGCCTCCCGCGCGTCGCCGTGGTCCGCCTCGAAGACGCCGAGGACCAACTCGTCGTCGACCCCGGCCGCCGCGTCCTTGGCGGCGAGGGCGCGCAGGGTGTCGTACTGCACGCGGGCCGCCTGGCCGAGTCCGAGCGACTCGTACAACTCGCCCAGTTCCAGGGCGTATTGGGGGGTCGGCTGTTTGGCGAGGGCGACCTGGTACGCGTTCAGGGCCTCCGAGGTGCGGCCCAGCGCCGCCAGCGCGCGCCCCTCGCCGGCGAGCGCCTCCCGCTGGTCGGGGTCGAGCCGTACGGCCGCCTCGAAGTGCCGTAGCGCGACCTCGCGGTCCCCGCGTTCCCAGGCCAGCTCACCCGCGCGTTGCAGCCAGGCGGCCTGTTCGGCGGGGGCGGTGGCCTTCGCCGCCGCGTCGGCGAGCTGGGCGGCGGCGTCCTCGCGCCAGCCGCGGTCGCGGTAGACGGCGGCGGCCCGGGCCATCACGGCGGGCCCGGTGCGCAGTTCCAGCAGCTTGTCGAGGGTGCGCCCGGTCGCCTTGTAGTCGCCGAGCCCGGTGTACGCGTCGATCAGCAGCGGATACGTCGTCCAGCGCCTCGGCGCCGCCTTCAGTGCCGCCTCGCCCCAGGTCCGCGCCGCGCGGAAGTCGCGCCGTTCGTTCGCCAGGGCCGCCAGGCCGTCCATCGCGACGGCGCTCGCGTCGTTGCCCTTCGCGCGCA
>Ga0307509_10009194_pt1 | contig 12406 bp, 10 predicted proteins | sample 10_EM_MG_FD_202245 | JGI IMG/M metagenome (GOLD analysis project Ga0307509, IMG submission 202245) | Populus trichocarpa ectomycorrhiza microbial communities from riparian zone in the Pacific Northwest, United States - 10_EM | ecosystem: Host-associated > Plants > Roots > Unclassified | place...
TTTTGGTTTGCCCAAAGCATCTTGATTGGAGGATTTGCTCAACCTCCCATTCTGGTTCTCCTTCTATGATGTCAGGGGGCGGTTCTATCCAATTTGGTCCATGTGCTTCTGTTTCCCGATATGGTGTAAGTAGTGACACATGGAAGACATTATGGATCTTCCAATGACTTGGCAATTCTATTTTGAATGCCAAATTTGAAATGATGGCGGCTACCTGAAAGGGTCCGTACCGCCTTGGTGATAGCTTGGGAGTGACATTTGCTGGTAGATTTAGATTGGTTCCTTCCAGCCAGACTTTGTCTCCAATGGTGAATGGCTTGTATCTCAGTTTGTCCTTTATCCAGCTTTCTTGTGCTTTACGTTGGGCCTCTTGGGTGGCTTCTCTGGCTTCTTTAATACTGTTAAGTCGTTGTTCCAATGTAGGGATGTCTGTTGATCTGCTGGGCTGATGTACATGGGGAGTATATCCCATGATGAGGTCGAATGGGGCTTTCTTTGTTGTAGCGGATTGTAAGGTGGGGTACACACCTCACTTAATCACACATTGTCAGATCATGTACCGAGCAATTGCAACGGCCGCTCACCTGTTCCCACATTGCGCGTCCACAACACGGACATTTACACTTCATATATCTTCATCACTCCCTAATTACAGAGCAATATTATGCTCATTGATTACTCATTTACAATAGTTGTTCACAAGTATATAAACCTGCCCTTCCATGAGTGGAAGGGCAGACTACTTCTTTACATCGCTTTAACAATAGACCCCGCTGTTTGCGCTGGTTCAGTTGTCCAAAGCCTTAAGAAGTTCAAGTTGTTCATAACAACTCACGCTCCACTCACAGCACATCCCAGGACGTGTTACACTTTTTTGAACCTATCAACTACAGGATCTATTGTGAAAGCGACGTCCCCACTGCTATCGCTGATTCTCACCACATACCCAGTACTAGTTTTTTATTTACCAGTTTTTGATAACTGCACATCATGGCATCAGGCAATGGCCCCCCTGCAAGAAACACTCGCTTTGCAGCTTGCAATGCATGCAACATACAGACGCGTGAAGAGCAGAGCGCGCCTCCTAGTGAGGGTGCTCAGAACAATGTTCCTGCGTGCACTGAAAGATCAGCTTCCTGCGAGGGGAGTGCTCTGACTTCACTTGCTGGATCACTTGGCGACGAACAGACACAGTCTGAAGAGAACAACGCTCCAAGTGAGCATGGAACCATCCGTGAACAAACAGAAGAGATTCACGACCAGGAGCAATCTTACACAACCACCCCTGGTAGTTTTGGCCCATCTACAGCCCCATCTGCAGCTCAGACAAGCAAAGGAAAACGACACATCGCCGTCAGATCACCCCGTTCCGAAGACACGTCATCCTGGGACCAAAGAGCATCACCTCCTCATCTGACATGCAGCAGTGAAGATATGGGGCAGCTTAGAGAAGCCCTGAGTTGTTTGACTGCCATTGCAGAAGAAAACAGGGTAGAAGTGAGCAACCTGCAACACAGAGTAGCCCACTCCTACAATCAGACCACCGGCATTGTGGAAGCCATGCAAACCATGCAACACATGATCAATCGCATCACCGCTTGGGAAGAGGGTCAACACACACCCTCTGACTCACCCCACACCATAGCAAGCCGAGCAATTTTTGCAGAATGCGGATCCAATGAAGGAACCATAGACTATGAGTGCCGCCAGAATGCGCAAGCCTGATTCAAAGCTCCTCTACGCACCAAGGGAGCAAGGGCCGAACAGACTGGGGGATACAGTTCGGCATCCTCTACCCAAGCTGGAGAAGGGAGTAACTCTTCATCCCGTATCAGGGTCGAAGAGAGAACCACCCCTTTCGATTGCTTCAACCTGCAAATGACAGAGTCCCAAGCCCGCGCAGCCCAGGGAAGGCCAAATACACAGGCTACCGGTCGTCCTACCCACGCCAGAGCTAGGGGTGGAGGAGATCCGGACGAAGAACCTTCAGGTTCAAGTGGCGATGAGGGGACCGGGGAATACCCACAATCTCGCACCAATACGGGATCATCCAGATCCAACCAACGTGGGGACTCCCATGTTGGTTACACAGACTTAGTCGTCTGCACAGGTCCAGTGCAAAATACATTGGACCAGGATTATGCCCGTCGTTCGACAAGCACAAGGCCACAGTGGCCACAACAGTTGGAAGGGCTGATATTAGCCCCAAACCATGCACAAGGACGATCAGCAGTACTGATTGCACCCTCAGTCAGCACTCATTGGCAAGCAGAGGCCAACTATGAGTCTACCATGATCGAGACATTGATAGACCACATCAGAGAGTCTCTGGCAGACATCCCAGACAATCTCCCGGAACTTAAGGGACTGTGGGTGAAGTTACCCGAAGCTTACGAGGGCAAAGACAACTTCGAAAACCTTGATGTATGGCTACAAGGCCTGCTACAGTTCCTGAAAGTCCACTGCCTAACAGGGACAGACAAGGATAGGGACCAAGTCCTGATAACAGGAACATGCCTCAAAGGAAAGGCCGAACGGTGGTTCAGCCACGAGGTTGAGCGCCCAAATTGCCTTATGTGTCACTGGATGTTCGAATCCATAGTGGTGGAGTTATATCGCGCATTTATCACCACTGCGACGGCCCAAAAGGCTATGGGTCACTACGAGCAGATCAGCTACTCGCGGAAAGATGGAGTTTTTGGCTTCTACCGCGAACTCAGGACATGGGCTGCGCGAATTGCCCAATATCCCAACTCATACTCCTTCAAAAGGAAGTTATTCAATAGATTACCAGATAATTACCGACGTCACCTTGCGATATATGACAGGATATCTGCTGAGCACAGCACTTTAGATGAAATCATGGGGAGAGCACGAGATTTAGAGAAAGTCCTAGCCTCAGTAGAGCCTGGGCGAGGCCCTGATAGACAGGGCATGCAAAGTGGTACAGCGACAGCTAGACACATGCCACAAAGAACTGCAGGTTCGGGCTTCAGGCAACAGTCACGCGCCCCACCGACTAGTCAGCCAATAGACAGGGCTAATGTTAGTACAGGAGCACAGATACGACGCCCTGAGCCAAGGCAGATGCCGAGGGACCACAAGGCGAACCCGAGCCAACCAACTCCGAAAGGAGACACCTCAACGCTCACCTGCTATAGGTGTGGCAAGGTTGGACATATTGCATCCGACACTAAGTGTCCGCAATACAAAAAGCCTGAGCAGCAGCAGATATATGCAGCACAGGTCGTGGATGACAGGTCGGACAATGGCCAGTCGGACCACGGAAAGAGCAGGAATGCCCAGGACGAAGCACCAGAGTCTGGTGGCAAGAAAGGCCCTGAAGAAGGTCCAGGTGAACACCAATTCCAGGACAATTGTCTGGATGGATCACAATATGATGGCAAAGGGTTGCCCTACGATGACTATGACGGATATGCACTTCCGTCAGATAACGAAGAACCCATATATATCAGGGCAATGAGTGACGATGAAGATGCAAGCAGCACCTCCAACCCCACTCAATTCAACAACGTCGACTGGAAGTCACGCTGTGATATCCTTCGGGGATGCTACCAGTGAGCTCCCTATCTTCATGGAGCTGCGTATGAATTCACTCCACAGGACGGAATCACACACCCATGCGCCTGTGAAACCTGCGTGAATTACAAGAAGCACCTTCTTGTTGCCGAGGCCATCGATCGCCTTGAAAGCTCTGAGGACTCTTCTGCGTGGAAAGTCCGCAATAAATATGAGCAGGAACTCATCTGCCTTGGATGGGACCTAACTCACAAAGGAGGGCATGTACCCCAAGATGCAAGCACCGTTGAAGCATTAGCACACTGGAACCACCAACTTACAATACAGTTGGGAGCCGCGCGTAACTATAATGCTTATGCGTCCGGGGAATACAAAAGGCTTGTAGATGAGCTAGAATGTGTGCGCCTCAACACCGAACTTCGTGACAGTGAAGCCGACTGCTGGCAAGGCCAGTACAGAGACCTCCAAAGGAGGTACAAGGAGTTGGAAGAAAGACTGATGGGTAATCAGCCATTTATTCCACAGGCATCCAACGATGAGGATGTACAAATGAGGTCTTCGACCTCTGGCAAGAAGACCCTGGACCGCAACAACCACTCAGGAAGATCGTTGACTGAAAGCATGGGAGCCATGACATGGAATGACCCGACAATACTCACACACCCCAATGATGGATCAACCTTCCCTGTGCACCTCAGTACAGAAGCCATTGCCCGCATCGCCGCTGCGTGCGACAACGTGAATTTATCGTGTGAGCGCAAATTTTGTTCAGCCCAGCACCATGACTGCGTGACAGGAGAACACCCACAAACGAGCAGACTCGACCGCCGCTGCATGGCAGCGCTTGTAAAAGTCAACGGACTTGAGGCATATGCCTTACTGGATACAGGAAGCACGACCATCTCGGTCATGCACAACTTTGCTCAAGTAGCGAAACTCAAAATCATGCAGCTGGAGAACCCAGTACCGCTGCAACTTGGAACGGTGGGAAGCCGTTCCATGATCAATTTCAGAGCATGGACCCAACTGGAATTAGGCCCAGCACGCGGTGATGATGCCTACTTGGACGTTGTCAACATCGACCGATACGATATGATTGTTGGTACACCTTTCATGCGCAAGCACGGTCTTGTGCTCGACTTTGAGAAGGACACCCTGACCATGCAGGGCGAGGTAATACCAACACTATCCATTGGTCAGGAGGACCTTATGCTTGCCAAAAAGTGGGCTTCGTGTGTACGCGCACCTATTGGGCAGCCTGCGCGCGCCCCTCAATGAGGCCAGCCCAGCTTTGTGGCCCCCTCACATGAACCTACAAGTCGCAGCCTGGGCAAAGACAAACTGCCCCTTGAGGGGGGGGAGGAAAAGCAGGTCCAAGCTATGGACACCACCCGGAAGGCTCCTAACAATGAGGAGCCAAATTCCATTGATATCCAAAAACGACATGAACATTGGTACACGAAGTTTGCAGACATATTTAATGGAGTCCCTCCAGGACTCCCACCCTTGAGGGAAATCAACCATAGGATTCCCCTCATCGATGAAGGCAAGCGGTATCATTACCATCTGCCTTGCTGTCCCAATGCCATGAAACCGCAACTCATGGAGAAGTTACGACAATATGTGGACATGGGATGGTGGATCCCAAAGGCAGTGCCACAGGCCGCGCCACTTCTTTGTATCCCGAAGAAAACGGGAAAACTTTGTACGGTTGTAGATTGTCGCCAACGAAACGACAACACGATCAAAGATGTGACTCCATTCCTGGATCAAGATCAGATCCGGATGGACATCACACAGGCGCCTTATCGCTCAAAGATAGATCTTTCCAACACATATGAACAAGTACGTGTTGAGCCAGCGGATGTACATAAAACTGCCTTTGCAACAGTCTATGGGACCCACGAAAGTAATGTCATGCAACAAGGCGATTGTAACGGGCCCGCCACCTTCCAACAGCTGGTGACCGTCATTTTTCGTGATGCGATAGGCATTCGCGTGCACGTCTATCTTAATGATCTGTTCATCTACAGCTTTACACTGGAAAATCACAACCGAGATCTGGAATATGTCCTCCAAAAGCTCCACAAGAATCGCCTCTTCATAGAAACAGGAAAGTGCAATTTATACTCAATGAGTATGGATTGCCTTGGCCACCGAATCGATGACTGTGGCCTGCATGTGGACACAGACAAAATGGCACGCGTCCGAGAATGGTGTACGCCCAGGAATTTGAAAGACATCCAGCGATTCCTGGGCCTTGTCGCATATTTGGCACACTTCATGCCAGATGTTACAGCCTACACGGGCCCACTCTCTGCAATCTGCAGAAATGGGCAACCATTCTATTGGAAGCCCCTACATGAAACTTGCTTCAATCGCATCAAAGCGATTGCATGCAAGTCTCCGATCTTAAAACCGATCGATCCCGAATCAGCTGACCCTATTTGGGTTATTTGCGACGCCTCAATGTCCAGCGTTGGCGCAATGTACAGCCAAGGGGAAACATGGCAGAATTGCTGCCCTGCTGGCTTCATGTCTAAAAAGTTCACTACAGCACAGATGAGCTACCGTGTGTTCGAGATGGAAACTATTGCCATCCTCAAGGCCCTACTTAAATGGGAGGACAAACTCCTTGGAAGGAGGTTACTCGTGGTCACAGACCACAAAGCGTTAGAATTCTTCAAAATGCAGAGGCGTCTGAATAGCAGGCAAGTGCAATGGATGGAGTTTCTCGTGCGTTTCAACTATGACATTACTTATGTCAAAGGTGAAACCAATCTGGTGGCTGATGCACTTTCCAGATATTATGAGAATGACGAATGGGATGAGTCGTCTGACGGGTCCCTATACGTCAATGCCGATATTCGGCTCGACCCCGATGGAGAGGACCTCCCTTGGGCCCGCTTCAAAAGAGAATCACGCAATGCGAGCAACAGAGGAAGCACCTCACACCAATTCTTGCCCCCAGCGACAGCGACGTGTGCCACAACAAGCAGATGAGCCCGTCTCCTTTGCGATAAAATGTCCTGTGGCTGAGGCCATGGAAGCAAGGCAATGCGAGGCCGAGGAGCTTGTTGCACACGAAGAGTGTGGCGATGAGCCCCCAATAGTTGAGCAGCCGCCTTCAAATGATCAGGATAATCCCAAAGTGGGTGAATCAATGGGTCATTTCCCAGACCTCTGTCCCCAAGTCAAGGGTGATCGCTCCATTTTGTCTGACATTAAACTCGGATATGAGAAGGACCCACTTTGCACCAAAGTCCTTGCCAGCATGGAGCAACACTGAAATTTCGAGATTATAGATGACCTCCTATACACTCACAACCACGCAGATATCTCTGTGCTATGCATCCCATCAGTTGTCCAAAACAAATGACGACTAACTGAAATCATCATTGCACAAGCACATGAAGTGCTTGGACACTTAGGTCCACAGAAAACAGCAGACTATGTCTGGCGCCACTACTGGTGGTCACGTATCGGCCAAGACGTTGAGCAATATTGCAAGACGTGCCCTATCTGTCAAATGACAAAATCTAGCACTCAAAAGGTGCCTGGACTACTCCACAGTCTCCCGATCCCCACACGACCTTGGAGTTCGATAGCGATGGATTTTGTCGGCCCATTCCCAGAATCCCACGGTCAGGACTACCTGTGGGTGGTAATTTGCCGGTTAACATCAATGGTACACTTGGTACCTGTTCAAACGACGATGACAGCGAGCAAGCTCACCGGACTGTACCTCCACGAAATCGTATGACTGCATGGACTGGCAGAGACTATCATCTCCGATAGAGATTCCAAATTCACTTCCAAGTTCTGGCGTGAGACTCACAAGCTGCTTGGAACAAAGCTATTAATGTCAACATCGTTCCATCCACAAACAGATGGTGCATCGGAGCGCGCAATATGATCTGTCGCACAGATTCTTCACACCATGGTACACCTGGACCAGTGGGACTGGTCCAAGAAAATACCAATGGTGGAGTTCGCGTTGAATTCCGCCATTAGCAGCTCATCTGGGTTCACCCCATTTGAACTCAACTACAGATATACGCCAAGCCTGAACCCAGGCCTTGCACTGTAGCTAAGTGGTGTACCTGGCATAAAGCACTTCATGGCGCGCGCGTTACAGAACCTAGCTGATGCACATGACACAATTATTGAGAGCAGAGTGCGCCAGACGCACAACGCGAATCACCGCCGCTGCGAGGATGATGTATTTGTGGTCAGTGACCGTGTGTTCATGTCCACATCGGACTTATCGCTCCCGAAGGGTCGCGCGACAAAGCTACTACCAAAATATGTTGGCCCATTCAAAGTAATTGAGGCACACCTGAATACCTCCACCTACAAGGTGGAACTACCTTCCCAATTGAAAGCATGGAACCTACATGACTGGTTCCACAGGAGTAAACTCCGCCCTTATCATGCGAATGATGACATGCTCTTTCCACATTGGGAAGCGCATATGTTTTATGACTTTGGCACCCCTGATGATCAGGAGTGGCTCATGGATGAAATTCTTGCACACAAATGGGACAGATCCTGATTATCATTCCACATACGTTGGAACCAGGGCAATACCACCTGGGAAACGCTCGACATCTGCAAAGACCTGCAGGTGCTAGATGAATACCTCCAGCTCATCGGTGTTGAGCAGCCATCGGAATTGCCCCGCAAGAACACCTCCCCCTGACTTACAATTAGATTACCTCCACTCTCATTCAAATCGGCCATGAGACAGCAATGCCTCCAAAGTCGCCCTGAGCGCGCGCGACCGATTGCCTGTCTCATGGCAATACAATAGTTTTTCATTTATCTCTTAAATTTATCATTATTTTTATTTTTTTCTTGCTCCCACCCTGTTCAACTTATAGACTTGTTGGGAGCCCACTCTTCCTTACCCTACCTACATTTTCTTTGCCCACACTCGATTATTGCTCATCCTACTAAATCGCCACACACCACTCCTTCTCTCATGTCTGCCAACACAACACCTCTTCTGCCCATCACGGGTACTTCTCCGCCAGTTCAGGCCCTGAACACTGCTGTCCATAGCCCATGGACCTACAATGTTATGGCCTGCCTCGTGACCCATGAGTCCGACGCATGCCCGGAGTGTGCCAATTGGGCCCAGCACTATATGTCACATGTCCTCAGGAAGGACCCCTCCCTCACCATCGCCGAAACCCAGCACGCGGACGCCATCCATGCCGGGCTCGACACCGAAATCGCTACGTTAAGCATGAACAACACAACGCTTCAGACCAAACTTAGTGCCGTCTGTGATGAGCTCGAGTCAGCCCGCGGCAGCCTCCACTCTGTGGACGATGAGATTTACCACCTCCGCGATGAGGTAGATGACCTTCGGGACGACACGGACGGTGTCATCCGTGGTCTGCGGGACCAGGTTGACAACCTAAAGCATCAGCTCTGTGACCTCGAGCGTGGTCAGGGCACATGCCACCGAAAGGTACCTTGTTTTGGGTCACCTACACCACCCCCTGATTATTCACGTTGGGGCTCTTGCCAGCCATACCACCCCATCCCTCCTACGCAGGAGGCCAGCAATGATGCATCCACCACACCTCCACTGTGGCTTCTCTCCCGCCTTGCCACGCTGCCTACAGCGGCATCGTCTTCCTCTTCCTCGATTGTGGAGATACTGTCTCCCATCGCACACTCACTCCCTGCGGCTGGTGGCCTCACCTCGCACATGACTGACGAAATATTCGAAGTCGACACCTCTACCCTGCCTACATCTACATTCGCCACTCCTTGGGCTGGGAACCTTGGTTTCTGTGCCCTCCTCCCTGTTATTTATTATGAAGGCCGCAACTCCCTCACAGCTGTGCCCAGGTCCATTATCCTTGACGCCCAGGGTAATGTTGACTTCAAAGCGCATTCCCACTTCGTCCTTGCCAGCGGTGGCGTCTACGACGGTCAGCCTGTCTGGTGCACGACCTTGATGCCCAGAGTCCGGTTCATAACGCTGGATGCGCTTGCTACCCGCGCAGCCCATCTCCCCATCCCCCTGCTCGGCGTCACGTTGGGCAGATCCAATGGCGTCCTAATTTCACTGGACGATCCGTCCACTGAAGAGGCGGTGAATCGCCTCTTGTGGACAGCCAAGCACCATCGCAAGGCCGCTGCATACATTGAGCGCATCCAATGGACACCTCTGGAACTCTGTGACGCACTTCATCAACATGCCCTCAATCGCTGGCTGTCAATTCTGATGTCTCGGCGTGGTGCGAAGGTCCCCCTCCAGTCTGAACCCTTACCTTGGGATGACAACAACGCCTGGTGGAGGTGGCTCAAGGAGGTGCAGGAGCACCCCAGCTTCAAAGGAGCATATCAATATATTGGCCTCCCACTTGTCAACAGGGGATACCTGACAGCCCATCTTACGGGCCTGAAGGCCCTCCTATCATTTCTTCCCCTCACCCTTCAGGGGATGGTTACTTCTGGTGACCCCCGCCATTCCTTCCTTCGTTCCGCGGCCGCCCTCCTCATCGTGCCAGAGTGCTACTCTTGGATCTTGTCCCATATGGGTGAAGTCATTGCTCCACTTCACCTCGACAGGCCTTACAACATTGCGCGCTTTGGACAAGTGTGTGATCTTGACATGGAAGCCGTGGCATGCCTCCTCGCCTTGTATGGCGTGACCACAGATGAGGCTGAGACTTGGCATGCCTGGGTGTGGACCTACGTTGAGATGGACCTCCTGGCCCACCCCACCAGCACGCACATGCAGTCGCTGCACCTGGCACAGGACCACGCACATGAGCGTATCGATGCTGATTCCTCTTGGGTCCTCAAATGACTCAATTTGCTCGTACCTAGGGCATTACAACCCAAAGCGCGCCATGCGCAACGCTTGTGGTCTGTCCGCCACTACCTTGGCATCTCATGCGGTTGCTGGTCTGTCCTCAGTGGTTGCTGACGACATGCTCATACCCCCCCTTGTATCCAAGGACGAAGTAGCCCACGCCGGGTACGGTGACGACCTCAGTGAGGACACTCAAATGGGCCCTGCTTAGGGTGCCCCTTGCATCTCAACACATGGACTCTGCATCTTTGCGTGCACTACCTTGTATACCCTACTCCCACATTTCCCTTGTACCTTGCCTGTGCTGTGATGCACTGATTTACCCATGCCTGCTGGACATTACCTTCTCATATTTTTACGGACAATTTTTTTTCTTTAACTACTGATTTCTGTCTTGCCTCTTCCCCCAGGTTTTGTCTGGTGGGGGGGGGTGTAAGGTGGGGTATGGACCTTACTTAATCACACATCGTCAGATCATGTACCAAGCAATTGCGATGGCCACTCACCTGTTCCCACATCGCGCGTCCGCTGTTAAGGTCCAAGGGCCTTAAAGACGCGACGTGCGTGGGTTGGTTTGGCGACGACTGGGATTGCTCAGTGGGGTCTCCTCCTGAGGCAATGGATCACGTGAGTAGCTCGGTACTGATTGGCTACGCAGTATAAGAGTAAAGTCCCCGATGATAAGGGCGACTCCTGAGGTAGATAGTAGAGATGAGAGGGAGAGCTTCAAGGCTTTGAAGCGACTTTTGAGAGTTCAGGTAAGAGACTCAAAGAGTCCTGGGTGGAAGCTACAAGTCTTGGATTGAAAACCAAGTTAGGCTTAGGGCCTAACTGCTAAAAGTACGGGCGCTTATATACATTTGAGAAGTAACAGGTCACAGAGGTCACAGAGAAATATGGAAATATTACTAAGGTGAAATCATGACGTGGCAGTTCTAAATATAGCTTCATCATGAGCTGGCAACTGCGGAGTGGCGCATCATGAGCTGGCAAGCCAAAAAGGGTTAAATGAGGACACGTCATGATGCTGCGGACTGCGGAGTGATGGCATGTGATAGTTGACTGCGGATTAGTCATGTGGTCTATCAGGTGACTTGTCAGGTGATTTGGTGACGGTCCGAGCGGCGCGTGAGGGAACAAGTGAGGGACAAGTGACCGAGAGCGCGAAATAAAATGGTGGAAAATTGGGGTAAGGGCCCAGGATCGTAACATGACGCCCTTCCTAGAGTGGTCATTACCACACGACCTATGGTGAATCGGGTTGCAACCAGTCAGAGGGGACATGAGGTATTCCAATGTCCATGCTATCCGGAGTCGATTGTCCTGTATCGGCGATTTGGCCTTCCTCCATTGATGAGTCAGAGTCGGTTGTTTCTCCTTCTTCCATTAATTCATCTTCAAGTTCAATGATGGTTTGAACTGGGGTTCGATAAAGTTCGCCAAGTCCAAAGCTGGAAGGTGTTGACCTTGTCGAAGATCCTGGAGATGATCGTAACATAATCACCGGTCGTGACGGCGAAATCCTTTCTGGGTAATAAGGGGGAGTGGGAACACGTTCAGGGGAGTCAGGGGGAGTGGGTTGTTCCTCGGGGTTTAGTGACCATGGTACTTCAGGTTCACTTCGCTCACGTTTGAGCGGCATTGCGACATGTCGCGGTGATTCCTGTCGTTTCCCTAAGGTTGGGGATGGTTGTGATTTCTGCCACGATGGTCCTTCTTTGCGTGTGAATTCTTCGTGTTTCTCGAGTAAGGGAGTAACATGATAAGGTGCTGGTCATGGTAGGCGGGATGAGGATGCAACGGGGGGTGAAGGTTCTGGCGTGGGTGACATTTCCTTTCGCTTCCCTGTAGCTTGACGGAATTGCTCTCCTTCCCACTCTGATGGGGTTGGTTCATTGGCTCGTAACACTCTTGAGTCTGGATGTCTGGGTAGTAGGGGAGTGGTACAGCTGGGTGTCATTGAAACGATAAGAGGGGGTGGAGATATGGGTTTGACTGGAGCCGGCATTGGTTCCTCAGGAAGGAATG
>Ga0307509_10009195_pt1 | contig 12404 bp, 6 predicted proteins | sample 10_EM_MG_FD_202245 | JGI IMG/M metagenome (GOLD analysis project Ga0307509, IMG submission 202245) | Populus trichocarpa ectomycorrhiza microbial communities from riparian zone in the Pacific Northwest, United States - 10_EM | ecosystem: Host-associated > Plants > Roots > Unclassified | place...
CTCAACAAGTTTAGAGAGTTAAACCAGACGAGGCACTGGTGCAGTCTAGGGTTGATGAAGGGCTCATGAGAGTAGGGATTTGCTTGCACTTCTAGTAGGCAGGGTTCCTGGCTTAAAAATTAAAAAAAAAAAAAAATAGCACTCTACTAATCAATTATTTTTAATGACATTGCCGAAACGTTTCACGAAAACTCAAGACTAATTTTAATGACACTGCCGGGAGAGGGCTATCGTCGGTATTGGTCACAAAATACCAACTTGCCTCCTTTCAGACACCGCCCTTGCTCCCCAACTGAATTAACTACTTTCCCATAACTATACCTTAGAGGCATCCTACCCAAAACCTTGTGAAACTCCCTTAGACAATCCCCTCTCCTCTTCCTATGCTCCCTTCTCCTGCTACTCAGCCCCACCTCCCTTACCCTGCGCCCCTCCCCATCTTTCAATCCCCTTCCTCCATCACCATCATTCCTTGCATCTCCCCAATCCCTCACCCTCTCTGCCCCCACCAGAATGGGCCCTGCTTTTACCTCATCAGCCACCACAAAATTCATCAAGATATCCTCGCAATTCTTCATCCTATCAACGGTCCTCCTCACTTCACTCATCTGGGCCCCACCTCCACAGCTATATCTCCACAGATACTCACTCTTCAACATCATAAACTTTGTGAGCACTATAGAGTACTTTTCGCCATGGACAGTATAAATCCACTGCTTTGCCCCCAGGTCCATATCATGCGACCTCGCGAACAACCCAATCAAGCGGTCGGGATTCAGCCTCCAAACCTTGAAAGCAAACTCAAAAGACCTAGCATCAACCTCCACGTCATCATCACAGATCAAAACTGCGTGGGTCCCTATCGAAAACCTGGGGAGAAAACGGTCATTTAAACTGTTAGATCGCTGGCGAACGAGGGAGATGGGAGCTGGACCAAAGGAGGAGAGGGAGAGGTTGTGGGCCAAGCGGGCCAGTGTTTGAGCTGACGTTGAAGGGTTTCCCCAGAGAACCAGCACAGAAGATACCAGAGGGGAAGAGGTGTAGGTGGAGGCAAGTGACCGGAGGAGAGGGATTCGGGACTCAGAGTAGCCGTTCATCAGAACGGTGATTTGATCAGAACGGAGAGCTCGTGGGTCCCTCTGGTTTGTGGGGTCACATGGGTTTGAAGAAGAGAGAGAGATCAAGGCCAGAGGCCATAGAATCAGTAAGGCAAGATAGGGATTCTTCTGCATGTTGTGAGAGCGAGCGAGCGAGGTGGTTTCTGGCTAGGCTTGGGCAAATTATTTACAGGGAAGGTGGCGGTTTTTGTAATTAGAGGAATTATTTTAATTAAAATTGTAAATATGTAGTTATTTATCGGGAAGTCTGGTTCAGTCCTTTTTCTTTTCTTTTCTTTTTAGGACAAACTATATCTTAGCTCCTTTAAAAATTGAAACGTTCCATTTCGGCTCCCTTATTTAAACAAATGTTTCAATATCATCCTTGCATCTCTTAAACCTGTCATGCTTAACATCATTGGACTATGGTGATGTCGTCGGAGCCATTTTTTGAAAGGGTCTCGAGCACTAGAAGAGAAGGAATGACAAGCAGTACTGCTTCCTCGTGGATTCGTGTGGATTAAGCATATATATCACTCATGAATAATAAGCATCATTGTTCATGTGATTAACATATATCACTCATGAATTTGTAATTAAATTTTGATTTAAATGATAAACTTTGTATTTTACATATATAAATATGATTAGTATGTATATACTCCCACGATTTCCATTATGATAGTTATATCTGTTTTAAATGCTTCTTATGTTTCTCATTATCAACATGTATTTATTTCACTAAATAGCTAGTAAAATTTAATAGAAATTCTGTTTTTTTTTTATTTATGAATTTTTGTATTGGAATATTTACGGGATATGTTTTTAAATCCTATAAGAAGTGACATTGGCTGGCTAATTATAGGGTTGGCATAAGCATTCAAAAGAAAAAGGATTGAAGTGAAAGATTATTCGAATAATAAGGGCTAAGATTAAACTCACCCTTTTGTTTATCTCTGTCCGATGATAACGAGAAGTGCGTGTGGAGATAGAGAATTCTTGGGAAAAAAGAAAAAGAAAATAGGAAATGTTAACTGTAACTGTAGCTCCTGCGAAAATCAGTTACTTGAGGTCGTTGCCATCTTGGCCGGCGAATACGACGACACCTCGTTTCTTGAAGCCTGTAAACTGCAGCCCTCCTCTCCAGCAGCAAGTCCAAGAAGAACAGCAGCAGGTTTTTGGTCTTTATTGATGTTTTGTTAATAAATATCTTCTAAATTTACTTAGTTTTGTTATAATCTTACGTTGGTGCAGTTGTAATGAAGGTTGCTTCAGGAATAATGTGTGAACCTTGTAATGGAAAAGGATGGCTTCTTTGTGACTTCTGTAAAGGGCTAAAAACCAATGTTAAAGCTGATAACAAGAGACTTTACCGTCGTTGCCCTTCTTGCAGAGCAGTAAGTAACCCTTTCTTGCCCTTTTCTTGAATTTTAATTTGGATTGTGAGGGTTAAGTGTTTGATTTTTTTTTATTATAAGAATTAATGGTGGGTGGGTACTGCAGATTGGATATGTGCTGTGTTCAAAGTGCAAAGTTTTCAAGTGTGTAACTTTCCCAAATTATAATGATGGTGAAGACCCTTCGCTTTGAGCTTAGCTAGCGTGATGGCATAACCAAGGAAGAAATATTCATGACTCAACTAGTTATTCTCACTTTAAACACCTTGATTGTTGTGAGGAGCTTATGATCTCCAGGTTACTGTCTTCTCCTTCAGTATGATTTTTTTTCCCTTCGCGAAAGATTTTCGTCAAGGGGGTACTTTGTAATGTTCATATCAAGAGTAATGCAATTGGTTGATTGAATGGCTCTTTGTTGAGCAAGTAATGGATAGCGTTTCCTCCTTTCATGAAACTGGGCTGTTAATTGCTGGGATGGCCAAGCTTGTTCATTGTTTCTTTTTATGAGGTTTGTGAATGCAGATAGATATCTGGGCCATTGCCCGGATAGAGGACTAATTTTGGATAATGGATGCATAATCTTCCATGATAAAAACTTGTTGCTAAATTTAGTTTATGAATCGAAGTTAGTCTTGCATTTGAAATTGACATCTCAAGTTTCCTCTCGGAGATAATACGCCCGCCCGCCTACCAATCAAAGAGGCTGAGTGTAAGTGTAAGCTCACCTGTTAGCTCTTCGAGCTTTCTCCGCCAGACACACTAGAGAAGGGGAGAAGTATGCCGGAAAATGCTGATTTCTGCTTATCATAATTAAGGCTTTTCATTATTCAATTGAACAACTGGATCGATGTGAAGATTGTTTGCTGTCTTCTTACGTTATTGAATCAAAATTTATAATGATCCAAGGACAAGCAAAAAGAAAAGAGGTAGAGTGCAAAAGGTTATGCTTTGATTCATCTCTAAGCTCAAGAGAACCTAAAATGCGTGGGTCGGCTAGGAGGGATTAGTTAATTTTCATCATGTAGTCCTGGGTCTACTGACTTGGTTAACTTCATATTCCTTGCCAAACCTTAAAAGAGAACAAGCTCTGCAACTCCGATGTTATGTTGGCTAATCCTGTTTAAGCACTCGAATCTGATGGATCTCTGTTACACAATGGATCATCGTTTCTTTTGATTCTGTTTCTATTTACATCACATGTTAAAATTGTTGTTGATGCAAGAGTCTATCATCCCAGGACCATGATTCTCTGTCACTACATCAAGTGTCATGCTAAGCCATATCAATCAACTCGTTAATTCTTCTGTATACTTCAGCTAATATACTGATTTAAATAAATGTTAGATTGTATAAATTTCAAACTCATATAGCTTTCAACGTAAGTGAAGGGATGAAATATCTTCAGAAAAGTTTCTTTTGACAATTTCAATTCTTGTTTTCATGTTAAGATTAAAAGAAGTGTTAGATGTGTGTTTACTGCGATGAATTAGGCTAATTAAAGACTTTTAAACATGACCTTCAGTGAGTGTCATGTGGGACTCCTCTTTTATTGGATCTTAGAATGGCCGTCTTGTTCTTGGACTCTTGTGTGCACATTGAGATTTAAAAAAGGATTTGATGCATCACTATGATCATGTGCTTGTACTAGAAGCATGAAATGAATGGGTGCATGTGGATTCAGTGAAAAGGGGCTGGGATTACTGTATTATATTTTTCAGTTTAGCTTGACTTGGTGCAAATTGCTCTGGTTTACTGCTATAATCTTTTATGACAGATATCTATATTTCTGCAGTCAAACGCTTAGGATACTGCACTTGCTTTGACAGACTACCATGCAAATCCATTTAAATTATTGATATCGGGGACTTCCATGCTCTGAAAATCCCAGAGTTACATACTTGCCGTACTCGTATCGAATCCTACTCGTGTCCTTACCTGTAGATTTCTCGGATCTTATGCACAAATATCGCGATATATGATTAAACACTTGGCTACTTTCTTCGCATTGATACCTTCATATACTAATGATCTTTTTTAAGTTTCGAGTCTTCGGTTGTGCCATGGATTCTAGTTGGTACTAGCCACCGTCACCGTATTTTTGCGGTCGGGTTATTATTAAAAAAATAAAAATCAAAAATAAATTTAAAAATTATAAAAATTTTAACAAAAAAAAACTAAGAAAAACAATAAAAAATTAAAAGGAAAGAGACCAAATTAAAATCACTATTATCATTGAAAAAATAAAATTTATAAACATTATTTGAAGGATCAATTGCAAGCTATAAAAACTTTAATAGAGGAGTAAAGAAAAAAAATTATATAAAAATTAAGAACTAGTGTTTAAATTGAAACAAATAAAAGGAAAAATAACTAAAACACAACAATCAAAATTCAAAAGTCTAGATTTAGAAATAACAAAAAAAATGAGGACTGTAGTGTACTTATGAGGTAGGAGAGAGAAATAAAGGAAGGAAAAAAAAAGATTGTCGATGATACACTAGCCAGATTTAAAGCACACACACCGTTTATAATGGAAGAGAACACGACGAGGAATAATCTGAGATAATAGGATAGTGTTTTGACAACCAGAAACCGCTATACACGCCGCCTAAAATGTGCTACGGTTCCAACACGATGACTGGACGTGCTAATAACTTTTTAAATAAAAAATTATTATTTTAATAGTAAATTATATAATTATTTTTGACCAAACTTACAATTAAAAAAAAATCGAGCTTAAAATAACAAAACGCTATTGACAACAATGAATTAAATGTTTTGCATTAAGGATATATGTGTAATTCTAGCATGTATATAAAAAAATCTAAATACTCATGCCGACACCATTTAATTTTTTTGCTCATGAGGTTTTCTGGTTATTTTAATGTTTATGAAAACATTTACGAATAAAAATACCTCTAATAAAACTAATAAAGAATTAAGAATCATGTGAAAATACTAAAATACCCCTAATCCAAAGGTATCCATTTTGTTGATAGGAAGGGCAAAACAGTCGGTGCAGCGATGAATAAGAAAATACAGCTACAATGAATCTCTCATTACTTTTATTATATTTGTTATATGGTCAATTACAGATGCTGGTGATTTAAACTTCGAAACTCTTTTGGAGTCGTCAAAGGTACTGACAGAGGTCTGGTGGGGTGTCGCCATCTGGAATTAGCTGCTTAGGGCATTTGGATCTATTCCTCGATCGTCACCTGCTGGTTTTGGTTATGAGCCTGCTGGATTCAATCCTCATACGCTTTAATGTCGCCACCACCACCACCACCAACAACGTACAGGCACAAACACAAAAGTAGAAGATCATGCACAAATGCATTTAAGTTCAATAACATGAATTCAAAGTTCTTTATGTTCTTTCATTGATTCTCAAAATGTTCTCTTACAATTCAAAACAACTTATTAAACTCACTAGATCTCTCTTACATGGCCTCATCCAACTATAAGAAAAACGTGAAATGAGGTTAAGAAGGATGATAGCAACAAAAAAAACTATCTGCACATTGGACTTTGAGGATGGTGAGATGGAGTTTGCTGGCTTTTCGATGAGCAATACACCGCGATATTATCAACGTCAAGCCTGCATTCTTGCATGAAGAACAGGTCTTTCTTTTCCTCCACCAGTTTCAGGATACTCTCAAAGACGGCGACTTCACAAGGAATCCTTAAGACACCTGCCTGTTGAAACCCAAATTCCTCTTCTGCTTCTCTCAATAAGATGAGGAATGCAGGGTGGCTCAAATACTCTGTTGGAATTATGAATCTCTTTTGCTCTTCTCCAACGCCGACGGCCAGGTAGCCCTTTGGGACGGCATTGCTGGAGGTTTCCTTGGCAGAGTTCTCTGATATAGAGAGTGTTCTCTTGAGAAACTTCATGCTCTTACTGCTGGTGGTGGTAGAAGCTGCAGTGGTTCTTGATGAACTTGCAAGCTTCCTCCACTTCTTCAGGATCTGTTGAAGCCTAACAATGTCTCTAATCTTGTTAGACTTCTTGGAATCCATGGCTTCTTCCTGGAGAAGTAGGTTTTGTTAGCTAGCTTTTTTCAGGACAGCTTGCTATTGTCAACTCATGGTGGGACTTTCAACTTATAGGAGTTGAAGCCCTCGGGCCTCCCTCCTCGGGAATTCTGAACTTTATTTTATTCGATTTTTTATTTTCAAACAACCAGAAGAGAACCCATTAAAGAAATAAAAAGATTGGTTGTGGAAGGTAAGGGTCCTAGCTAGTACTGGTACTTCTGAGGTAGCTAGGGTTTGTTTTTTTCTCTCTTGATTTCATGCCACCCGCCATGGGGGATTTATGTATTTAAAAGAGCAAGCACCTAGACTGAGATGATGCTCACGGGAATTAATAAAAAAAAAAGAAGAAGGTTTAATCTGAGGAGTTCTTCTGTGGTCAAAACCAGTGACTCCTCAAGTTTCCAACGCAAACTAAAGGCACCTCGTACAACTCAACTGTACTGATCAATTTACTTAAATAATTAACTGTCTTGATGGCCCTGTGAGCAAGGTGTTTAGAACTCCAAGAGAACCCCATGTGAAGGTGGTGGTGGTGGTCTTCATAGCCACTTGGCAGGAAGGAGGCTTTGACATTGAGGCCGATGTTACCTCTCTATTATTGCATTGCATTCTTTTGCAGTTTTAAATCACAGACTTAAGAAAAGCTATATTTTATATATATAAAGCAATTAATTAATTTTTTTTAATGGACCTGTGTAAAATTAGCTAGGGAATATATATATTTATTATCAAATATTTTCAAGAATATAATCGGAATAAAATACAATTTTAACCATACAACACCATACTCTTGCACTAACCCTTGAATATGTATCAAATCCATGTCATGCTAATGATTTTATTAATCTTGAGATTGTATAATATTTTTTTTTGTTTTTTTTTGTTTTAGTTTAATGTGGGTGTCCGGGTCAGTTTGCGCGCACCTCGACTAATCCCACAGGCCCTGAAGTTAACAACCGTATAAGCCTCCAGTGGTCATCATATGAATAACCACAGAGCTGGATATATTGCTCCAAGTTAATATGGTTAATACTGTGTTTTTATTTTTTAAAATTAGATAAAGAAAATATTTATTTTTGATTAATGTGTAAATTAAATTAGAAATATAGTTAGTTATCTAGTTGTAAGATTGGACTCACAAGTTAACTTCATGATTTGTCAATTTAATTTAATGAAAAAAAATCAGTTTTTTATTTAAGAAAAAAACTTAAAATGATTTGGATGAACTCACTTAACCTATATCTTGAACCTTAAGCTAAATCCATCCCATAGTTAAATTTTATAACCATGGTTAATTATGAAATATAATATCCACACAAAAGATCATGCGTTGATCCAAATTTGATTTATGAGAAACAAGATTTTCATATTCTTTTAATTACAAGTGTTGAAGATTGATGAAATAAGTTTGTTTTGATAATTATAAAACGGAAATGAAAAAAATAGTAATAAATTAATCTATTTTATTTTTAATCATTTCTTAAGCTCCTTTCTCCTTCTTAATCATTGGATTAATACTTAAATGGAAGCGTAACGTGACCCGCACTTCATTTCCATTGATTAGTACAGAAAACTAACTTTTGAACATGGATTAGAATGAAAAATAAATAAATAAATAAATAGCATCGATGCATGTGTCATCGATCATCATCTGACCTTTGAATTTTAAAAGACGTGCTTTTTTTTTTAATCATTGCTAAAAACAATTATATTATTTTAATATATTTTTAATTAAAAAATCTTAAAAATATTATTAACTACGTCAATAAACACACACGATCTAAAGATACTAAGATTATCCTCTGCAAATGAAGACGTTACTCCATCGTTTTTCTTTTTATACAAACATATTTAAGCTCAAATTAATTGGAAAGTCAGATTTTTTCATAAATCTCACAAATTAACTTATAAGAAAATGATTTATTTTTTATTAGATTGAAGAAGTAATTTTAATTTAATCGTGTAAAGATCCAAAAATAAACAATAATATTGGCCATGAAACAAAATTAAACTCTTATTGATCAAAATCTCTCAACAAATAAAGCAAGGAGCGCATCAAGCAACTGGAATCTGTCATCCAGCTCAAAATCCGATCGGATTATTATCTCAGGTTGGCATGAAGTACATACAATTCATGGCAAGAACAAATGACAAGAAAAACAAAATATGGCAAGAATCAAATCCTACTAGCATGGTGATATATCAAAGCAAAATTCTTATCCATACCACACAAAAATTAATTGGAGAATAAACAGCCCTCCTTTAATCCTATAAAGTTATTAAACTTGCTTGAATCAATTTAATTATAATCTGTTTAAGATTAACTTGGTAAATTTATGAATTGATTCTTAAATTAGACTGGGTTTAATAACTTAAAATGTAAGCCAATCACTGATTCTGTCGGGAAGAAGAAAAGAAATAAAATGAATCAAAAATTAAAATAAAAAAGGGAGAAAGTCAAGAAGAAATAATTGAAACCAAACTCTCTATGTGCTGCCAACTTTGGATTTCAATAGGGAGTAAGGACACATATTCAATTAGACAGCTATTTACCAAACTTATTTTTAATTTCAATCTCCTTGCTGTCTCAATAATTCAAAGCTTTCTCCATGATAGCACCACCCATTGGAAAAACCCTAATTCCTTTAATGCCTTGTCAAGAGGTACCAATTCTTAGTAAAATACTTGATTTGATATTAAATGAAGACCACACCAATTAATCATTGGGAAACCTAACAATTTATTTTAGGTACAAAATATTATGTATTAAATTAATTGGGAATTGGATGTGCTATAAAGCAATTAATTAGCTGACCCCAATAATAAATTAATTATTATGTAACTGTCTTGATATTGAAAAGAAAAGTTAGCTCTCCACATGTGAGCCACCGCCACAGCATCCTTCCACTGATGTCAGCTTTTCTCTCCTCCACACTTTCCAACAATATTATAATTAGCTTATATAGATAGGGTGAGAGATACGTTTGAATTAATTTTTACATTAATTTATTTATTTGAAATTCTTGCATAGTTTCCGCAGGGATGGTAATAAGTATTTACAAATTAGATTTTTACTGTATTTGTATCTTATTTATTATTCATGGGATAAAAAATTTAAAAATCTACATCCTATCCATTATATTTCGATTATTTATTAAGATGCTTATTGTACGAGTATTAGTTAAAATAAAAGAATAATATATATGTATCATATTCATAAAATTATTATCCAAAAACTCTACTCATGCAGGTCGAATTTCGGTATTTATGGTATTTGGATTAAATTGTCTGGGACCAGGAGTTAGCCCACAAGTGAGCTAGCAACCCAACTGGCTTGGACGGTGGGCGAGTGAATGACTTGCCTTGAAATCTCTAATGAACCAAGAAATGCAAGTGGGCAAGTTAGCCCAGAGCCTGAGCTAGGCTGGCCTCGGGAAAACCACTCGGTTTTGCTGGAAGGCCCAATTACTGGGCCCGGCCGAAGATAATACATTCAACCTTCTGAGATTATTGAAGTTTTGAAATATCTAAAATATTATTCATAAAGGTATGAAAAATAAAAAGAATTGAATCCATCATTTCTTTTTTAATAAGAAACATGTATCTTTTATGGATTCTCAAAGAAAGAAAAAACATGAATCTTTTATGGTGATTTACTTACGAAATTAATGTTCAAGAATTACATCACAATTTCGAATATTTAATAGATATATTAAGGAAATTATTTAAATATTAGCTACATTACCAGTGGTTAACCCGTGAGTGCGTGTGCATTCGGGCGGGCTTTTTGGGAACCTGAGCATGCTTGCTTCTATGAATCTTCAAGTAGTTCGATGCTATGCCATGCCATCGAGTACCAATGGTTAATGGCTCTACAAGTTGTCCTCCCATATTAGACACAGCATGCATATACAGCATTATGTACATGTTTAAGTGAAACTTGGCAACTATTTGGGATTCATGTACAAACATAGGTTTGTTAAAATTCTTTTTATTTATATTTCAGATCGTTTTGATGTATTGATATAAATACTATCGAAACATTGATAAATACAAACAAAAATACCGATAAAAATATTCCGTCGGTAAATTGCGGTGAATTTTACCGACGACAATATTCCTTCGGTATATACTGAGGGAATTACAATGGAAAAAAAAAATTAAAACAAAGCTAAAAAATACGATGAAGTGTCATTTATACCAACGAAATAAACTCCGTCGGTAAAATCGTTGGTAAACTATTAACACTGTTCATCATGTCAATTACAATGAGAATCACCAATATAAAATTCCGTCGGTATTTTCCAGAGAGCTCTTGAACTATTCACTTTCCAATTGCACTATTAATTACTGTTCTTTACAGACAAAATTACCGACAGATTGAAAAGTCTTTGGTATTATTTGGCCGGTTTCTGAAAAATTTTGATTAAATTAAAAACTTAAATTAAATATTACATATATTGGAATCACTGACGGATTGAAAAGTCGTCGGTGATATTTGACGGTTTCTGAAATTTTTTTATTAAATTGAAAATTTAAATTAAATATTACAGACGGAATCACCGACGAAATAGATTAAAAATATTAATATTTAATTATCAATTGGTAAAATCATCGGTAAAACGTCCTAATAAAAAACCTAGAATCCCTCATTTCACAACAACGACCCTCCTTTCTTCTTCTTCTTCTTCTTCCTTTCCTTATGTAAAAAACATCAACATTCCTTTCTTTCTCTTCTCTTCTCTCCTCAACTCCTTTTCTTCTCCTCTATATTTAGGTATGTCTTTTTCTCCTTTTTTCTTTTCTTTTCTCAGTTTTTTTTAATGAATATACTTTATAAATTTGTTTTTTTTCTCTTCTTAGTTTCACTCGCAACTACATTAAGGTAAGCTTTTTCTTTTTTCTTTTTCTTTTTATGTTGTTTTTCATTATATTTTTTTTTATTTTTTTTTTAATTTTTCTGTTCTTAATAATTGTATGAATGTTGTTGTAGGAATTTTTTTTTTCATATGAGATCAATTTTTAGTTGATTTATTTATAGGATTTTTAATTTTTTAAAATATTTTCAAATAATCACCGACGGAATTACATACGGTATTTTTCCAAGAAAAATACCGATGGAATGAAGCAGGAATTTTTTTTCCATCAGTAAATCCATCGGTAATAATATTGTTTTATTACCAACAAAAAAAAATTACCGACGAAATATTTACTAACGAAGCATTTCCATCTGTGATTCCGTTGGTAAATTAATTACCAACGGAATGATAATACAAATACTAACGGAAATTTTTTTCGGTGAATATAAAAATTCTGATAGTGAAAAAATAATGTTTTAAAAATAAAAAATATTATTTTGATAATTGTTTTTTAAAAAAAACATTTAGAAAAATATCAACGTTTCCGAACACCCTAATTAAAACAAGAAAGTAGGAGTTACGGAGGTAATTAATCTATGGATGTCAATATGATCAGAGTATGTACGCAAGAGCTTCTGTAGTGAAATCTTAAAATACCAAGAAGATGAAGCTTTGGGCTAGCTCTCTAAATCTGCAGTGTCCAGATTAATTACGATTTCTTAACAAAACTCTCTCTCTAGCTCGATGCATTAAAATTTGTGAACTTTAGCCTCCTTAATTAATCTATTAATTTGCATGATAGATTGATAGTACAAGTCTTCAGGTTTGTGTTACTTGATTGAAAAAACAAATATAAAAGTACAAAATAAATTATCTATGTTATAATTATAAAATGAGTTTTTATATTTTAAAAATAAATAAAAAAAGTATATAAAAACATATCTCTTACTATCTTTATATATATATATATATATATATATATATATATTCCAATTACCATATTGTAAAAC
>Ga0307509_10009196_pt1 | contig 12404 bp, 8 predicted proteins | sample 10_EM_MG_FD_202245 | JGI IMG/M metagenome (GOLD analysis project Ga0307509, IMG submission 202245) | Populus trichocarpa ectomycorrhiza microbial communities from riparian zone in the Pacific Northwest, United States - 10_EM | ecosystem: Host-associated > Plants > Roots > Unclassified | place...
CTCTGCAATGTCGACGGCGTCAGCCACCGGGGCCAAGGGCCCGGGAGGCAAGAATAGGCGATCTCCCGAAGGACTCGGTCCACGAGAAGCCGGGCCCCGGGGCGCCACAGCGCGGCGCGAGGGCAGCACCCGATCACGACAAGAGCTGCTGAACCTTTTTCTTCAGGAGCGGATCGTCTCGACAGACGGCCCATTCCAGCAGCGTCTGGCGCACTGTGGTTGCCAGAATGCCATGAAGCGCCAGCCGATGGAAAACGAGTGGTCGGTCTGCTTCGACGCGCGCCACCACGGTATCCGATAGTAAGCGCACGTCATATCCGCGATGGGCACCCTGTAGTGCCACAATGAAGATCTCCTCCTCGAGCCAACCGCCACCTAGAACTATTATACGGGTTTCGGACGAGGCGAGAGCGTCCGTAAACCGCCGATCTTGCCAAATGCAAAGGACGTCAACGTCGAGCTGCGTCATCAAGGGCGCGAGTTGCTCAGGAACCCCATCCCTCAACGCTTCGCATTCGCCGACGACGGTCAGCGGAACGGCGAACGTCTCCACGCCGGTCCGCAGCAATGAGAAAGCGGCGCTACACGCGGCAAGACTGCCCGACGGAGCTGGCGCCTCGCCGCATGTCCGATTGATCAAGACCACTCGACTATGTCGTGGATCTGCGAGCATCTGCGTGTCAAATGAACCTTTGAGAGATGCTGCTCAACAGGTGCTCGCGGTCATGCCGCCGCCCTGACAAGATCCGGGGACACGAGCACAGCGCCATTGATGCCGGCTTGTTCGTATATCCCGTTAAGCGCTTGCGCGGAGGTGTCCAGGAAGCCGGCAACAGCCATGGTCACGCCGAGTTGCTGCGGAGCCGCTATCCGTTGCAACGGCCAGCCAGCTCGCCGCAGGATACGTTCCATCCGGGTATCGGTGACGGTTACGATGCTGTCGGCGCCGGCGGCGCGTGCCGCCTCGATGATGGCGGCAAAAAGGATGAAAGTCGCGCGGTTGAGACCGTTGCCGGCCTGCTCGGCGGCGAACCCGGTGTCGACGCAAAACCGCGAGCTTTCGAGAATTCTTTGATCCTGCGGCACGGCCACACCCCCGAGCAGAGCAGGAAAGGTGTCAGCCAGCATTGTCGGTCCGGTGGTCGGAAGCAGGCGAACCGAACCAACCACCTCTCCGGCGTCTGACATCAGAAGGAGATAGGTAGGGCCAAGCGTGTCATACACATCTAGCTCGAATTCACCCGACACCGATACTGCCCAGTCCAGCCTGTCCTTGAAGACACGGCGGCGCAGCCGATACATCGCCGCGAGCAGATCCAGATGACGGCCAAAGTTTGGGGTTTGTAGTGCGATGGCATGCATGCCGGCCTCCTGAAAATTAACGGGAGACCTCAAGACCAGAAAACACCCCTGGCAATCGCCTGTCAGATCATACAGGCATGTCCTGCTCAGCTTGACTACGCCAGACCATTCTGAGTGGAATACAATACACCATCTGTTTGGGCGCGACCGGCGGCCGACCACTTACACGCGTCGCGCGAACCGGACTATTGGCTACAAAGGTGTTGCTGCTCATAAGAAGCCCGGCGGCGTGACATACCGACGGTGATGTTCGGTTTGCTCCCAAACCGACGCGGTTGGCGCTCAGCAGCGGAATGGCAAGATCGGCCAACTTCCGATTCATGAGACTTAGCAAGGAGGAGCCCCGTGAAGGTCTCATCCCCGCGGCGCGCGGACGATCCGCGCCCGCAGGCTAGGCGATCCCGCCGTGGCGGGCTATTGTTCTGCTATCTCACGTTGTCTTACCTGCAAAAGGTTGGTGACCCATGGACAGCGATCCCTCACGGATCCCCGTTGTGCCGATTCCTTTCGAGCACGAGCTCACCCGTTTTGCGCAGAGCCTCGCCAGAGGACGGCCCAAGATCGTCGCGATCGGCTCGTCGACAACGGCGGGCGAAGGCAATATCAAGCCTTATCCGGAGCGACTTCAGTCGTTTCTTCAAGCCTACTATCCGAACGCAAGGCTCGCAGTGGTCATTCAGGGAATTGGCGGCCAGGAAGCGCCGATCGAGCTGCAACGGTTCGATACCGACGTCATCGCCGAAAAGCCCGATCTGGTGATCTGGCAGGTCGGAACGAATGCAGTCTGGCAAAAGCCGGACCAGAAGCCTCCACCGCCCTCCTTCGAGGAAACCGTCAGGGCCGTCCGCGACGGGCTCGTCAAGCTGCGCGACGAAACACAGGCCGACGTCATCCTGATGGACCTCCAATATGTACCGGCCGTGTTGACGCCGGCCAAGAAGGACAAGGCGGTCGCGATGGTTAAGGTGATCAGCGAGCTGGCGCGTGACGCCGGCGTCAATGTGTTCCGCCGCTTCGCATTCATGAAGGGCTTGTATGAGGTCGAGCAGATCTCGTTCGACCGGATGGTCGACCCAACGGACAACGACCGGCTACACTGCAGCGAGTGGGTTACGGACCGGGTGGCGTGGGCGGTGAAGCTCGCGATCGTCGACGGCGTCGACAAGGCATGGTCGCAGGCAACCGCGAACAGCAGCTAAAGCGTACTGCGAGTCCCCCAATCGGGCCCTATGACCTCGCCGACGATGAAAGGGCAACGATTAGGCCGATACCACCCAACAGGCCGTGCGAGGCTCGTCGGGTCATCGACGGCAGCTGGCGCCGCCGCACGAACATCTTCTGCGACAACGCCGGGCCAAAGCCTCAACCTTCAACCCAACTCGACCGTCTCCGCGATAGCGGTACGCGAATGACGAACCAGAGCCATGCGCCGATCTGAACCACGAGGTTTATAGCAAAGGCGGTCTGATAAGCGACTGCCGGATAATGGCCTTGCTGTGGGATCCAATGCTGAACCACCAACCCCGTCGCATACTGCGCCACAAACGCGCAACCGATGTGAAAGACATTGAGTGCCGCATTCGCGCGTCCGGCAAGTTCTGCAGGAAAGTAGTCGGCCAGAATCGCGTAGCTAAGGACTGTCCCTGCGCCGACCGCAGCTATGATTGCCCACGGAAGCCATGACGGCAGCGGCAATCGCAGGATTAACGCCAGCTGAGCGGCGAAGAACACAATAGCGACGAGCCCAAAAAGAGCTCGCGGACCGATGCCCCGGCGACGAAGCGCGTGAACTGCAAGGCCCAGAATAAGCGCGCTCACACTCGATGCGATCGCCATAAAGAACAGGTTCCACAACAACCCCGACCGGTCGAGGCGCTCGACATCGGAAAACCATTGCCCGGCCCACAACCCCTGCAGCGCCCACGCCGTACCAATGCAGGTTGCCGAAAGCGGTGCCAGGCGCCAGAAGCGCGGGTCGGCATAAACCGCCCTCAAGCCAATAGCGGTCCCCTCACCGGCCGGCAATGAAGACTTGGGCTTTGGGACGACAAGAAACACTGCGAGCGCGCATCCGGCCGATCCGACGGCAAGGAGTTCAAACAATCCTCGCCAACCGATCGAGACGAGCAGGTGCTCAGCCGGCACCGTTGCCGTCACACCGCCAAATCCAGCCAACATGATCATCAAGCCGTTGAGCAGCGGGACCCGGTCGCTTGGAAACCACAGAACGATGGCCTTCAGTCCGGCCGTTAGTGCGGCGGCGACGCCCAGGCCGATTAACGCCCGGCCGACAAGAAGAAGCAAGAAGTTGTCGGAGGCGGCAAACAGCGCCGCGCCAGCGGCTGCGGCCACCAGCACCACACTCTGAATTAGCCGTGGACCGTATCGGTCCAATAACACGCCGATCGGAATCTGGGCGGCCGCAAAGGTCACGAAATAGACCGACGTCAGGAGTCCAAGATCGGCGGCGCTGAGACCAAATTCCGACATCAGCGATTCACCAATCGTCGCATTGATGGTGCGGAACAGAAACGAAAAATAGTATGCCGCTACGAACGGTACGAACACACGTAGAATCAGGAGCCAGTTTGGCAAGCCGCCCCCTGCGCGCCGCCGGAGCGCCGTACGTCCGGATGATGGCAATGGCCGCGAGGCGACGCCTCCATTTGGGTGCTCCATTGCTGGATCGGGTGCGCGGCGGCTGCCCCCCTCCCGGACGACGGCCAAAAACTCCGGGACGTTGCCGACGACCGCCGCCGCGCCGCACTCCGATCCGATGTCTGGAGAGCGCCTCTCGGATTCTCCCTCTCCCGGCTCTGTCGCGAGGGCTTCCTGCCTCGTCGAGCGGACCCGCTCGATCGTTTCCCTCATGAGCGAGGTTCTCAGGTCAACGCGTCGTCCGACTTGCGCGGCAAGTTCGTCGAAACGCTCGGATCCGAGCACACGCGCGGCGCGCTGCGCTGTGGCCGACAGCGCCGGAGTCACAGCGAGATGAAATCGCGCCTGAAGAGCAACGGTCTCACTCACAATCCGTAGACTGTGATCGAGCTCCTCGAGTTGGCGGCTGATCGCGTCCAGACGACGATCAACGGAACGCGGATCGTTGTTGTGGTCAGGATCCAGAAAGAGATTGAGGGCGGTTTCAACGACGGCCGATTTGGTGACTCCCGGACCTCGAGTGGCGACTGCGAGCCGTTCAGCCACGCCTTCAGAAAGATAAACACCAACCCTTGGCTTCATGGCTGCCCTCCACCGAAGCGCAATCGACTGGTTGTCCGTCCCTCAGGCGGCGAGCCGACCTCATCCTCCATACGGGAACCAACCCAGCGCCCCCGTTCGGCAGCGCTCAAGAACTCTTTGACTTGCACGTTGAATGCGGCAGGCTCTTCGAGATCGATCGTGTGTTCTGTCTTGGGGCATATCCAAAGACCGGCAGCGGGACTCGCGGATTTCAGCATCAGGTTGATTTGTAGACATGCCTTGTCCTCGTCGCCGACCGCGAACAGGACCGGAATCGTGATCTGCGAGAATTGAGCACGGACCCGGGCTTCCGAGTTTCGTGTGTCCGCTTTGAACTCAAGAATGAAAATGAGCGGATGGCCCCGGCCGCATCGCTCAAAATGCAGCTTTATTCTGCCGGACTCGATACAAGACATCGCCATTCGTGACAGTCCGGCAATTTCGTGGGGCACGGGCGAGATCTGCCGCGCATCGACGATCGTTGTGGACGAGCCGGAACAGGAACGGAGGTGTCGATTTCGACGCGATCGGTCTTCGACACACGCGGATGATGGCGGCGCGTGTCGGTCCATTTCAATGTTTCATTGCGCCGACATCGGAAGCGCCACCGGCTCTCTGACTACGTTAGACCATCCTGGTTCGAAAACGACGCACCATTGGTCCGGCGCGGCAGCTGCCGGACCTCCCTCTACCGAAACAGAGCTGTGTGAACGACTAGGGCAGCAGGCCGCGTCGCACGGCTTCCGCGACGCAGTGAGCAATGGAGGCTGCACCAAGTTTGCGGCGCGCATTCTCAAGATGAAACACCACCGTGCGCGGCGCAATCTCGACTAGCACGGCGATATCCGCGACAGTCTTTCCCTGCGCGGCCCATGCAAGACACTGACGCTCGCGCTGGGTCAGCTCAGTTCCGACCGCTTGGAGCGTGGAACGGTGATCAAGCCTGACAGTGACATGCGTATGAAAGTACAAGCCGACAAGTTGCACGATATCCTTCCATTCGGCGACGAGCCGCTCCGGATGGGACTCGCGGTACCCAGTTGCTAAAGTAAAAGCGGCCATCCGTCCAAATCCGGCCCTGATGGGGACAGTAATTCCTGATCTAATCCCGAAAGTTGTCGCCTCGTCAAAGAATCGGCGCTGCTCGCGATTTCCGAGCGGGGACGAGACGGCCCCTCCCCAACTGAACACGGTATGCTCCACACGCGCACGCAGTACGACAGGGTCGAGCTGCTGATATCCCGACCGAAGATAGCGGCTGGTCCACGATCTCGGGTAGGACGTGATCAGCGTCGTCCCTTCGCCGGCAAGACTCAGATAGGCAAAGCGCTCGAAGCCGAGCCTCTGCGCTAGCCGCGTTCCGACACGCTCGAATGAATCCGCGGTATTTGCGGTCTGGATCGCATCAATGAATTCCTGGAAGATGTTCTCGATCGCCTTCATTCTGACTTTCCATCTTGGATTGCATAATGGTCCCCGTTCCGATGGGCATTGCGCGGGGCGACGCAAATCGGTTCAGTCAGGAATTCACATTCGCAGCGGTCAAGCTCGAACTGTTTGGATTACAATGTAAGCGAGATGACTTCTTCCCGCGGAAGCCGCATTCTGGCAGACGCGAATGCTATTCCGCGGCTCTTCTCGAACGGACTCCCCGGGGTCGGATAACCCATCAACTCGACGCCTGAGTTTTCGAACGCTCGCCAGATCTTCTCGACGGTTTCGAAATGCGCCTCGTCAGGTCCTTTCAAGGATTCGAACCCGCACGTTTACCTGATGGTGGATATCAAGAAAGCAGACGGGTCAGCGCCAGCAGCAAGCCGATGACATCGACGAGAATTGTGCCGGCGAAATTGAACCAGAGGCGGTTGATGACCACAGGAAACGCGACCGGCTGTAAAAGCCAAAAGAGTCGCGGCCACAGTGACAACTCAGCGCAGGCGCTGAGCGCACTAGTAGCCCAAATCACTCCGATCTTCTGGATGGAGGCGACCTGACCGTCACTGATGATGGGACCGAGCGCGACGCGTCCGGTGGAAGGATCGCTGGCCGGCAAATGCGACGCCTTGGCGACCAGCCGCTCCGTCAGGGCACCGACGATGCTGTCATGGGCGAGGATAAGCCCCGTCGCCATGCAGATTTGGCCCTGATGCAGGAATGCTCCCCAGGCGGCGTTCGACGCGGCGATATCCGGATCGGCGTCCTCGAGCACGACGAGGGCATTCTTGCCTCCCAGTTCGAGCTGAACCTTCTTGAGGTGGCGTCCGGCCAGTTCACCCACCTTCGAACCACCCTTGGCCGAACCGGTGAAGGAGATCATGGCGATGTTCGGATCGCGGCACATGGCCTCGCCCGCGTCCGCACCACCCGGCACGATCTGCAGCACGCCTTTGGGGAGTCCAGCTTCCTCGAAAATGCCGGCAATAATGACCCCACCCGAGATTGATGTGCGCGGATCAGGCTTGTGCACCGCGGCATTGCCAAATGCGTGCGCGGCGGCGATCGCGCGCACCGACAGCACCAGCGGGAAGTTGAAGGGAGAGATGACGCCGACCACGCCATGGGGCAGGCGGCGGGCATAGTTCGTGCGACCGTCCATGGTCGGCAGCATCAAACCCATGGGCTGGGTCGCGAGCGTCGCCGCGTGATGGATGAAGAGCGCGCCGTGCTGGATTTCAATTCCGGCCTTGGGCCGGATCGAGCCGGATTCGCGCATGATCCACGGAGTCAGTTCACTGCCATTGGCCTCCAGCAGGTCAGCGGTCTCGTTGAGAATGCGGGCACGCTCCGAGGGCAGGGTCTTTGCCCATGCCGGCTGGGCAGCGCGGGCTTCGTTGGCTGCGCGGGCGATGTCATCGGCGCCGCCGATACCAACGCTGGCGATCACCGCGTCGGTCGCGGGATTGCGCACGTTGATGACGCCTGCCGATGTCTTGGCCCAGTCGGCGAAAAAGGCCCGGCCTTCCCAGCGGCCGGAGTCGAGAAAGGTTTCATTCTGAATGTTCAACGTCGCATCCTCCGGTAGCACGCGGATCACCGCGGGGCGAACGGGAGGACGGAGAGGAGGCAAAGCTGAGCAACCAAGCGCACCGTCCATCGACGCTGTGCCGTGCCGTGGCTAGGACCGTTCCTCTCATTTCCTCCCGCGTCCGCTGTCATCGAGCGGATCGCGAGACAAGTACCGCAAGGACCGTGCCAATCCTGTCGGAGCAGCCGCGCACGGCGGTGGCACAGACGATATGCGCAACATTTCATAGGCTTGTGGGGTCATTATTGCGAAGTGGCCGGCCCCGTTGCCTTGGTCGGCAATTCATGAAAAAATGAAATTCAGAAATTTTCTTCCGAAACTAATGAAATTGGTGAAGTGATGGCGAAACGTCAGGATCGGAAGATCTCACTTGCAGAAGCCGACCGACGACGCGGTCACCTGCCGGACCGAGGCACCAGCCGCGCGCTTGAAGATGGAGCAAGTCCGACGCTGACGGATCTTACCGAGGTGCTGCATTTCGCCCTCGGCGATGGTCGCATCTGGCTGAACGATCAGCGCATGGTCTTGATGCAGTCGCTTGTGCTCGGGCGGCTCCGTGCCGAGATCATCGACGCATTCGGATTGGAGACCGCGAGAGCTATATTCATGCGGGTGGGCTTCATGCAAGGCGTGCGCGATGCCGAACTGATCAGCAAGCGCTTTCCCCAGAACGACCTGACCCATGCCCTCGCCGCAGGTCCTCGGGTTCATACCCTGGAAGGCTTTGTGAAGGTGACGACGAAGCATTTCGAGTTCGATCGGACCAAGGGTACTTATCACGGCGAGTTCCATTGGGACGATTCTTCCGAGGCCGCCGAGCACGTGGCGAGCTACGGGCTGGCATCCGAGCCCGTGTGTTGGATGCAGACCGGCTATCCATCCGGCTATACGTCCAAGCTCTTCGGTCGCCCGGTGATCTTTCGCGAAATGGAATGCGCCGGGATGGGCGCACCGCGTTGCGTCGTCATCGGCCAGAATGCCGAGGCGTGGGGCAAGTACGTGCCCGAAAGAGAATATCTGGGGATGGAATGGCGCGCGCGCCGCACCTCCCCCGCGCCCCGGTCCGCTTCCCCGGCCAGCCGGCCCGCTCCGTCGGCGGATGGCGGCGTGGCGGTCGGTGTATCGGCGGGCTTCCTTCGCACAAGGCTCATGATGGAAAAGGTGGCCCCGACCGACGCCACGGTTCTCCTCATGGGCGAATCCGGCGTGGGAAAGGAGCTCTGTTCGAGCCAATTGCATGACCTGAGCCTGCGACGGAACGGCCCCTTCGTTCCCATCAACTGTGCGGCTATCCCTGAAAATCTCGTGGAGTCCGAGTTGTTCGGCGTCGAAAAGGGCGCCTTCACCGGCGCGGTCGCCTCGCGGCCGGGCTATTTCGAGCGGGCTTCCGGCGGCACGCTGTTTCTGGACGAAATCGCCTCGCTCGCATATTCCGCGCAAGGCAAGCTCCTCCGCGCGCTGCAGGAGCGCAAGATCGAGCGGGTCGGCGGTAGCAAGATGATCTCGGTGAACGTGAGGATCGCTGTAGCGTCGAATGTGGATCTCTCCGAGGAGGTTCTTGCTGGGCGGTTCCGTCAGGATCTCTATTTCCGCCTCAGCGTCTTCCCCATTCTCATCCCACCCCTGCGCGAGCGCCGCGACGATATCCCACTTCTGATGGCGTATTTCCTGCAGTCCTTCAACGCAAAGCACAGGCGCAAGGTTCTCGGCTTCACAAGGTCGGCGACCGACGCACTGCTGGGCTATGACTTTCCCGGCAATATTCGCGAATTGCAGAACCTTGTGGAGCGCGGCGTCATCTTCGCCGACGACGACAGGGAAATCGACCTGCACCACCTCTTCACCGGCAAGGAGCGGCTGTCAGCGGCCTCGCGTCTGACGGGCGAAGGACGCGTTGCAATGGTCAATGATGCGAGAATTCCCTTTCCACCGGGCCAGTTCCATGCACCCGGATCGGACGTCGCGGCACTTCGACAGGCGGAACGCGATCTCTACCTGAGGGCTCTCGCGGAGGCTGGCGGCAATGTCTCCGCCGCTGCGCGAGCGCTCGGACTGAGCCGCGCCAAGGTGGAATACCGCCTGAAAAAAGCTCATGACGCACCTGAACCCCACGCCTCCAGGTAGTCACCCGCGCGCGCGTTGCCGCCATGCGGGTTATTGTCAGCGCAGCCTCCGCGATCGCGCAGGTAGTCAAATATCGATTTAACAAGCGGGTCGCCAAACCTGCCTTCAAGGAGCAGCCGTTGCAGCTCGCACGGCTATTCCCGCCGTATGCCGTGCCCAAATGACGGGCGCGCCAAGCTCGCCTGCTCCAGGACCGACCAATCGGCGCCTCATGATCACGGGTGTGTCAGAGCGCCTCTTAGATGCCGATAAGGGATCCCATTCTAACGCCGATTGACCGTTGATGGCCACGTGAGGTCAGCGCGCGTGAGGTCAGCGCGCTGTGCTGGCCAAGCTGGCATCGCCGATCAGCAACAGGAAAATGGGCATGTAAGGGCGCATCTATCCTGCATCGTCGAAGTCCATCGGTTCGCTCGAGCTTTATCCCCGCCGTTCCGTTCTCTCCTCGTCTGATTCCGGTCGACCGTTGCTGTTGTCTAAATTCAATCTAAGTGGGAGCAAGCCGGTGATGCGTCACCCGCGGCGGAATGAAGTCTTTGAAATCATTTCTGGAAAAGTCGTCAGCGGACGTCAGCGAACAGATGCGAACGCGCGTATGGTGCCCAGGGGCGGAATCGAATCGTCTCGTATCTAATTGAAATTACGTTATTTTTCGAATGATGATTTTCCAGTGTACCCATTAATGTACCCGGCGTTTAGGACTATGTGGCAGCGTCAGAAGTGGTTCGCTTACGTTCGATGCGCCCATTTCAATGGCCAGTCATTGGCCCAAGCCATGTTCCGTTCCGTGAGGTCGATCGTTGCCCTCCTAAGGCAAACACGTTCGAATCGTGTCAGGTGCGCCAGATTTCAAGGATCCCGGATTAAGGCGCGCCGGAATGGCGTTTCGCTCGCATCACTTCAACAAATTTAGGAATCTTTTCTTACGTGATCCGCGCCTCGGTCTCGTTTCAGAAGGTGATCTGCGCTATGTCGCTCATTCGTCCCTGCCGCGATGGGCTCCTTGAGGCTGGCATCCGATAGATTGGCGGTTGCGTCTTCTGTCGCGGCGCAGAGCCTGCCGAGGCGCTTTTCCGCATCGCGAATTTCGCGCGTAGTGCCGTAACGCGGGCGGAATGATCCTTATCCTTGGCAGCCTGTCTTTGGTTCGGCCTCTCGCGCAGCTTGCCGGCGCGCTCGGGCATAAGCAGCCCGTCCGCGGGGCTCGGTCACGAGGCGGGGGAGCTTGTCCATAGAAGTGGAGCGGCCCTTGCAGACTGGTTTGCGCTGCCGAGCGTAAGTCGCGAACTGTCGCGGCTCGCCCTTAGAAGATAAAACGCGTGTTGATGAAGTTGGACTTGTGCTCATTGGCGATCGCGTCGAGAAGTTGCTTGCTGTCCTCGGTCTGCCTGGCCGCGATCATCGAGCGAATGGAGAAGGAACGCAGCGCGTCCGTCACGGACAGCGTTCCTTCGGCCGAGTCCTTCCTGCCGGTGAACGGAAACACGTCTGGGCCTCTCTGGCACTGGCAGTTGATGTTGACGCGGCAGACTTGATTGACGAGCGGATCGACCAATCTTCCGATCTGATCCGGATCCTTGCTGAAAATCGAAACCTGCTGGCCATGCTCGGAAGTAATCACGTAGTCGAGCGCCGTCTCAAGATCCTCGAATGGCATCACGGGAACGACCGGTCCGAACTGCTCCTCCCGAAACAGCATCATGCCCTTGCGGGCCGGGTAGACTACCGCCGGGTAGAACAGGGTGCCGGCGCTGGCACCGCCGCCCTCGTTGACGACCCGCGCTCCTTGCGCGGTCGCGTTCGCCACCAGCCGTTGCATGTGCTCGACTTTGCCTAGTTCGGGAAGAGGCGTGATGCCAACCCCCTTCTCCCAAGGCATGCCGACCTTCAGCTTCCCGAGCTCCTCGGTGAATCGGCGCAGGAACGGCTCGATGATCGATTGATGAACGATCAGCATCTTGAGCGCAGTGCAACGCCGGCCGTTGAACGACAGTGAGCCCAGCAGGCACTCTGCGACGGCAAGCTCGATATCGGCGTCAGGAAGAACGATAGCGGCGTTCTTGGCGTCAAGCCCGAGGATCGCGCGCAGGCGGTGCGCTTTTGGATGCAGCTTCTTTAGGTGGTCGGCGACTTTGCTCGAACCAATCAGCGTGAGCACGTTGATCTGCCCTGAATCGAGCAAGCGTGGAACGACCACCGAGCCCCGGCCGTAAACGGTGTTGATGACCCCCTTTGGGAAGGCGTTGCGGAACGCCTCCAAGAGTGGAGAATACAGGAGCACGCCAAACTTCGGTGGTTTGAACACCATCGTATTGCCCATGATGAGGGCAGGGATCAGCGTCGCAAAGGTCTCATTCAGTGGATAGTTATACGGTCCCATGCAAAGTACGACTCCGAGCGGAGTGCGACGGATTTGCCCGATCGTACCTTCGACGATGAGGAAGCGCGAGTTGCTGTTGTCGAGATCCCGCAATGCATTGATGGTGGCGCGGATGTAGTCGACAGTGCGGTCAAACTCCTTTTGGGAGTCCGCCAGGCTCTTGCCGATCTCCCACATGATCAGGTTCACGATCTCGACGCGGCGGGCGACCATCTGCTTTGTGAAATCCTGCATGCAGGCGATACGCTGGGCCACCGTCATGGTCGGCCATTC
>Ga0307509_10009197_pt1 | contig 12402 bp, 19 predicted proteins | sample 10_EM_MG_FD_202245 | JGI IMG/M metagenome (GOLD analysis project Ga0307509, IMG submission 202245) | Populus trichocarpa ectomycorrhiza microbial communities from riparian zone in the Pacific Northwest, United States - 10_EM | ecosystem: Host-associated > Plants > Roots > Unclassified | place...
GGGAAGTGGAAGCAATGTGGATGTGGCCGTGCTAAAAACATTGGTTTCAAAGACATCACTGATAAAACTGTGAACTTCTTTCCGGGACTTTTTTTGTGGTTTTCAGACGATTTATGTAACAAGTTGGGCAAAGTAACGTAGCTCAGAGCCGTTCCTAGCAGCGATCGCGATGATGTAGTATTTAGCTAGCGCGCTCCCAATTACTTTAACTTGAGATGACTGGGTGAGATCAAGCCTGAGTATAGCTAAAGCCCGTATTGATGGGCCCGGGGGGCTTAATAAATTACCCCACAGGAGACGATTGCCACTGCTAAAGTCCTGATGTCCACAGAGGGAGAGAAAGGACGTTCAGGCTTGAGACAACTTGGTTCGCACTACTTACGGCGCCCATGGATTTGTAACTATACTAAGGTGCCTAGTACTAACACGAACTTTTCATTCACTGGCACGCAGCAATTGGCATCTTTACTACACCATCGGCTAGATTAGATTAGATACTGTCTGTGGCTGTGCACGACCTTGTGTGCCAGTGCGTCGGGTCTGTACAGAACACATTCACCTTGCCTACGACGCCATACCGTACGGCCTCGCTCGACGCGATTCCACGGCGCCGACCTCACCGGCCAGATCTGCCCGTTCCACCGTGAAAATGGGCAGTGGCAAAACGATGTTCGAGGATTTTACAGGACCGCCATGCAAGAGAGATAGACAATACATATTGCGTGGTCTAAGTGTATAATCATCATCGACAGGCCTACAACTTGAGAGTACTGACAGGTAGCAATGTTAACATGAAAGAGAAAAATAAATAAGTGGAGATTTATCGTTCAAACTTCACTGGTAGGGTATGCCAGACCAATTCTTGTTGTATGGATGGTTTGCAGGGATGCATATCCACCCATTCCCAGACGCAAAAGAAGAGTGAGAGTGGGTGTATCTGGTTTGTTTTACAGTATTATATGCATTTTACATACACCTCTGTAAAGCAAGACCAACAATGATAACTGCCTTACAAGATCCAAACCTCTAGGTCAACGGCTCGTGGTATCTTGTCTTTCCGGCTGTTATCTTTCCCATTGGGCTTGAACTCCTTTTTGATGGTCGTTGTGTTTTGAACAGCCCCATTTGTTAATGTCGTGAAATGCGTACTCGCAAAATTTGTGTCATTTATATATGTCGCCAGAGTGTGGTGGCCAAGAGAAGAGCGATAAACCAGGAAGGGCATTGGAAGGGCTGCGCGCTATTGAAACTCAACAAGGCTGTTGGGCTAGGCTCTGGATGTTGCCCTGCAATGAACGTTTTCCACGCAGCACGGGTTGCGGCTGGGAAGATGTAAGTTGATTGAGTGGCGCCGTTGCCATAATAGATCTTGTCTCCTCCTGGGATGACGCCTTCTAGAGGTTCTTTTTCGCCGCCAATGACACTGACAGCTCCAGATCTGCTCATTGTAACAAGTCCACTTTTGTTATTTCCAAGAACGAACTCGCGCAAAAATACGAAGGCCTGAAACATGGAAGCAATGGGCAATCTAAAAACACAGAAAAGATGGCGTAAGACGAACCGAAACTGCATTAGTCCTTGCGACCAAATGGCCGGCACCGAGGATTAAAACATAAGTCCAGCCTCGTTCTTGATGAACGACGCCACCCAACTGGCCCAAGTCATTTTCCCAAGGGGTGGAGGGTTTCCTGGTAAATCCTTGGATACCGCCAAAGGTGGTGTTCTGTTTCTCGAGGTTATGTGTTAATTAATTGACATGATACCTGCACATACCTGGATTGCGACTAACAAAGGTTCGTCAATGCATTGATGTAATAAAAGCGATCAAGGGTATACCTTCTGTTCCTAGGTGAGGGATAAGGGCATCATCGTTGCCAGAAAATAAAACAATGCCGACACCCCTAGATGTCGCATTAGCTGCGAGATCATTGAATATGTTGATGGACCTAAGACACCCAACCAAACATCAGATTTAGACCAAGATGAGCAGGTGATATATCTGGGACATACATTGGACCTAATTGAGTGATAAAATTGCTCAGGAACATCCAATCGTGATTACATGTAATTTGCTTACTTGGATCGTTGGTGTCTACAAAGAACGGTAAAAAAAAACGCTCCAGTAAAGAAAACATATTGCTTACTGGGTCCAAATGGGAAGTCGGATGAGATTTGCCAATCCTTGCTGGTTGGTGCATGTAGAGCAGATCTTGTCCGAGGGTCTACCCATGGCCATGGTATAGGTCGATGATTCAGCGCTTGCATGGAGGCACACTCACCATTCAAAAAGACGCTGGCATCTATCGCTACTTTTGGGTTGAGAGCATCTGGAATGTCATAAACCTAATAAAGGTTGTTGGTTTAAACTCCAAAATAAAGAAAGGCGAATGGTACATTAAATGGGAGTCCTTGAGGGTTGTCTGTCAAGTCTAATAGGCGCTTCATGTCATTGGGATAAATCTGAAGAAAATGACCATATACATACTCCAGGGAAAGGTGTAATTGATGGCGTAATCAATGAACATGTCCAGGAGGAAGCAACCATACTGTAAGTAGGAATTGAAGATTCAGGGTGATGCACATTAGTGAAAATAGTTGAATAATTACCCAGGGGTCAATGGTCCCATTTGTTCGAAGAGAAAGATCTCGTTTCCACACTTGCCTCTCGACCTCGCGTTTCTCAAATTCGTCATTGCGCTTAACACGAGATGTTGATTCTTCTGTTGCACGACGGGCAATCTCCTTGATAAACAACCTCTTAAATGACTTCTGCTTCGCTGCGAAAGGGATGTCGCGTTGCGTAGGGAAGATAAAGTCCACGTCGGGTATTGTTCCTTGTTGTGGATATGTGAGGTTGATGTTGAATCCACATAGCGCAGTTCTAAAGATTGCTTAAAAGAATTGGCGGTCGTGCGCCAGGAGGAATGCTTACTGTTCCTTGAAATACTTGTAAACTTCTTGATCATAGCCGATGATTTGGGGGTACGTTTCGAGGACGCTCAACTGTAGGGTTTGGTCACTTTATGATCTAGCATGAGTTCGAACACCACTTCTTGAACTTACAGCAGGCAAGAATTCAAAAACCTGTTCGGATGTATAAGTTCCATCTCCAATAGCAATCTTGGCAACAGTGACGGGTGGATTTTCCATCTCGAAGTAAGCTTTGAGGATGTACGGCTAAGAGAACAGTGACATAACCGAAGCTAAGGGGTCAACTGAAGTGGTTGCGACTTACAATATATTGACCAGCGTAGCTTTCACCAGTGATGTGAAGGGGTCGAGTGGCCAGGCTGGGAAACACTTTGACCAGATTGCCCAAGAATCCCATCTACAAAGCCATATCATAAAGTCTCTCCTTAAAATAGATATTGAATTAAGCTTACAAAGTCTTTGCCAATTTGATCTTCATCTAGGGCTGTTTAATGAGAAATGATTAATACCATTTGGTGGGAATAGGGCCACGACGCAGAGCCCACCATAACCTCCCGAATCTGCAGTTGAGAAACCGACTCCACTGAAGAACGTCAATGCGGGCCATGGTCTCGGGGGGGACGGGAAACGTACACGGGCTGATCAATCCAGAAGTAATCTGCCAATTTATCCCAGCTATATTTGTTGGGAGAGGCAGAATAATCTCCTTGAATTTGTATCGGGCCATTCTGGGGGGGAAATGATTAATTTAGATAGCAAATGGCATAGGACTCGTCATTAACCTCAAAGAATAATCCTACAAGGCTTGAAGATCCGGGCCTGTTCGTGAAGACAATGAGATCACATCCAGAAGCCCTCAACGCTGGACACACCCGCCATTCAGCCATATACCCCACGGATCGCGATTAGCCGGACTCAAAGGCGCCGTTAGTGACCCTTGGGATTTTTCAAACCCGATAAAAAACAGGGTATCGTTAGGATGTCCAGGACGTTGAACGGGAATGTTGCCAGCAAAGCTTCTTCCCAGAGGAAATGTCACATTCGGTAGCTTGGCTGTGACTTGAAAATCTGACGAGCGATAGGGTTAGTCTGATTTGCTGGGGCCTGGGGAAGGGAGGCCATAAAATACGAACATTTCTGCCACTGCGGGCTGAAGTCTCCAGATGGTTTACCAGGATAGTTTTGAGGGAACGTGCTTGGAAGAATAGTCGGGTCCTGGGAGGCGACAAAAGTGGGAGCGAATAATAGAGTTAGAGCATAACATGTAAGTCGTCGAAACATCATGTCAACAGTCTTCAAAAAGTCAATGGGGAATGGGAGGTATCGGTGGGGTACTGAATCAAAGAATTGTAGGGTCTTATATGAAGCGAAAGGAGGTCCTTCATATCCAGGGACAATTGTTGGACAATTAGGTTGCTAAAATATTTTTGGCCATGCGGATTTCGTAACAATTCCAACACCTAGTGTGTGAACAATCGGGGGAAAGGAGGAAATGAATGAAATCGTTTATTGTCTCTGAATTCATGGCCGATTCTCAAGTGATACGTATAAAAAAAGAGTACGAAAGATTCAAGGAATTTGAAAGAGCGTGTCGGAGAAGACAATTATTGTGAAGTCACGGCAGTTTTTAAGTCAGGTGATGGCACTTCCCACAAGTCACGGCTCGCCTTCAATGATCAATCCTTGACTTGGCCAACAACATGGGAAGGCGAAAACGCGTGCTGGACGACGGCGATGACTCCGAATCTAACAACTCAGACGATCTTGACTTTGATCTCGATAACGATCCGGACGCACGAGAAGAACGAGCACTATTTGAGAACCCATATCGAAACAAGCGGAAACGAACAAATGGGAAAGAAGACGCACTGTATGGAATATTTGCAGAGAACAGTGACGAGGAGGATGACTCAAGAAGAGGGAAGGCCTCTAGAGTAAAGAAGAGCGATTGGGCGAAAGCTCCAGCCTTCGTCACTGGGGACAAACCCGTAAAGGTAGAGGAATCAATGGCAGTTGATTCTGATCACGCTAAGGACGAGGGCGCCGATGGGAATTCGCTCGAAGAGGAGGATGTTGACGGTGAGGATGATGGTTCTGAAGGCGAGGATGAACCTCGAGAGGATGCAGAATATTCTGACTCTGAACCCTCCAGAGCTCCGTCTCCCCGTGTACGACTAGAGGACGAAGAAGATGAGGAATCACAACCGAATTATCGCCTTGGTGGGATTGGATCTGCTACGAAGGATACTCATGAAGTCCCATCATTCTCCGCTGCAGGCGGTATTGGTTCTTCACGACTTCACCAACAATCTTCTGGATTTTCTAGAGGAGGAATTGGGTCCAAAACATCAAAATCTTTCTCCACAGAGCAAGATGCCTCACCTGGACCATCCAACTCCACCTTTTCTACCCCTTCCGCCTTTGCAAGTAGAAGTCAAAGTTTTAATCGTGCTGCCAATGACTCGCCGAAACCGGTGGCTTTGCCTACAGCAGAACTCGCTCATTTCAGCAAGTTGCAAGGATCTTTTGGTGCCCGGATGCTCTCGAAGATGGGGTGGCAAGCTGGCACTGGCTTGGGCACTACCGGAGATGGTATCGTGATTCCCATTGAAAGCAAGCTCCGGCCTCAGAAAATGGGTATTGCATTCAAGGGATTCAAGGAAAAAACGGAGCAATCTAAACTGGAAGCAAAACGGAGAGGAGAGGTCGTGAGTGATGAAGAAGACGAGAAAACCAAGAAGCTCCGAAAGAAGGCCAAAGAACAGCAAGAAAAACGATCCGATGCATGGAAACGCCCAAAGAAAGTAAAAACCAAAACTGAACACAAATCTTATGAGCAAATCTTAGCTGAAGCAGGAGAGCCAGCGTCGGTTCCAGGCATTGGCCAAATCATTGATGCCACAGGTGCAGTGGTGCGTCATGTTTTTGGGTTATACGAACCTATTCTAACTGTCTCCCAGCCTAGAGAAGTTTCCAGTCTGGCTGATATTTCGCTAAACGCTTGGTCTCCGTCCAACGACCCAACCCGAATACCAGAAGTACGGCATAATATAAAACTCATCACCGATGCCTGTAAAAGCGACCTCGATGGACTTGCACGCGAAGCTAAAGCACTGCAGGAGCGGAAGAAATTCATCGTCCTGGAAGATCTACGCCTACGGAAGAAAGTGGAAGCGGAGGCTGAACGTACGTTTATGTTTCGACCTTCCTTATCAGATATCGTATTCATCTTACTCCACAGTGATTACACGGCTTCAGCAAATACAGCAGATTGCAAACGACATCAACACAACCGCGAGAGAGCTCGCTTCTGTATATGAAGTGTCCCTCGAGTCTTTCTCGTCATCGATTCAGAAACTCATTAATGATTACGCCACTGAGTACGATCGGTATCGCTTGGACGAAGTTGTGGTCGCCGCCATTGCCCCAGTCATGCGACGAATGGTTCTCAAGTGGGACCCACTGGAGGAGCCAGCATTATTCCTACCCACCTTTAGATCCTGGAAACGTGCCTTGAAGATCAACGAAGAAGAGCCTCCTGACACCCAGATTGACATGTACGGCTCCAAAACCACTTTCACCCACCCCGTTCAAGTGTATGTCCACCCTTTCAGTCCCGTTTCGCGAGGATCTAATTTCCATTTTAGGGAAAAATCAATGACCCCATTCGAAAGCCTTTTGTGGAATATTTGGTTGCCCAAAGTGCGGACTTCAATTAACAACGATTGGTCGCCGGATAGCCCTCAATCAGCTGTCAAGCTTTACGAAGTCTGGTCCTCGTTCTTACCCCCTTTCGTCCACGACAACCTCCTTGACCAACTCATCTTACCAAAGATACAGAAAGCAGTGATGGACTGGAATGCGAGGCATACGAAGGTTTCGTTACAAGCTATTGTTTTCCCTTGGCTGCCTCACGTTGGCTTGAGATTTGAAGACGTGATGGGAGATGTTAGGAGGAAAGTCAAGAACCTTCTTCGAAGTTGGATCGCCAACCAACCGATACCAGCGGATCTGTTAGCTTGGAAAGACATCTTCGATCTTGCCGAATGGGATGCCATGCTGCTCAAATATGTTGTCCCGAAACTTGGAGCAACTTTACGCAACGATTTCCGTGTCAATCCCCGTGATCAGAAAATGGAATTTTTGCAACGCGTCCTAGCCTGGTCAAATATCATTCGGTCTACAATCTTTTCACAAATCCTGGAAACGGAGTTCTTCCCCAAATGGTTGGATGTCCTTCACATCTGGCTTATACAGCCCCGCGTCAGCTTTGAAGAGGTTGCTCAGTGGTATTCATTTTGGAAGGAGACCTTTCCAGAGGACGTACGCTCTCTGCCTGGAGTCAATCGAGGCTTCATGCGCGGGCTGCAGTTGATGAACAAGGCCATCGAGTTCGGTCCTGATGCACCCACCAAACTCGCTAAACCTGATTTCCGAGGAGAACTTTCAGAACCTAATTCACCTGCCCGGGCGAAAAATGACGAGAAACTTGCAAGGCCGTCAGCTCGCACTCACGAAATTACCTTCCGTTCTATTGTGGAGGAATATGCAGCATCCCACAACCTCTTGTTCATTCCCACGGGCAAGGCCCACGAACGTTCGAGAATGCCACTCTTCAGAGTTAGCAGGACAGCAGATGGGAGGAAGGGTTTGTTGGTATACATTCTAGACGATGCTGTTTGGGCGCCCAAGGGCGATGAGATCAACCCAGAAGCTGCGGAATTCAAGGCGATTAGCTTGGAAGACATGGTATCAAGGTCGTCATAATAAATTATGTAGAGCTATAACATTCGACTCCATTTTTTATTGTGTAGCTCAGGTTGAAGTAACACCAATGAATATTTGTTGATCTGTATTGACTAGTTGCTTCGCGGGACAACTGTAATGAGCGATCGTGGTGGTCTTCAATACAAGTTAACACCCAACCTTTCCGATAATTATGAGCTCGAAGAAAAGGTCTGTGATTATGTCGAAATTTTTATATGTAGCTGATTGAGAACCACTTAGCTCCAAACTTGACCTATTAGTACGCGTCCGATATTCGAATCCGCTACCTCCTCCGCCATGTCCTCCAAAACTTTTGAATGTGTCGACAAACCCTATGCGATATGCCCGTCCTGAATTCTTGAATGCCCTTGCGAATGAAACTCCTCTTCCAATGATCGTAGACGCCGAGTGCGGCATGCCATTAGACTTGGGGAAATGGGCGTGTTTATGGGAGGAGAAGGGCGACGATTCAAGTAGGTTGCTTGGCCGGCTTTTCACCCAGGAACCCCAAGGTATTGATATGAAATTTACGAGATAGGTCTCAACCCCGATCCTAAAATCCTTCCGAAGCTCGATCCCAGAGACGCATTCCTGCTTGCAGACCCGTCGTCGGCAGGCGCATACCCTGCCAACGGGGGTAGTCATCTAAATTCAAGTACTGCTGGACATCAAACACCCATTGCAAACGTGACATGGCTACGAAAGACAGAATATATCAGTAGAGAGGGTGTGCAACGTGCTACGGTACAAGAACAGTGTGTTTTCTCTCTCTCTCTCTCTAATGATCACTCTTGTTGACATCTTGGCAGAAAACAGTCAACGTCGTCGACCATCGATGTTTCAAGAAACGCCCAATTACGCGACATTGAAGTTTCCTTTGCAGCCTGCAATGAGCTATTCTCGCTCGACGAGCTACGGCACCCTAACAAACCAGATGTCGTGGCTGTTGAATCATACCCACTACTTCCAGACGAAGACATTTGGGCAAACCAATATGATTTGTTTAGATTCTCTGAGAGACCTGGAGATAGGCCCCTTGATGTACGTACCTTCCCTCCTCGGCGGTGTAAAATTGTAAGCTTTTCGAAACCAGGTTGAAGATCCACGTCTGGATTGTGCGATTCTGCGGCCAATGAAAACAGAACACGATTCCTTCCTGGCTTTTTATCTTACCCAAACCGACGAAGCCGCTGTCGCGTTCAAGGAGACACGCTTTGGGCTAGCGCCATATGAAGTACCAGAAAATGAAGAGGTAAATTTCAAAGTTGTTGGCTTCCACTTTGTTCGCTGACACATATACAGGAAACGACGTTCCACTTCGTGCGAGACTATGAAACAGTCAAAGTCGAGCAAGAGGTTCCCAACGAGTTCTTACTGGTTTTATACGAGGGCGATAGTGAAGATTCACGGGACAGTGATTCTAAAAAGCCTCGCAAAGAACGGGGAGCATATTACAAGAATATAGAGCGCAAGATGCATTTGAAGAAGAAACGCGTCAATGTAGGGATCGATTGCATGATTTACGTCCGCTTCCAAATAATAACCTGAATTTCCTAGGCCTACGATGAATACGAGGACAAATGGGAAATTATCCGAGTGCTGCACGCTCCCATGAGCAAGGAAGAGGAGGACGAGCGGGAGGAAGCACTGGCGGAAGTTGTTGACCCCATGTTCTTACTGAATAGGGCCGATGTGGATGCAGACGGAGAGGTTGATGACACTGGTGGACTCGACATTGTCGCAGAGTCATAGGAATCTACGGATAATTGCGCAGCTTAACTTTTGACTGTTCTTGGTTAGAATACATCTCGCCTTCTCCGATGTGGGGATGATATATACCCCCTTGCGTGCACTTAATTCTATGCCAAAAATCTTAGGTTTTTTCCGACGTAGCGAGGGATGAAGGGATTGGAACGCCGACAACGGGTTGATGTGAAAGATTACGCATGACAATATTAATGTGTTCATCCAGATTCACAGTAACTCAGACTGTCGATGTCGTCTGTATGTTCATAGCTCATCGAAGTCATGGGGCATAACATACAAACGATGTAAGGGGTAGTGAAAGGAAAAGGGACCATAGAACTCTATGCCTCTGTGAGTTCGCGCAGCCGACGGACGGTGCTGAACAAGGAAGAAGAATTCAATCAGACTAGGTTTGCTATCACAAAGCAAACATTTACGCACCTACGGACGGTGGCAGCCGCCGTTGTTGAAACAGTCCACGCTCCCCCAGCGATAGTCTTTTTGCAGGCACTGCAATGCCAGATTCCAACAGCCGTCCTCTTCACCGAGTCCTACGGTAACCAAAAAATGTCAACTCTTCGGTGCTAACAATAAGCTGGATGGTTACCTTTCCGCAGAACGTGCAAGTGTATCGTGCGTGCTGCGAAATTTCCATCTTCTTGACCTGCTTACGCAGCGAAGCACCATAACGCTAGACATCCAGACAAATTAATTTAGATGATTCGTTCGAGGGCGCGTCGATGGCTCGGAATTAAACTCACGGTACCGTATTTACCGGTGATTCCTACTTTCTTAGTACGTTTTGTCTGTTAATACGTCAGTTTTTATTCTTTTGGATCATATTGGAGTTGACACGAACCATCTTGAGGAAATTACGGAGTTTGAGTCGAGTATGCGATGTGAGGTGCCCTCAACGATAATTGGGAGCTGTCCGTGAGAAAGTACCGGCAATTTGCGGATACTGTATAGCCAACCTAAGCCACAGTTATCTGCCCGATGAGGCGATGTGGGACCCGGACCGACCTTAATTAGGCGCCGAGTTTTGCATGGAAACTTTGCTGCTGAAGGCACAATGATTCAATAAAAAAACACGGGTTACTATCGGGCGAATTAAATTAATGGATCCAGTAATCCTCCGAGAATGTCAACGAGGGATATCATGTGTATCAATATGTACAGAAAAAAGTCATCACAAATGTTGGTATCAGATGGGCTGTTCACCCTCAAGCTAGTAAAATGCGATTTGAGAAACGAGCAACAGTCCCACAAGTTTCTATGTCGGCGCCACGAAGAGATTAGAACGCGTTGGCCTCACCACCATACCGAGAGGGTAATTCGCTAATATCAATGTGCTCAGAAAGCGCTTTCTTGATGGAATGGTGGCTCGTGCCAACAACAGACATTTTGGCGAGGGTATTGGCGGAGAGCAGAGGTTTGAAGGCCCAGAAAATCCAGTTCAGGATGGTAGGTACGTTGATAAAGAATTTTTTGTGCTAGAGGGAGTTCGTGAGGATTCGGCGAAAGTGTTAGCCAGTGAACGAACCAGAAGTTCAGGATAGTGGCTTTGGAAGATGTTGGTCGCCTCTGAGGCCGCAGCTTTAGAATTCGCATCCCGGCTCGTTAAGCTCACACCTTCATAATCTGTTGCAAGGCTCAGAGGGATTCCAAGTTCGAGAGAGGTGTAATTTACCATGAATTTGAACGGTTTGATCCACTTCAAGGAAATCCAATTGATCAACACTTCTTTCCATCAGCGCGATACGCCAACTGGGAAAGACGTTGATGAGTTGAACCTTCAATCCCTGAAATACCCAATATTACCGAATAAATCTGTTCACATCACCAAATACTGCTTTGAGATCCTGGTTCCCTCCGTATACATTATATCTTTGGTCAGAGGCGAGTTAACTGGGGAAATGCGTGTGATGGCGTGGTTACTTACACGACTGGCCTATTTTCCTTGTCGCGTCCAAAGAGGTGACCGAGATTACCAAAGACCTCCTGAGGAAAATCCTCCTTGAGGGCTGCCTCAATATTGAATGAAGCCCTCCATCGGAGAGTATTTATGAGCATCGCCCCCGCTTCTCGAATGCTCAGATTCCTAAATTTCCTGTTGTCAGTAAGAAGGATGAGGAGGGCTCTGTAGGGTCCGAACCTGGCCCGGAGGAATTTCATAAGGATTACGCTGACGCGTGGGTCATGTCGTGGATTGGCCGGGTCTACGCTGATCCCCCATATAGTAATCGGTGTGGTCTCAGCCTTGGACTCTTCGGGGAATGCGGCTGCAAAGATGGTGGGCAATTCATTCTACATTAACAAGCACTTGAATCCTGGACATATTTAAGAAGCCTGAAGACACATACGCGAAACTCAACAAGAGCTTTCCATTCATCGGCGGTGAATTTCTTGATAAGCGAGCTCTGGGGTTCGTCTTGTGAGACTTGAACGGAGCTGGATCCCCCGATTTCTGTAGTACCAGGAGCGGGAGCAGGAGTTGGTGTAGCTGTAGGCTTGCTGTCCGCTCCATCAGCAGATGCACTGGATTGAGATGGAATTTCGTTAGTGTTTAAAGGTGCTGAAGGATTTGACACAGGGGTTGGTGCAGAGACAGGAGCGACTGTTGTGGTTGGAACAAGGGTGGCATTAGGTGCGGCCATCAGCGCTGGAGCAGCGGCCAAGACTGGAGGAGCCGTGGTAGGGGCTGGAGTATCTGCAGCGGGGGGAATTGTAGCGCCCATCGCGGTGGTTGGAGACAGGGTATCGACAGTAGCAGCTGTTTCTGTATCTGCAGCGCCTGAGAGGGCTGGAGCCCCTGCAGTTTCTGACATGGTGGCAGGAATCTGATAAGATGTGATTACCTAACACGAGAAAACACAGCAATTCTCATTCGTTAACAACAACAATCGCCCTGAATGCTCCCATTTACCCAGTAATACCCATTCCTCTTGCCATGCCGCC
>Ga0307509_10009198_pt1 | contig 12400 bp, 14 predicted proteins | sample 10_EM_MG_FD_202245 | JGI IMG/M metagenome (GOLD analysis project Ga0307509, IMG submission 202245) | Populus trichocarpa ectomycorrhiza microbial communities from riparian zone in the Pacific Northwest, United States - 10_EM | ecosystem: Host-associated > Plants > Roots > Unclassified | place...
CTAAATACAATGGGCCGTGTACAATAGAAGCGCGGGATAATGGAAACGATGGGAACAGTGACATAATGGGACACGTAAATAACAATGGGAAAGAACGGAACAATAATGTAACGGGAAGTAGATAAGCGTACCGAAAGTTTGGCCCGCGGAGCGGGCTGTGGATACCGCGGGAGCGGTTTGAGTCGCGGGCCGGAGCGATGATGTAACGGTACGTTACACAGTGTTGATAAAACCACTCCAGGAAAATAAACTCATTATCTTCGAAATTAGGTTTCCACCTACTTTCCCGAACTGCCCACCCTTTCAGCCTGATCATCAGCCCTCAGTTCCTACCTTTTATCCAAGGCGAAGGTGGTCATGTTACTGGAGGCCAGTGCATCATAATTTAGACATTTATATAGCCATTTGTCGCACGGTGGGCAGTTAGATCTGTATGGATCTTCTGGCAAGTCTAGGTTATATTGATAGAAAAGTCAAGCTATAGGTAAATGACAATGTTTTGAATAAGATTGTTGTGGAGCTACAGGCATGGGTTGGGATAATATCTCACATCTTGGTGGTTTGATGCAGATACGCCTTGCTATATCTAATCTTGAGCCTCAACCTGCTCACCTCGCACAGAACTGGAATCAATCTGTATCCTTGTAAAATTCCCGTGTTATCTATCACTGTTAATTCCTTGTTTCACTTTTAGGCCTTATTTCATGACAACTGATTCTACCCAGTCAGGCTACTAATCCTATCAGCTGATATATGTGGGCTACTTGCTGTGCATTATTTCAGACCGCTCTCCAGCCATGAATTTTGAGTGATAGATCAATTTTTTATGCTCAGTTCCAGACCCTCAGAGGGCTCCACAATCCGTCGAGTTGAAGGCAGATCCGGGTTATTGTCATGTACGTCTATTCTATCAAAACTGATCAGGGTTTGGGGTATTTGACATATGTTATACATATGTTGTCCTCAAAGGGGATCTTTACAAGCTCTCACCACGCAGCCTTGCATTACTATTCATGATTCTGGCTGTTGGTTGCCGAGTTGACCTCAAACGCACTCCCGACCATCCGGATTCAGAAAAATATCACCAGCTGGCGCAGGCGAGCTTGTGTGAGATTCCTGTAATGGAAGATACCAACACGGAAACAATTACAGTGCTGTTTTATGAGATGTGGTATCTCCTCGTTTTCTCTGATAAAAAGAAGGCTGCTGGTTACGTGTGGGCGTTAATGGGATTAACTGCTAAGTTGGCTCAGAGTGTGAGTCTTTGACATGTCTGGCTATAGATTTGATTGAATGATTGTAGATTGGCCTCTGTATGTTTTAAGCTCGAAACCGACCATTCTTTGTTATTTATGCTATTCCTTCAGTGCAACGATGCAAATCGGAAGGCCAAAACTGATAAGCATGCATCGGGCTCCTGCGGGAAGTTAGTTTTTATTCTTGTGTTAAGCAGAAGGCAAACAAGAATCAACATATGTGAAAAAAGCAATGTCCCAACTCCCAAGCGAGAGAGAGAGCTTCTCAGCAAGCAAGCGCCATGGGCGTGATAGCATTTCTTTCGTCATCAGCTTCCAGAGCAAGTTGAAATGTTCAGATGTTCAGTGGCGTCATAAAGTTTCAAGGTCGCTGAGCGTCAATCCCAAATCAAGCATTGCCAATTTGCATGCAGGCTGACTATCACCATTGAAAATGAATGGAAGAGGACACGTGAAGCCCCACCAACATTACAGATCCTAAAAGGCTTTTATAACGGATGTGAGGTCTGAACAAGGGTATTCCCATCTAGAATCTTGCATGCTTCTCCAATGCACCTAGAAGTCTCTTCGATCTAATAGTAAATCAACGCGTTGTCACTAGACATCTCAAAATTTAAAGAAGCTTGGCTTACATTGAATGAATCAAAGGCCGAAAAGTGATTTCCATGTATATCGATCGTTTGAATTGAAAAGCCAGACAGGGCTGTCCAGCCAGAAGCAAGGGAACGGGCAAAACTGCAATTAGAATGCCATGTTGTCAACATTAGGAGGGTTGAATGGACTGCAGAAAAACGATCGGAATGGTTCCTGAGAGCTGTACATCGTGAGGACTATATTTGGTGAGAAGCTGACTGTTTATCATGAGTTGTGACTTGCAAAGTTCCTGGGCTTGAGGACTGACGTTGTGAACAGCGCTGAGCACATAATTAATAAGCTCTGGTGATAAAGGGACAGTATTGAAGGGATCTGGAGAGTCGATCAACTTGATGACACCTTTGACGGGGTGAGAGCGAGCTTGTAGGGTTCTGGCAGCGAGTGCTTCACCACTGCCTTCAGTAGGACCATCACCAATGCCATTGTCTTCCATGTCCATTGCCTGCAATGGGTTATGGGTGATAAAAAAGGGCCGAAGAGTGTGTCTACACACCTGAGCCCATGTAGTCCAGCATCTTTCTGGCTACCGACGTGTTCTCAATATTTGTCTGCACTTTCCCAGAATGAGAAGCCCGAGCTGCTGCTGCTGCCTCTGCCTCATGCCTTTCGTTCTGTGTCACTGGTATGCGTTCCTGGAAGGCTGGATGCAGTACAAGGTGACATGAATTCTGGGGAATCTTGTGCAGTATGAGTTGAGTCAAAGCCAATACAATCACTTGCCGCTAGTGGGGCTACCACAGTAGCAAAGATAAGCCAATGATCAACCCACCTGCAGGCCCTCCAATAAGACCCGGAAGCTGACCCAGCCGTGCTGGAAGAGCAGGCTAGTTAAGAACAGAAGCTAGTATATTATCATAAAAAACCCTGTATACAGACCTCGGCTAGAATGGTACGTAGACGACGAAACTGTTTGCTTTTCCGGAGAATGTTTGCTGGGTAAAAGCGGCTTTTAACAGCACCTACACCAGTATGGATATCAGTCATCCAGAGGAGCAGGTTTATAAGTTCACTCCAGCCAAGAAAGGGATTATGCATTGGATCAGCTACAATCATGCAACAAAATCAAAATAGGGCAGATGTGAGAATTTCGACCACTGGGTGGCATGCTTTCGACAAAATGTGCTCTAGCTGCTTGTGTCATCTACAGAAGGTCCTACTGCTGCAGCGAAAACCTGAAAAATGTATGGGCTATGTGAACAGCACATGGTGGCATGAAGTCCACCTTGACGCTGGTGCTGCGTTTGCATCTTGAGGGCTGATAGATACCTCGCTGAGATTCCAATGTCATCTTTGCGACCCCCTATAAGTCATTTCTGCTGCAGGTAACCTGCGGGGCCATAGATTCTGGGCATAACGGACCATGACAAGGCCACACCAGTCGGATACACGAGACGCTATCTGAGCATTTGGGCACCATTTGGCCAGAGCCGCTGTATTCTTTGCGCCGGTGTATATTTTTCTTCTTCAAACGCAACCTCTGTGGACTTTCTGCTTCTTGTGGTTGAGTTGGTAAAATAGGCCCGAATGGATAGACGCTCACCTTTATCTTGTCCACACAAAAACAGCGAGGCCTCACACCCTGAGCAGGGGAATCTATCTTCAATAGATAACGCAAATGGTATTCAATGGTCTACCGCGGTCACACAGGCGGTGCAGGTTTCGATTGAGCCTGTAGACATTGAGTAGTGCAATTTCCAGAAGGATATGGATACATACCTGCAGGCAAACAGCCTAGAGGAAAAGGTGAATCCAACCTTACAGATGGAGGAAACTATAGAAAGGCTGTGTTTTCCAGGATGTGGGTCCAATGGCAGATCCAGCTGATTGTTCCCACAGTTCTCATGTGAAAGTTATTCTAATTGAAATCCGCATTCGCCCTGCTTCTGTGGGTGAGGGCCAGTGTCTACGGTGAGCTGACTGTGCTACCTCATATTTCCGACCCTGACAGTGTAGGGCGAAAACGGTGGTTCTGCATTCTGGTATCTGGGGACGGTAGATCCGCCTCCACAATGTCAGCAAGAAAGCATGATCGCGATGATGAACCGCCCGAGGACTCGGAGGACAGTTCAAAGCATTTAAAAACTGAACACGATGTCTTTTATCAGGTATGTGTAACCCTTTATCTGTTTAGTCAGTGATCTGCAGCCTTAAGTCAGGCACTGTCTGACTGTGCTGGAGGCAATCCGACGAAATTTCGCCTGCAGCACTTACATTTATCAAGTCTTATGGGCATCTGTCGTGACTTCGGTCTATGGAACAGCAGTTCTGGAGGAAAGGTCACCAAAGCCATATGTGTAGAGAGGATTATGCTGCACCTTCAGAGCTTGAAACCAGTGAGTCTCTGTTTCGATACCATTCGTCATTTGAAGCAAGAATTTAATCCAGCCAAATCAAATTAATCAATCTAATGACGAATCCATGGAATCATGCATGGAACACTGTTCTATCATTAAAATTCACCTGTACAACAATCCATCAGACTACGAGACTAGATATCTTGCAGAAGTAGAAGCTCCTCTATCACCACGTGGCTTGAACCTTCATGATTTACCTAACCTGTTCCAGACAGGTGGAACCTTTGAGGTACGCTAACAACCTCTACAGCCTACCTGGCTTATTGGACCTCTATTCCTCAGGTTATTGAAGGCAGACGCTACAGGCCTATAGTAATCAGCAGTCATATGGTATCACTGGAAATGCTGGATATCCTGCTCCGAGATCCTCAGTATATTCGTGTAATCTGTACCCTCTGACCTATGTAAATTGTGCCACTGGGGAGTGTCCGTTCATGGCAGGCTGGGTGGCACTCGATACAAGCGCATAAAAAAAATCATTTTGCTGTCCTAGTCATTTACGAGCGAATAGCACACCCTGATATTCCTACAGAATAGGTGACTATGCAAGTCTTGGAGTACATGAGCAGACCTTGTTTGCTAGCCGATATGCATTTCGATAGATGTAGAAAACACTTGTAAAAGTATAAGGAATATGGGAATAAAAATTGGAGTGGTATGGTACAAAAATTCATAAATGACCTAACCTGCCTTCAGCCTAAAACAAAAATTTAGTAGTGTAATCACAGCCAACTAGAATGCACTAACCCGGACAAGAGATGGGAACTTTAGAGGGAACTGCTTGAATGCTTCATAACATGCCAGAACAACGCGACGATTGTCCAAAGGTTTCATACCGTCAGTGTAACGGTGCAGTGATGAGCATGACGAAACAAGGAGCATAATGACTGTCATTCCCCATGAACTAGAGAGGGTGGACAGGGAGGATGGAGATCGGCTTGTGTCAGCACATGAGGATCAATTTGATGGACCCAAGTTAGTACAACCACTGCAAGATGCCGCTTGTTACATGGCCAAAGACATGGCCAAAGGCACTAGTTCAACTGCCAATAGTGATCCACGGAATCAGAACATGCCAATTGAAGAAGAGGTGGAAGGAGGGGGGACTTCACTGTTGGCTGGCCACGTACTTCTGAACCCCCCATCTGAGACTCCTCAGGCTATTAGGAATTACAACATAAGGTAGTGAACTTGGAAAAGATGCTTGATGTGGCAAAGAAGGAGCTTGGGGAGGCACACGCTTCGCAAAAGAAAGCAGGGGAAATAGAAACCGACTCCTGCCATTAGAGAAAGCCTGAGTGACGGACATGGTAGGGGAGAAGCAATATCCTTGCTGGTAATGATGATGACTGAATGGAAGAAGGGAGGATCAATGGGGCTCTGTGCAGGAGGAATGTACTTGAGAGCAAGACTGCCTTGCTAAGCTCATGAAGAATTTGAAAATCAGCTCTGCCAAGTTGATTCTGGCCTTGCTTGAATCAACTCTCATTAACCAGCAGCAGCAAATGCAAGCACAGATTTAGCAGTAGCAACTTTTGGCCCTGAATAATACGTCCCAGATGCTGTCACATCCTTTCCTTCATCTCAATGGAGATGCCGTGAATCATGACGGTGGTTTAACAGGGACAAGTTATCAGATTCGCGACAAACACCATGATGTGCCACATCCGAGAACGTGAGTGGACCCAGTATTGTTCGCACCCCAATGATAGAGTTACTAATGCACTCTTAGACCAGCCTATTTGGCTACAAGGCGATATACAGCAACAAGTAGAAACAGGTCACACCAACTCCAGTCTCTGTGTGCCTCAACTGGAACCCAGCGGAAGGGTGGAAGACAAAATGTTGAGGATCTGGTGTAAGGAGTGCTTTGCAGATGCAGGAAAGGTTCTTGAGGAGACGCATTACACACATTTGTGTTTGAGACTGCGCTGAAGGCAGTTAGGAATCCAAAGGTGGTTGAAAGGAGGAAAAGGAGTTGACTGATCGCGGTGTTGGGCAAGCGTTTGAAGATACTACGTGGAACGGACCATGGATTAGTTGACTGATACAAATAACAATTGGACAACTCCAAGGGGTTGCCGGAAAAAAAATGCCGGACGTCACGTAGGGGGGGGGGGTACCCAGAATGGGCTTAAAAAATTAATGGAACTGTAATAATATACATATAAATAATCGCTATTTTTAGCTTCTGGGCAGCCCAGAATAGCCAAAGCGCCGTGAAAAATGATATTTGACGAATATGGAGATATGGACCATCAAGGGAACATGACCCACAGCCTTGCACATTCACATTTTCCACCTCTATCAAACTTCCCCAAGTATGCCACAGGTATTGAATTATATTTGCTGCATTTCTAATAGGTCTATGCTCACCTAAGTTTCAGTACCATCTACAATGTGTAAACCGGGCATATGCTGGAAAGGGATGGATTTGCCAGGCATCTGAGGGATGGGAAAAGTGGCAGCAATAACAGCTGACAAAGGCACTACCTGATTTGTACAATTACTATATTTAGTAGGCAAAATTATCACGTGTGGGGTGGGGGGGTCGCCCCTGCACTAAAAAATTATCTGACGTGATGTCCAGTTATTTTTTTCCGGCAACCCCTTGGACAACTCACGCTAAATTGGAATCAACGTCACCTGAACTCACAATGGGAGAATGAACGATGGGTGCGTATCCAGAAGTGGGTGAAGACAAAATCCCAGCAGAACTTATCGAAGGGGCACATGAAGACATTTGGGGAATGATCGGTCAAGATCTGTATGAACACTGGTGTATTGTTGATCAGAGTCATCGAGGAGACGGGATTGGTCGAAGCTCTTTGGGGTCAGAATACAAAGACTCGGAGGTAATGCCACTGTGTTTGGTACTACAGACACGCTGATCCAACAACAGCCCAGCGATGCCATGGCCACTCCACTGGGATGAAAGTCATCCCGGGCCGTACAAGGCCCATGAGCGCTGTCCCTGTTCCAGCTTTTCCATCCATCTTCGCTGCCGAAAAGCAGGTATCTGTTTCTCAGCGCCCAATTCATCAAATTCTGTGTACGTGTTTGTACTGAACGTAAACTTGAATAGGATTAGAACGAACAAAGAAATAAAATGGGTCATTATAGAACTGACCTCTCAATTGAAGCATAGGATGGTGTTGTTACGAGTCCCCTTTAGGAGTAAACTCGTTCTTTTACCCCTGGGCCTCTGCAATTTAAGGCACCATCAAAAGTGAGCGAAACTTCCTTATATGTATGTCAATCAAAAGTGAGTGAAAATATTTCTAAATTAGATAGTGGCTGTGCCATGCTTTCTAAAGTACAGCAGTTTCTTTTCCATGTAAAGACAATAGATCTTTGTAGACCATGCATATGGTAGCCTAACTTGTTCTTTACCACATTCAATGCCATACAAATTAATCAATAAATTTTATTATTTACTCTAGCTACTACATAAAACTAAGTACAAATGAAAGATGCTGTTCCAGCAGTGCAGACAAGTACTGAAAACCAAAAGCGTGCCCAATGTTTGAGAGGTGGAGAGGTGGTGGAGGCATGCAGAACATCAAAAACATGCCTACGTGGGCATGGTCTTGATATTCGGGAGGTCAGGAGGTACTAGAGACACGCCGAGCATCGAAAGCATGCCCACCTGGGCATTTTTCCGATGTTCGGCAGGTGGGAATGCCGTAGGGACACGCCGAACATTAAAAACACGCCTATGTGGGCATGGTCTCGATGTTCGGGAAGTCAGGAGGTGCCGGAGATGCGCCGAGCATCGAAAGCAGGCCCATCTGGGCATTTTTTCGATGTTCGGCGGGTGGGATGTTGTGGAGACGCGCCAACATCAAAAACATGCCCATGTGGGCATGGTCTCGATGTTCGGGAGATAGGGAGGTGGTGGACACCCACCGAGTGAGGAGGTGCTGGAGACACACCAAGCATCGAAAAGCATGCCCATCTGGGCATGACTTCGGTGTTCGGGAGGTGGGGAGGCAGTGGACACACGCCGAACATCGAAAACATGCTCAGATGGCATGTTTTTGTTGTTTGGCAGGTGGAAACGTGGTAGGGACAGATGTCCCCCTCCGTCTCACTTTTCGAGCGAGGGAGGGGATCGGGGGTAGTTGGAAGTCCCCCTCCGTCTCGCGTTTCGAGCGAGGGAGGGGAATGGGCATATTTGGAAGGAGACAGCCCCTCCATCTCGCGTTTCAAGCGAAGGAGGGGGATGGGCATAGTTGGAAGGAGACGGCCCCTCCGTCTCGCTTTTTGAGCGAGGGAGGGGATCAGGGTGGCTGGAAGTCCCCCTCCGTCTCGCGTTTCGAGCGAGGGAGGGAGATGGGCGTATTTGGAAAGAGACGGCCCCCTCCGTCTCGCGTTTCGAGGAAGGGAGGGGTGGGGGACCATTTGAAATGTATTTCGACCCGACGAGGAGGGCAACAGCCTCCTTGTTGCGTCGAAACATGTAGTCTGTCGTTGATATATAAATTTAGCACATATATAATTGATAATTTTAATAAAAAACACACCTGTGGGGGAATGGGTGAAGTAGACCCATTTCCCCCACCCCTCCAACCCGTTGCATTGGCGGTATGCTTGACGGCATAGGTGGTGGTTGGTAATTGATTAGCTATGTCACAGATGTCACGTACCAATGACATAGTTTACACACCTGTGGTTAGTGTTGCCGTGGAGTTCGAGTTAACTCGCCAACTCGCTCGCGTCGACAACTGAGTTGGCCAAATCGACAGACCTAGTCGAGTCGAGTTGCAACTCACGAGTTGAACAAGTCTGAAATAGTGTTGTGTATAAAACTCCAGCTGGGTAAAAAAGTATGTAAATTACTGGCGTGATTTTTGGTCAGGGTAAATAAGGTAAATTACATTGTAAATTACGAATTTTCAACAGGCCACGTGATTGAAAATTTATAGTGCCACAAGTGATAAATCCTACACCCAATCATTCAGCTCGAAAATGCCACCAGCCTCCTCCTCATCCACGGTGTCCTTCCCAATGGCTGCGTTCTTGGTTGCCTTGGACTTCTTTACACGTGAAATGGGGCTATCTGCAAGTATCTCAGCAAGCTGGTCTGAACATAGATCAACTTTGTTGTCCTCATCAACAGGCAACACGGTGCTTGGTGGAGGTAGTGATCCTTGTGCGTTACCTAAATTCACATCTTCCTCATCCTCTGATTCATCGTAGTTCACCTTGCCTCCTGCCTCCTGCCTCCTCTCAGCCCTCATTGTTGTCAATCGGACGAAGCAACCGCTCGACGTCGAAGAATTTGACAGTTGGATTAGGGTGAGCGCTTTTCCGTAGCTACGGATGGTAGGAACGATTAAGTGCGAGTCAGGAAGCAATATCAAGGTTCAAGAAAAAGGTGCGCACCCTTGGTTTCTTTTGAGCATAATAGAATGCTCTTACCTGAGCCAGTGCCATAACTGTGTTGACCTTCTGCCGGTTCTGTTGTGCTGTGTTGATCATTGTGACCGCGGACATTGTACGTTCATCAGCCATCGAGTGTGGAAGAGCCCCGAAGAGCTTTATAGCGATGGCCTGCGAAGGTGCGGTTGGGAATCATCGATTACAAATATTTGCTGACATGATACTTACCACCAGAATCCCACCATGCTCAGTTTCTTCAAATGCCATCCACCACTCAAGCAGACTCTGGCCAGCTGTGAGTGGGGTAGTAAATGGATAGGCCCCTTGCGCATAGGCAATAAACTGTGCCTGATAGGCCCTACTGAACGCCTTCGGCTTGTCCTTCCATTGGGCCAAAAAGGTGTTGGACCCTTGGTTCATCTCGGCAATGAGCAATGTGTGAAGATATCGGCCAACCTCCAGGAAGGTTTTCGGATTGTGAATCCCAGGCGGCACCTTGGGGGGTTCTTTGGCAGGAAGGACCACATTGAAAGTGAGAGGATTGGGGTTCTTGAGGATTGATGAACGCACGTAGTCTGTGAGCATAGATAAAAGTGTAATCTTAGTTAAAAATTATAGCCACGTACTTGGAAAAAGCAGAGAGATGGGTGTTTGTGGGCCCATAGATAAAGAATCCACGCCATCTCACCACCATGATCCCACGAATCTGGCTGCACGCTTCATCGGGAAGGCATGCAGTCTTGAGGGTTTGTTTCATCTTCGCTACAACCGCAAGCCAATATAAGTAGACATCAGCAGGGTTGGTCGCATTTGCTTCGAGACATTCAATGGCGCATGCGATACCTTCGCCGACTGAGATGAACTGGGTTAGGTGGATCTGAAATTGGAGGGTGGCTTGGGTGTTATCGAGAAAGGATTGGTTATATTTCTGGGAAAGAGTCGATGATCTTGATTCAAACAGGAAAAGTGAGCAGCAACTTACTGGGATCTCAATCTTTTGTGACGTGGCCAGTTGGCGAACAGCACTGAGGCATCTGAGAAGGGAAAGCGCTGACCAGAGAAGTGTGGAAAATCTGGTCTTGCCATTGCTCTCAAGACTGGGCCCAAGTCTGAGCTCCTCGCGAAGTGCCCTGAGTGATTCCTTTGCAGGTTTGGAGTGCTTGAAATACTTGATGGTTCTACGAATGGTCTTGATGGTCTGGTCATGGTCCCAGTATATTAGTATACATCGAGTCTCCACGCTGTTGTTCTATCATACCAAGGTGAAGTATTCCAATGAAGCGATGTCTTTCCAGGTATTGTTGAGGTGGTGTGCTGGATCAGGGAGATTTAGAACATGAGGAAGCATTGAGCATATAATCTCTCAGGCAACACGAGTGTTACCAGTGTTATCTGACGAGACTGATCCAATTTGTTCCTGCCCAATTTCAGCTATAGTCTAAGCAGGCCCATACTTGAGAAAGAAATCGGCGACTCAGAAAAAAATGACCCACCTGAAGAACGAGCTCTGCAATCCACACACCAGTGTGTGACTCATGAGTTCCATCCTGTCCATCAAGGAGCATCACATCTCGAGCCATCGTTGTGGCATGTACAGTGTAGAAAGACTCGCCGCTCCTTATCGCGCCGCCATCAAATGAGATGCTGATGTGTCGTTGAACCTTCAGGTGATCAAGTTGAAGCTGTCGGACATGTTCCTGTTCTAGGCTTGTGACCAGCCTGACATAAGAAGGCGTGACCTTTGGTACGGAATCCTTCGTTATACAGGCTGGTACAGCTGAGTTTAAATTACTGTAGCGTTCAGAATTACACGCCTCTTCCCTGAAAGGGCAAAACCGACCCTGAAGTGCCCCTGCTAAAATTGCGCATCACGATCGAAAGTCATTTACCATGCTTATGTAAACTGCCGAAATAGAAATCTTTTTCATCAGCCAATTTGCAGCCAATTTGACCTTGCACACCAGCAACTGACGTGCTGCGGAAGTTAAGGAGATGGCTCAGATGAGAAAGGAACATGATGATTTGTTTGAGGATGATCTGGATGCATGATGGGTATTTTGATATACTTTACATGTTATCATCACAAAAAATGACATAACCATGTAATGAATTCTCATGCCATTGTATTGAATTCCCAGGGTGCAATTCAATACAATGGCATGAGAATTCATTACAATGCATCACAATTCATTACAATTACATTGCATGGTTAAGTAGTTTTTTGTGATGATGCTTTAATATCTGTTTTTATTATTATCTGAGGCCTCAACTTGGCCTCAACAAGTGTCAGTGAACCCGGTTGACAGCATTTCAAGCTTACAGACGTGTATGTCACTCTCGGAGCGCATTCAAGATGCGCTAGCACTTTTGCGATACCGCCTCAGCCCTTGCATGCAAGACGCGTGCAATTTTAGCAGGGGCACTTCAGGGTCAGTTTTGCCCTTTCAGGGAAGAGGCATGTAATTCTGAACGCTACGGTAATTTAAACTCAGCTGTACCGGTCTGTCTATGACAGACACCCCATCCAAATGTAGTGTTTAAAGGTCCGGTCCGGTCCGGTTTTTAGCCTTTTTGGGCTCTAACTGAGACCAAGACTGGTTAGGCTTTGTTTCCAAACCAAAAATAATAACCTAACTGGACCGACAATAACCGGTTAGTGTCGGTTATTTGCAGTTACTAACCGGTTAGGACCTAACTGCAAATAACCATGTATAACCATGTATAACTGCACTTTTATATTTCAAAACAATA
>Ga0307509_10009199_pt1 | contig 12400 bp, 5 predicted proteins | sample 10_EM_MG_FD_202245 | JGI IMG/M metagenome (GOLD analysis project Ga0307509, IMG submission 202245) | Populus trichocarpa ectomycorrhiza microbial communities from riparian zone in the Pacific Northwest, United States - 10_EM | ecosystem: Host-associated > Plants > Roots > Unclassified | place...
TGAATCATGTATTGGGTGCATTTATAGGTAAATTTGTGGTTGAGTATTTTAATGACATCCTGATCTATAACAAGAACTTGAATGAGCATCTTGATCATTTGCATGATGTACTTAATATATTGTGTAGTGATAAATTTTATACTAATCTTAAGAAGTGTACCTTTTGCATGGAGAAAATTGTGTTTCTTGGCTATATTGTAACTACACAAGGTATCGAGATGGCTGAACAAAGGTTTTCAAGATTTGACTTTGGCTAACGATTTAAAAAAAAATCAATGATTTGTCAAGTGCAATAATTTACCTAGCAACTTCCTAGGAGATGGCTAAACACCTAGAAATCCAAATGGATGACCCAACTATCAAAGTTTATTGTATAAAAGCTACATGAAACAAAGATGATGAAGTTTTCATGAGTTATAAACTTGCAAAACAAATTCGTGCAAATCGCTACTATAATAAGGTCAAAATTTATCAATCCTAACCAATCTTATTTGAAATGAGGAAAGACCATTTTTTATATCCCTTATAGATGAATATGTCCCTTGTAGTTCCAATTTGAGCTGAAGTGAATTTTTTTCCTTTGTAAGATAGCCCTGGCTAGGATCACACCCCATACTAAGGGCAAGTATTAGAAAATAATGAGAATGAATGTATTTAAGAGTGTCCAATAACGATGAGAAAGTGGTTGGAAAACCTAAAAAAGGTAAAATACTTGTGAATGGAATCCACGAGATCTTAATTGAGGTTGCAGAATAGGATAGCCCAACAAGCCTAAAAAAAAGAGGAGTTTTGCTAAATGATAAATCTTGAAAAGACACATAGGTATCTAGAAAACAAGCAAAAGCTTCTCTTGGAGCTTCGATGAGCAAAGAAAAGGAAAATCATTGAGGAACTTGCAAATGAAATAGAAAAGGGAATTGGTATCTTGATATGAGTAAATAAAGAGATTTTAGTAAAGAAAAGTCGATTAAGTGTTTGGCCAAAGGTTTAGAGTAAAAAGAAAAACCTGGATAGATCCATTGTCTTAACTTCTAAAAGTGAAGGTCTTTGATAGCATGGTATGTACCGGAAGAATACCAAAAGAGGATGTAAGGGCATAAAGAAGTGAAAGTGATCTTAGACTCATAAAAACCTTCAAACACCATTTGAGCTTGTTAACTCCTTTTCTTTGGTAGTCATGAAACTCATCATTCGTTACGTGCCTTGAAAAGTCCATTTTAATCAAGCAAGCATGAAAAGCTAATAAATAGTGCTCTCAAAGTGTAAGGAACCATTTATGAGAGTCACGATGAAGTGAATAACTATTCATTTTTATTCATGTTGAGAAAATACAAACACAAGACTTCAAACAAGTATTTGATCTTTTCTTAACCTAGTGCAAGATAGATCATCTCTTAAACTAATCACCATGATGAAATATCTTTCTTCAAAGACTAATAAAAATCATGAGAGTTGCATGAATGTTGTTTTTTGACAAAGTACATCTTACAAATTGTTTTATACGGAAAACACCCTTAAATAAAAACCAAAGCATTTGTCACAAGTATTTGAAAAAAGCATACGAAAAACAACATTGTCATAAGACAAAGATTTTAATTCATCCCCAATTAGAAAAAATATGATAACATTCTTCACGACCTAAATACTCACAAAAAGAAAGGGCTACAAAGGCAGCTTGACACTCAAGATTTGAAGTAACTCGTACGACGTTGCTCGAGAAAACTAGGAGGGTGAGCCAGTAAGAAAGACCACCTTAGATATTACAACCCTCTTAAATTAAAAAGGAGATTATGAATAAAAGGAGGGTCTATATTTCCAAAGATATGCATTACATATGGTTTAGCTTCAACTTTGAAATAGTGTTGGTGCAAGATTCACCAATTAAGAGGAAAAGCGGTGAAATCTGCATGGATGAATGGAAACCGAGAAATGGAAAAGACATCTCATCCATAAGGTGTGGATAACTAAGGTCATAAGATAAGGCACTTGTTTTAAGAGTTTACCATTGGAGGGTAATTTGTTTTGAATTTTGGAAGGATCTTAATATTTGTAATTCAAAAGGGGTAGGTCACCCGTGAAAAAATAGGCTAATTTTTTGAATTTCAAAATAGACAGGTCACTCGTGAAAATAAATAAATTTCAGTGAAGCATGAAGGCTTGTTGAAATTCTTTTTGAGATTTGAAAAAGGTAGATCGCCCGTGAAAATAGGTTAATTTCAAGAAAGCATGGAGGCTTGATGAAATTATTTTTTGAATTTGAAAAGGGCAGGTGACCCAAGAAAATAGGCCAATTTTTTAATTTGGATAGGTAAGGACTCAATGAAAATTTTGGAAGGACTTAATTGCAAGACAATTTGATTTTTAAAGTCAATTTAGGCTTTAATTCAAAGAAATTAAAGTTTGATGGGCAATTTAGGGACTTGATTGGAGAAATTCAAAATCAAGGACCAAACTGAAAAAAGTGTGATTGTATGGGCTGAAAATGACCAAATTATAGGCCAAATTGAAGAAAATTTAAAGTTTGGTGGTCAATTAAGGGTCCAATTGCACAAATTAGAAAGCAAGGACCAAGATGAACATAACGCTAAACTTGGGGCAGATGATTGAGTTTGGCAAGGGTGAAATTGCATAAAATTAAAATTTTGGGAGGCAATTATGGTGCAATTAAAAGCAATTGAAAGAATAGGGACTAGAATAAAATATGTCATATTCCAAATTAAAAACCCTAATTTCTAAGGTTTAATCTAGATGACGCGTCACTCAACCAATGTTTAGCTTTTTCTTCAACATTTTTGGCTAATCGAGTAGGCACTTTCAAGCAAATGAATATAGTGTTTCTGACAACCTCTAGGGCTGTAACCACCACCATTCAACTAAGAAACACCCCCTATATAAAGATCAACTACTCCCATCAAACCGTTATATCTCATTTTCTTCAACAAACTTAACATCTTGTCCCCAATAAGTCATTACTGCATTTTCAAATTCTAGGCTGATTAGGTTAGGACTTTCAAATGAATAAATATAAAGCTACAAACCTTCAAATTAAGATTGGATCCAAACAAAAGATGTGCACTCCATTTACCAAGATCATATGGTTTTCAACAACGATGATGTCGAGGTTGCTTCAACAAAGCCTCAAAAGTGGTTAACTCAGTCATCGATGGTTGCGATTCTCATTTCACAAAACCACTAATCTTTTTTTATGTGTTCACACTTCAAGCCTTATCAATGGGTTCTTATCAAAGGTTGGTCATGTTTCTCTCAAGATCAAAATGCTAAAAGGCAAGTTTGGGAAAACTACTAAAACCTCCAAAAACCAAGTTTGTTGAAAAACCACCATTGAAAAACCAGCATAGGTACATAGCTCACAATTATAAAACGTACTTCAAAACCCTCTTATTTTGATCAAAGGGCTAAACTTTGATTAATATATGTTTGAACTCATCAAAAACCCTAGCAAAACCCTATAAATACCCCTTGGAAAATTAGAGTTGAGAGAAGAATAAAAGGGAGAAAAGATTGATAAAAGAACTCTAAGTGTGAAGTTTTAAGAGCCTAGCAGAAGGATTTCTTAAGCTTCGTAAGGTCAGCAAGCTTGTGAAAGCAAATACTTTACAAGAAAAGCTAAAAGGGTAGTAGCTACTCTAGGAGCTTGAATGTATACTTTCTAACCTAAAAGTGAAGTCCGTGTGGTCTGCTTGAGTGGTTTTTTATTGTCTTCTGGTTTGTATTTATGTTTACAATCATGGAGATGAGATTTAGAATGTTTGGCAAGTAATGTTGTGCTTGCCCTTTTTGTTACTATGATAGTTTGATTTTGTTTTTTATAGTTTTTTTTTTTATGTTTTAGATGTAATCAAAATCTTATATTTAACTTCTTTTTTTATAAAACAATGTTGTTTTAATTTAACTTAAGCAATGCATGTTGAAGCAATGATGTTTATCCTGGACTTACTAGGTCTATTCATGACCAAAATGAGACTAGAAAAACCAATTTTGAATCTATATTGCATGAACATGTAGGATGTTTTAAGTTAATAGTTTTTGGATATGGAACATCTTACATAATCTAAATGGTTTGAAGTTATTTGTCAGTTCTTTTTATTCAAATATGCTTGGTTATGGTAATTTGGTTTGTTGTGACTAAGAAAACATGTTTTAGAGGCCTAAAACGCTAGTTCTGGGTTTGACAGTGGCTGGTTTTAGATCTGGGTTTTTTTAGGTTCTAAGACAGTGTTCTTCGTGTTTTAAGGAAGAACATTGTCTTAACCCCATGATTTGGACCAGTTTTGGTCCAATTCTTTGCACAGAACCCTTTGAGAAACTTTATTTGTTAATAATCTAGGATTTAATTACATCAATAATATGTTTTCAGTAGGTTTAAATCCTAGGGTTTTGGTTTTGAACCGAAACCAATTTTGACAAAATTATGGTTTTTAAGTGATAATTGAAGTGCATGAATGCTAGATTATTGATATTTGCATGATTTTCAACATGTCTATGTCCTTGGTTTGTCCATATATGGTCTAATTTGAAATCTATGTTGGTGAGTTCATGTTGAATGTTCTTCTTTTTTCTGGGTTTTGATAAAAAGATTTTGAGTTTCTGTGTTTTTTAAACTTTGATTTTGTTTTGGATTCTGGTTTAGATTTTGGTTTGTTTTTCAAGTCAAACCAATAGACTTTGGTTTGGTTTATGGTTGAACCAAAAGTTTCGGGTCAACTTGGTCGGGTCAAAATCATGTCAAAGGTTAAGGCGTTGTTTGGCTGGCAATTTTTTCTAAACATTTTTTTTTTGTTTTGCTTAAAGACGTGTTTGGAAAACACGCCCCGAAGCCTATTTTAACATTTTTTGTTTTAGAAAAAAATGGGTTTTGTCAAACATGGCTTAAAAAAAATGATTTATGCTTATTGCATACGTCCAATCCTTATAAAAGATTGCATTTTATTTATAAAAAAATGAAAAAAAAATGGTTTTCAACATTGTTTTAGAAAATTTGTGTTTTGTTTTTCATTTTTTAGGAATTTATAATAAGTTTGTAAAATTCCTTAAGGATTTGACCAATATTTCAATAACCCTAATTTTTTTTTCTCTAAAAATTAATGTCAACATTATGGTATAAATGTTGGACCAACAAGTAGGCTGGTATTTAAATATCAGGAGTTGACTACAAAATTCTCATAATTATTTTGAATATTCACCAATTTTAATTGGGAGTATTTTTCACCACAATATACGAGTTGTGATAAACGCTTTCACCTTCCAAGATAGGTGAACCTTGCATACACGGATTCTTCTTATAAGAATTTATCTGGGCTTTCAAGCGCATAATAAATTTAAAATGCTAGATTTATTCATGAGCGTAAATCTTTGTTTTGAACCATAGACGAACTAGCGGTTAGGAATCCATCAACACCTTTAAACCACATCTAGACCACACAATACACTTTACCTCAGTTAAGTTGCGTTAAGGATGCTAATACATTTCTTAGCCACAACTAGTCTCTTACCCTAAAATTTCAAATAAGACCAATCCACTCAGGTCTCCTAGTGACCCTAAACCAAACAACTAAGTTGGTGACTCCTTGACCCCGACGTCTTGCCTTGTCGTGCGTGCCACGTGCAAAAAGACTAATGATGCATCTCATATAGCAGACTTGTTCTTTAGGGATATTGTATGTTCGCATGGAATTCCTAGGAGTATAGTTTCAGATCATGATGTTAAATTCCTTAACTACTTTGAAAAGACTATGTGGGGAAAGTTGGGTACTAAACTTTTATTTTCGACAACTTTTCATCCTTAAGAAGATGGTCAAACTAAGGTATTAAATAGAAATTTATCATAACTTTTACGTGTTATTATTCAAAAGAATTTGAAAAGTTAGGAATAATGTTTGTCTAACTTTTATAATAGTAGATCCATGTGATCGGGTTTGTGTGCACATACATAAGGAAAGATTTCCTAACCATAGGAAATCAAAATTACAGCCTCGTGGTGATGGCTCATTCCAAGTTGTAGAGAGGATCAATGACAATGCATAGAAAGTTGATTTTTCAGGTGAGCATGGTGATAGACTACCTTTAATGTTGTTGATCTTACTTTGTTTAACACAGGTCTTGATTCGAGGTCGAATCGTTTTGAGAAGATAAAGGATGATGTGGATCAGCCCATGAACATCAACAAAGATCCATTACATGTTCCAAATAAGCTAATTACAAAGTCCGAAATGAAAGCAATGAAAGAATCATTAAATGGACTAATCTTGCAAGTTTCGATACATGTAGAAATTAGAGACCCCTTGGAGAACTAATAGGAGGCCTTAGTGAATTTAATTCATATGCAAGAGGGGTCCAATCCAACCTTATTTGGGTTATGAACTTTCAGCAACAAGGTTGCCAATTTTCACTAGTTTTGGTCAACCTTGTTTTTGTGTTGTTTCCATGTGATTTGTGAATTCCATACTAGTTTTGGATTTCTTATTGTGTGTGGAAACATTAATTATTTCCTTTATGTATGAGGATATATTTAATTTATTTCCATGTCATGTGAGAAGAATACACAACAAAAGAAAATAAAGAATTAAAGATTAAAAAGGAAATAAGGTGGCGGTAAAGTTTCCTAGATTTGTAAGGAAATATTTTAGCAACTTTAATTGTATGTCTTAGTGATGGAAGAATAAATAATTAGCGGCAAAGAGAAACAATAAAGGCAACAACTTTTCCTTCCAAAAGAATGATAAATATAAGGCTACAATTAAAATCATTTTCTACCTTGGAAACTATAGGGGCAACAACTTCTCCCTTGGTTTCTAGGGTTATTGAGCGATACTATAGGCTATAAATAAGCCTTATATTAGACTTTTATTGTTTTGTTTTCTTCTCCTCTTCTCATAAAAGCATAAGAAAATAACTTATAGGTTTTATTTTTATTATTTCAGTTATAGCTCAAGGCTTGTTTAAGCTTAATTAATACTTGGTTTTCAGCTAAGATTCAAGGCTAGTTTATCAGTGTTTTTGGCATATCAGTATATGTTTTAGGTCAATTTTATAAATAGACCAATTTTGTCCACAAAGGTAGATCCATTAGGGTTATTTTCTAATAGTATTTAAACTCTCTGTAAGCCTAAAATCTAGTAGTCATTAAATAATATCATTTTTAATTTTCAATTTTTATGAGAGTGATTTTTACATTCTTTGATTCTTGAAAGAACTAAACTGAATTATCAAAGATTAACTAGCTTTGTGGCATCATTTGATATAATTCTAATAGTGTTGGTGCCTTGGTATATGTTTTCATTGTGTCACACTCCTATTTTGGCTTTCCAACATCAAATTTCAATCTTAATTGTGGGTTGTGTGGCCACGTGAACACAAGGTTCACAAAAGTTGGTATCAGAGTTAGGTTTCAAAATCAGGTTATATCCTTTATTTTCTTCTTGTTAGTTTCGTCTTTCTTAGCTGTAGTTGTTTTTTATTCGATTTTTTATTATTTCGTGTCTAGAGCTTAGTAGTTTGCGTTTAGGATTCCTTAAAAAAAGAGTATCATTTTAGTTTGTTGTTGTCTTAGAATATATCAGTAGCATAAAGAGTAAAAAAAATGAAAATAACATTCAAAGTGGAGCAACTGAAATTGAAGAAGATGAGGAAGGCTAAAAATGAGAGCTTGTATATCAGGGGACCTTTTTTACTAACAAGGTTCTTCTTGGTTTTGATGATGATGCTAATTTTTAGTTTGGTGGTGATCTGTTGACCATAGAAGATGTTTTTCATGATACAGATTTAAGGTGAAATCTTTTCAAAGAAAAGGAGGATGATACAAACCAAGTCAAGTCCGAATTTGTCCTTAAAATGTCTGATGACTAGTTTTGCAAGATCAAGCAAATCTCTCAAACTGTACATCGGATTGAGCTAAAATTTTACAAAGAAATACTAGACACGTGGAAATATATTTTGATAGATTTTTAGGTCAAATGGAGTTTGATAACATATTATTTTAAAAGGTCAAAGTTCTTAGATGAATCTTATCAAATCTGTCATACTAGACCTTTGTGTACTATTTGGGACAAATCTAAAGCTACATGTGGAATTTTGTTGCAACTCAAGTTTTTCTAGAAACCATACATCCCAATCGTTTCAACCATATATGGTAGGACCATTAATTCATCCAAACAAGAGAGAACAACATGTTTGAAATCACAACTAAAATCTACCAAGAATGTGCAGAAATTTGAGATTTGATCTACATAGAGGCATTTTAGCATGAAATTTTTTTTTTATGAAATAAACAGGAGTTGAGTGATCTATTGCAGCTGGAATAGGAATAGGAACTATATTAATGCAATATTGACGACCTATTGCTTATTTCAATGAGAAGTTAAGTGAAGCTACATTGAACTATCTCACTTGTAACAAAGAACTGCATGCTTTCCTTGCTTATAGAAGCAAGTTGAAGAATAAAAATGAGTTTTCCTTCTTCTTTTTTGTGCCAAAACAACATTTCTTTGCAAGGACAAAGATCGTACATTGACTTATCAAAGATTAACTTGCTTTGTGACATCATTCATATACTTAGAGTTTTTAGATACAAGGTTATCTCTAGGTCCAAGTCTTTTTTTAATACCTTTAGTTATTAGGTACATGGTTACCTCTGGATCGTACATTGACTTATCAAACCTGATTTTTGACATTCTAGGTTGTTATCTACTTTGTTGGGGGTTGCTTGACCACGTGATCAAAATGTATGCATCAATATAACCTTAGTTTTCAATGGAAACTTCATAAGATAGTTGCTAAATAAGAGTATGATTTTGAAAGATTGAACCATGATGTATTTTATAATGTAAAAGATGTGTTTTAACCCAAATATTGTGTTGATATAATTGCACATGACATGTGAAAGAAGAAAGGTTGTTTTATATGAAATTGTGGTCATCTATATGCTACATTTTTACCATTGAGTAATGTATGGATATGAGATATGGACATTCAATTGTCATACATGTTTAGTTGTGTAAATGTTATGTTAATATGATGTTGAGCATGTATGTTGAAAACTTATGAATTTTCCCATATTTATTTTTTTAATCATTCACTGGATTATCTCATTAGTAATTGATAAATTATTTTCAGATAATCAAATTGACATTGAAAGAGGGCTTAGGTGATAAGCTATCAACCGAAGTGTTTTGGAGTCATAACTTAAAGTTTTGTATCTTTCATAGGTTAGTTTTTAGTATGGGTCATTATAATGTAATACCATATGTAAACATATCATGCATGAACTTTTTTAGTGTGTAATTGATCAATAGAACAACTATGTACAAAGATGACAAGATGTTATATAAGTTGTTTAATGGACAGTGGGTTGTGTGTGCTTATAAATACATGTTTGGTTAGTAAATTTAATTGATTAGATAACAACAAGGAACAATTAGAGAGGTTGTTTTACTTAGCTAAGATAAAGCATAATTATAAAGTGAATATAATATTAGATACTAACTAAGATGCATTACCAAAGTAATTAGAAGAGGGTTATGACAGCTAGAGAAGAAAAAAATTGTTCCCTACAACACAATATTAACAACTCCCTTTAATGATTTAGCATTAGGAGGTGTTTCCTTTAAGTACATGCCAAGCCACATGGTTCTCCAAGTAACTTCATCCTTCAAATCCTACTTTGGAAATAATTACCAATAAATTCTCTAATATGCTATATTAGCCCTCAATGGTTCAAGGGTTAAGTTAACTAGGCATATCGACTATGTTGTTGGTGTTAAATGGTGGAAAAGGAAAACACCTATCTTCTTCTTCTTCTTCTTTCCAAAATAAGTTTTGAACAGCTTCAAATGAGATAAAAAGGCCATTATGGTTTGCTAATAGTGTTTACAAGACCCTTAAATTGTTATTAGGCTACAACTTCTACTGAAATTGAAGGTGTCGAGTCAACAAGCCCTACAATGCTTAAATTTGTTATAGATTCTTTTCTTAAATGATTTTCCAAAGAAGTAGTAGTTAAACCCTAGATAGAACTTTAACTTTCCCTTTACTATATCATGTTACCACTTAGTATTGCAGTTACTTGCTGTCTGGATTTGAATGTATTTGTGTTTTTATCATGTTTTATAAAAGTTTTCTTTGAGTTGTTGGAATGTAATTTTATAATATGTTAAATTATATTATATAGTTCCTTGTGGAAACAATAATGTAGGTTTAACATACTAGCTATTGTTGCATCTTTCATTTATTTTTGGATTGCTAATTTTTAGATGGAGTGGATGCATGAGCGATCTTATGAAAAAGGTGTTATTTAGACAAATAGAGGGCAACTTCCACCAAACATATTAGGGTAGTCAAAGAATAAGGTAAAGGGTTTGAGATCTGCACAGCAGGTCTCGAGTTCGAGTCAGGGCGTGCACCTCTTGTAAGAGCCTGGGACAGCCGAGGTTTTACTCACTCACCTGAGCCCACAAAGTGCGCTTTTCAGGGGGTGGGGTTTCCTTGAATCCAAAAAAAAAAAGTAGTCAAAGAATAAGGTATAGTTATAAAACATTAGAATATATTGTCTACTGAATCTAAAGTTATGTTTGGTTGGTATTGCAGGACAGAATGACAAATACAAAATAGATAGAAACATGTTTAGATGAAAGAATAGAGACAAAGAAATAAAAAAAATTATCTCTATAACAGTTTTGGAATGAATTTTTGTTCTTCTAATTGTCTTCGTCTCTTCTGTCATAAGATAAAAACCAAACGTTACCTAGTGTTCATGTTATAAAGAAACCATGAAGCTTGATTGTTGTTATTATGATGCCTTTAAAATAAGCTATACTCTTATGCAGCCAATCCTATTGAGAAATTGGCTCTTGCTTTGTTGATTATCTAGATAAAGTTGGAATCTCAAGGTGCATAAATGAAGGTTGTAAAAACTCAATCATTTGTGCACTTGGAATCTAATGATGTTTGGTCAGTGAAAGATGATTTATTTTCAACTTTGGAGAAAGTATGGCCCTCTTTACATTAAAAATACATCCTTGATATAATTAAGACAGCACCATTCCAAATTACAGATGGGACAATTCATGTTTTATTGCTTTCTTTTGACAACATTGGACGAGTTTGTATGTCAAAATCCTATAATGGTGGTGTGACATTGGGTTATGCAAAACCCACTACTCTCCCCAACCCAAACTCAGGTTAGTATTCCAAACTTGGAGTGTGTTTGTTTTTTGTGGTCAAAAAACGCTTTTGAAATTTTTATTTCTTCAAATTAGTTTTTTTCATGTTTTTAGATTGTTTTGATGTGCTGATGTCAAAAATAAATTAAAAAAATATATATTATTTTGATGCATTTTTAAGTAAAAAGCACTTTAAAAAGCAACTAGTACTAGAATCTCAAACACTACCTTGGAATGGTGGCATGCTTGTACTTGGTGTGTTAAATAAAAGGTTTGTCAATGTTTAGTTGAATAAATGTATTTCAATCGAATTTTGAAGATTAGATTTAGCCAATCTTAGTTTCATGAATACCATAGCACCTGCTAAATCTCTATCACAAGACTTGATGCAAATGAAATTATATTTTATAGGACCTTCATGCTTAACTTTATGTACTTGAAACCTTTTTTATTCATGCCTAACATGAAACTTGGATTTGACTCAAACAATTTATTTGGAATCAAATCACATGTTGAATTGAATTCAATTCATATGCAAATTTCAAATCAATTCATTATTTATTATAATTTTTATGTTTGGAATAAAATATTGAACTTTAGAATTGAATTCAATTATATTGTTTGGAATACATGTGGAAATTAACTAAATTTTGCAATTTTGACTATTTTGTTCTTAGTTTTTTTTTTTAAAAAAATAATTGTTACATAAATGTTTTCTTTTTGTTATAATGACCTTATGTTTATTTAAAATAACATAAAATATAGGTAACCTTGTTGGTTCTCTCATTTGTTTTCTCAATGCATGTGTTTATATGTTTAGAAATTAAACTTGACGCTCCTATTATGTTGCAAAATTAGACTATAGGACAACTAAGAATTTTGATAAATAAAAAGATTCATGCGTAAAAGTGATTTAGGACATTGCATTTTTGCATAGTTAGGCAAAAAGTAGATTATGAATGAAATATTTTGTATGAGAATGCAAGGAAGTGAAAATAGCACAAGTTTTTCATTAATGAAAATGACTAGTTATTAGATTCTACAGTGGTGATATAATATAATTATGGTTACTATCTATCTATAAAAGATCAACATCCAAATTACTTGAGAAAAGCTCAAACTAGGTTGTTAAATCTTGGTTCAGTGATTCCAAATTTAGCCTAACATTAATTCCAAATTTAGCTAAAATATTGTAAAGCAAGTTGGGGCATTAACATATAATA
>Ga0307509_10009200_pt1 | contig 12399 bp, 8 predicted proteins | sample 10_EM_MG_FD_202245 | JGI IMG/M metagenome (GOLD analysis project Ga0307509, IMG submission 202245) | Populus trichocarpa ectomycorrhiza microbial communities from riparian zone in the Pacific Northwest, United States - 10_EM | ecosystem: Host-associated > Plants > Roots > Unclassified | place...
ATGTGTTGTTGTTAGGTGGTTGTTAGGTAGGTGTAGAGTGGTTAGTATATTTTTAAAAAATATTGTGTTAAGCCTCAAAGTAATGCTAAGGCCAAAATTTATGCTGAGCCACAAAGTTGTGTTGAGCAACAAAGTTGTACCGAGCCACAAAGTTGTGTTGAGCCACAAAGTTGTGTTGAGCCGCAGAGTTACTATGGTGAGCCACAAAGTTGTGTTGAGCCGCAAAGTTGTGTTGAGCTGGCAGGCACTCTTTAGAGTGCCCCAGGTTGTGAGCCGGCGAACATCCGGGGGTTGCGGCCGACGCCGCAACCTTGGCACGACTACTTGTGTAAGTACCTAACAAATCCGACAAGGTGGCGTCCTAATGCCCTTATAAGACTTAGGATAACTCTCTAATAATTACAATAGAAAAAACGTTACACAATAGCAGACAGCGCTTGGACTAAAATGATATCTATCGACTACATGTCTCCTGAACTAGTGCTCATTATCGCCGGAAACCTTAAGCCATGGGATTTACTAACCTTCATACGGGTTTCCAAGGGCTATCAGCAACTGCTAGAACCAGAGCTTCAGAGCAGAGCAGTAGCTGGGGGTGAAGGGCCCGTAGGGGCCTGTAATCAGAGGAAAATCCAGGCCGTCCTTTAATCTCCCCTGTCGTCCCGCTTAACAGCCGCTCTGACGTGTGTCTCACTCTACTGAGAAATACCTCGCATGTAGGGCCCGGCGGTCCCTGCTTAGCCCGGCGGTCCTCTAAGTAATTTGCCCCCAGGATCACGGCTAGCGGTCCCGTCCCGTCCTCTTGGCATTATCCCCGTCGTCCCTGTGGGGCTCCCAGACGGTTCCGAACACTGGCAGAAGACTGTTGAAACGAGTTTGTAGCTAATTGAAAAGGGAAGCGATGTTTGGTAGGACCGGTCCAATCTATATATTGGACTGACTTGAGATAAGAATAAACAAATGGGAGAAGCATTTGGGAATATAAGGAAAGGTTCCTATCATAGACTACCGATCACTCGGCAGGGTTGTCGCCGAGTGAGCAGTGGCAAAACAATCCCTGGCACCCCTGTCACTACCTGACACTGTAGTCATAAGCGCGCAGGGATGCGGGGGGCCTCACAACATCACTGTCCCTTTCCCGCTCCAACAGTTAGTCTACACAAATGTTATATGAGCAGCATCGAAGCTAGTTCTATCACCGGGGCTAGTCATTGGTACTAGCTAGCCCGTTAAAACACAATGTCGATCTCTATAACGTAGAGCATTAAGGAACAATTGAATAGGCGTTGCGGGCTCTAGTAAAGTCGTAAGAAGTGTGGGGATTTTATCGGTGACAGGGACGGAACCTATCCCGACTGAGTAGCAGTCAATAGCTGGGACTGAGAGGGGACCTACCATTAGTGACAAGGAAGTAATTATCTGGTTAAAGTTGGAAGCAATCGCTCTCAACCAATCAACCGCAGTGGTGTTGTAGGTCGAAGGTTATAGAATAGAGATTAGCATTGGCAATTCCTTGTCTGGTCGAGAGGGCTCCGAGCAATGTAGTATCAAGAGAGTCGGAACCGTAGATATAAGCATTAAGAAATTCGCAATGAGTGATGAGAACCATGTATGCGAGCCGATCTTCGCCAGTGAACACTGGCACACTGCGAAAGGAAGCGGTTATGAGGCAAACTGGAAAGAAAGGAAAGTTCGGGCTAAGGAAGATGAACGTTATGTTTGCAATGAGAGAGGGGTAGACAAGTCACGTGGAACGGTTGTTGGACTAAGGGTTCCGAATAGTCCGACTGGTCAAGTCTGGGAGGCACAACCAGTCGGTCGGTCTGAATTGATGTCTGTGACTAGAACTTACCAATCAATGTAGTCAAGGACTGGTCGGGATTAGTCCCAAACCAGTCTCCCTATTCCCCCCAGCACGGGTGGAAGGCGGGGAAGGTGTATTAATAAACAAGTTTCACTACATGTAGCATCACTCGGTTAATAAACTAAAAGACTATATAATCTACCCTATAGTAAGCCAAAACACAGGGTTATATGAAATAGTCCCCAAGTAGAGAGCCTAAACCCGTTTTCTGAATACGACTGTATAATTTTGCGTCATGTAACCATGGGTTTTGGCCCGCCATGGGGTAGATTAGTTGCAACAGATCTTCACTGCCCTATATAAGCGAGGCAACATGCACATTCTTTTGATCGGATATGAGGAAAAAAGAATAAAATTTACTATAGAGACAAGATGAGAGAGCGGTATTGTGAAGAAGCAAAGACTGATGATTGTATAAGACAAGAGGGAAATACATTGTGCTTTTATCTTAGAGAAATAATATCAAAGGAAAGCAACTAGAAAAGCTTTTCCTCCACATGATACAAGTAACTCATAGGTGTAACAAGAGTGCCCCAGATTTTGCTGGTGAGACGAGAAGAAACATAAATTAATGCAGGGCAGAAACTAGGAAACGAAACATCAATCAACAGCGTAGTTCCAAAGGTTTCAAGACATTCCAACTTGCCTGAGATTTGGTGGTTTAGTCGGTTAGCGGAGTCCGCTCATCAGTAGGAGTGCATGAGAGAGAACCTTCACACAGCTGGATTCTCTGCAGAGGTTTTCACGATTTAACTGTTGTCTTTAAGCGGATAAGCCACAGGCCGATACATGATCTATCACTCAGTTTTGACCTTGTCTGTGCAGTCTAACCAAGCCCAGTCCTATCAGTTTCACCAATCACGACTGTCCGCTCAGCCTAATTTCTGCCACCAGACTAGACTAGAGTTTGACCTTTTCTAACTAGTTTGAGCCAGTCCACGGACGACCATTCAGAACCCTGGTTCAACTTGGAATTAAAGAGGTCAGCAATTTCTCTGCTTAGGATTACCAAGGTAAAGTTTGGCTTCCTTCCGCCTCACCCTAACACCAATTATTTTCACCAAACGAGGACCTCAAGGGGCGCAAATAGCTGGTGCCCCCTCTATGCTCTAAATGCGGGAATTTATTTATCATTTCTTTTGAGAACCATAGGACTGTTCTCGAAAGGTTATTTGTTGCCACCGGTACCACCAACTATACTATGTATTCCCTTGTCACAAATTGTGACCAAGCAAGGCAGATTTCACATGACTAATACTGATTCGTCATAAGGTATGTTTATCTCTCATGCTATATAGTCAGTTGACTCATAGTTCTTACATGATTCACTCTTGTGTGTTATTGTTATATTATGATTGGTTGATGTTTGTGTGACTCACACTTGTTAGTCATAATGATGTAATGACCTTTGGGCGTGACTTACATTATGAGTCACGAGTTTCTCTCAAATGACGTGTTTTGCCCACCAGACTTGTTTTATGTATTATGATTGGTTTACGGCATGTTGCGCAGTGACTCATTAAAGTCATCTGAGGGATTTCAGACATGACTCGTTATGACTCATAGGACCGTGTGACTCAAGTTATGAGTCACCAGGGTTAGGGTTGTTGGCGTGAAGAGTCTATATAAGGAGGAGACTCGATCACACTAGTTTGAGCTCTTCACGCAACCATCTGCGTACTTTCTTACAATCAACTCTTTTACCTTTACCTCTTGCTTGTATGCAAGCAACCTAGCTCTTAGTGTCAGAGCAACCAGGACCTTGTAGGACAAGGACAGTGACACATCTCTCACATGTGAGAAGAGATTATGGTATGATAGACTATAAGGATAGTCTAAATACGAAAGAAGAGATTATAAGGTAATCTCTGAAAGGAGAACACTCTCGCATCCTTATAGCACGAGAGCTATAAGATATTTCAAGACCCTCACATAAGCGATTCATTACCTATTGCACATATAACCCCCCCCCTGGGTAGGATTGTTACATCTATAGTTCACCCTATCTGTAATATGACTGTGGCCTCTGTCCTACTACATGATTGGGGACTCTTATGTCCAAAGGATAATACCCAAGCAGCAACCAGAAATTACTATATTTTAACACTGTGTTGGTCCGTATCATCCCCGAGGGAATAACCACTACAGACAAAGAATAGGATCTATCACTGTTACCAACGATGAGCCTCTATGGCAAACTGTGTTCGCGGATGAAGGGATTGATACATCCTACTTTGCCACCGAAATTCCTGACTCAGATAACCAATGCATCCTGACAGCGAGACCTGTACTTGCAAATACATTTGAATCCTGGTTGGGCTTTACTGCAGCTCACATATTGTCTCTAAAATTCAACGAGCACTGGATGTCACAAGGTTGCAACTACTGGTTTATTATTCCACCACCCATTTTGTCTGCAGGTTTGATTAATAGTGTGCAAAACGGGCTTTGCCTTTGTGGTACAACACAGATTATGTTGGACACTTACCAGGTGTCTGACAATCCTGAGGTATGAATTACCTGATCCTCAAGTCTTTATAACTTCTAATCTTTCAGGATAATTATTCAATTGTTTGTTGTACCACTGGTGCTGAGAAAATGCATTTTCAAGATAACCTCGATCCGCAATATCTTCTGCATCCCGATAGCCCAGTCAATTCTGTTCTCAGTTAGCACTTTAGACAGGAAGTTCCTCCCCAGGTGAAAGGGATTTGAGAGCTCTTACTCTTGCCATATTTCTTTGGCTTCTTCTTCCCCCTTTTTTTCTAAATTGCAAATGCTGTGTTTTTTTCATTATTTTGATGTTTGCTGGCAGGGAGGACAATTGTCATGTACCTAGAGGGGGATAAAAAAAGCAGAGTTCAAAACTGGTTAGAAGAAGCCTTGCACGAAATAAAATATTTGATCTGAGCAAAGTTGTATCTAATCTCTAGTGGTGCTGATCCGGTCTTTGTGAGGTAGGGGAATTCTCCTTTAATTTTTGTTTTTACTAGTATGTGGCTGTCACAAATTTTGACTTTGAAAGAATGGTTTCACATGACTAATAGTTATTAGTCATCAGAATGTATATTTCATACTATAAGATCAGTTGACTTATAGTTCTCACATGATTTGCAATTGCACATTGTTATTATATTTCATTGATTGATGACTCACAATTGTGAGTCACAAATGAGCTAATGACTTTCGCACGTGACTCTATTGGCAGTCATGAGTTTCACTCATGTGAGCGCTTTACTCACATGATTAGTTTATGATTTATTCTTGGTTAAAGTATATTGCGGGTGACTCAATAAGAAGAGTGACCTGGGTTAGGGTTGTGGGAAGGTCTCTATATAAAGGAGATTGGATTACGATAGTTAGAGCTCTTCACACAACCATCAAAGTACTTTCTTTAAGATTCCTTCTGGTTATAAATTAAATACTATTACATTCTTTACCCTGAAACATATAATCATATTTAACATATAAGTCTCAATGCATATTAAAAGTGTTATACACATCTGCGCTATTAAGATAGCGGCGAAGATAAAGAACAAGTGATAAGAAAGCTCTACAAAGATAATAAAGATCGCATTGATCTTAATTAAGGACACAACTATGTCGTTACTTGTTGTTTACCAACTCCTCTAGCCGAGATTGGTACAGTGGCTGTTTCTTGGTTTCTATTTGTTCTTAAACTTCATGGGGCTGCTTGATAAAGGTTAAGAAATCCAGCATCCAACTCTCACAATCTGGATTGTCGGTGGTGAAGTTTGCTCTGAGTGACCTCTTGTGATTGTGTTTGCAGCCGGATGGTGTTCAACTGGGAGAGATGCTTATGCTCCACTAAAAGGTGAGAGAGAATAAGGGACTTTAAACAATTGATGCAGGGTAGGGCGCAATAGATTCTATCCTAGTTACCCAATAACACAAAAGGTTTATTGGTACGAATAATGTGGATAGAAAAAGGACATTTAACAAGAATAAAGGATAAGAAATTGTATGCTGCAACCAATGAGTGTTAGAAGATAAGAGATGACTGTGGAACAGGAAGTGGATGTGATGATAACTTGGAAACAAACAAAAGGAAGAACAGGCTACCTTATATGCTTCTCCATCTGAGAGCCTTCATTCCGTGCATTCTTCGAGCAAATGCCAAACCTTTCTCCTGCTTCTGATCTATGAGTCATCTTTCTGCTGCTTTCTCTACCACACTTCTAAGTGAGAACCTAAAGGAGCAAGGGTAGAGATATGTCACCTGCTGAGGGTAATAGTCAAGGGTATTGCTGGGGTGAGGTTGATTGCTGGACAATCAACACTCGTAGTAGCTGTGTTTCATTGTAAGTGGATCGGTGGTGGGATATTGTCGCATTGGATATGCAGCATGAGGTGTGATATTGTAAGAGGCTTATGATAGTGCAACACCTATGAGGCAATGATCTGTTTCAAGTAGTAATAGTGGTGTTTCTTGTCCTGCGGGAATGGGAAAATATAAATGTGGTGAACAGTCTCGGAAAATCAATTGTCAACAAGGGGGAGGATACGACCATTCCAGACTGAATCTTCAGCTTCTATACTCTTCTAAGAACCCCTCACGGACTTCTGTTACAACTCACCACCTCGAGTCCTCCTGACAATCACACTGTAGTGCTGCACCGAGCACTGATCACTCGTCACCAGTATTAAACAACAATAGATAGTGGTACGCAGCGGATCCAATACTTAGTTACCGTATGACACAAGACTCTAATTGGTACGAACACTATAGATATATAAAAGATATCAAAGAACAATAAAGAATATGAAGAAATAAATCGTATGCGAAAACGAATAACTTTTAAAAGATGATTGTAGAACAGGCAGTGAGATGCGATGATAGACTAACCAACGAACAAAGGGAAGAACAGGCCATCTTATATCCTGCTTGACTATGAATCTTCATTCCAGGCATACTACCAGGGCATGCCAAAACTCCCTCCTCCTTTCCATCACAGATCATCTTTCTATCCGTTTCTTCAAGGTAGAGGCTTCATGACCAAGGGTAGAGATAGGTCACCTGGCTCGGGTATCGGTAGAAAATATTGCCTTAGACAAGGTTGATTGTTCGGCAATCATTCTGTGAAGTTGGTGTTTCATTGTAGGTGAATCGGTGTTTCAATAGTGTTGCATTAGATATGCAGGGTCACGTGAGAGATGGTAAGAAACTAACAGTGGTGCAATGTGTGTGAGGCAACGATATGTTTCGAGTAGGTGTAGTTCTGTTTCTTGTCCTGCGGGGAGGGGAAAATATGTATGTAGTGAGCAGTCTCGAATGACCCATTTCCAACACTCCCACTCTGCAAATACATATATCCTATGTTTCCCTCTCCTAGCCTATACAAATCATATCACAAGATTTGCGATAAAGGAACACATAAAATGAGAAATTTCTTAAAGAAAGGAAAACAAAAGGAAAACAATCTCAGTCTTGCTTCTTGCCTAATATTCTCTTGTTATATCTTGTAGATACCCATGTAACGGGGGCACACTATAGAGAGGTAAACTTTAAGGTTGCGACCGCACCAAACACTCAAAGTAAAAGATGAAAGATGAGGTAATAATTCAAAAGAATCAAAAACGGTAAAAGTTAATATCGTTAAGCTGAAAGCTTCACTCAAATAAGTTCTCTCAAGCAAAGTTGATTATCGAAGTAGAATGCCAAACGCTTAAACTTAAGTAGATATCAGATTTAAGCCTTTGACATTCACCACTACTCCGACCTTGTGCGAGCACCCTGTCCTGCTCAGGGCTTGTCCAAGGTCTACCCTCCATCAGGAATTATCCTGCTGGAAGTGTCGGACCAGCTCGGGTACACTTAACTCCGTCAATGGGATGTGAGTTGCTCCAATGCATCTCCAATACAAGCGCAGGTGGAAAAACTCTGCCTATCGAAGTGATGCCAGTGGCTAACTGTCATGATAACAACCGGAGTCAATACTTAGGTGGTGGACTCACTGGCCCAGGGGTAGTTTCGTCTATACAAGCTATGCAGTGCATCATTTAATCTACGCAACTATCCAATGGTGATAAATTGACATGCAAGCTCCGCCGGTGAGATGTAGCTGATGGTTTACTCAGTGGGCGCTACCCATAGCCAGCCTTTTCGGGACACACTCTACCGTGACAAGACTCATACCACTAGAGTCCAATAACTACCCATACTAATGCTACAAATCAAGGGGAGAAGATCTGGGCTCGGTAATGAGGTATTTGTCTTGAAAGCACCCTGGCCTTCTGCGACTACCTGGGTACAACTCGGAAGACTACCGTACAACCCTGAGGCTGGAATAGACTCCTAGATGCGCGAGAGACCATATATGGGCGACCCCCATTTTGGCAGTTACCCATACTCCGCTTATATAGCCGGTGAACGACATTCAGTCAGACGGACGGCGACGACTTATACGGTCTTACGGCAGCTGCTCCAATCACCTCTTTTAACTACCAAACGAGCAACTACACAGCCGTCTGCCTATGACGCGCCTTCCCAAGGGTGAGGCCAGAGGGTGGTGTTAGCTAAACCCGCCCAAGTTCAATAGCATGTTGGGGCCACCCTTCCGCAGGCGTGAGGCCTCCCCGTGCAGATGCGTCAGCACCCAACAACATCTAACAGCCTATAGAATGTGAGGCATTCGACCTCTAAGTTCTAGGATGACTTTGCTGGTGAAGGTATGGTAACTTGGACTCCACAGTAGGGTAACTGGGGTCCATTGGCATAAAGGTCAAATTCCCAAGGGGGGGTAATTTTGCCCTCTTATGCTTTTAACTGCTTCGGCAGTCCGCCCGTCAACACAAAATGTTGCCTCAGAGGTCTGTGTAATGTGCCCATAAGTTACTAGACTTCATGCGAACTTACTCCCGAACGGTTACCCTGCCCTGTAGAGTACCCAAGGTTACTCTACTATCTCCTACGCCTCGTTGTAGGTTAACCAGCTATTTGTACACTAAGTATAACAAACCATACTACCTCTGGTTACCAATTGGTATACCATTTGGGCTAAGGTGATAGTCATTGTAGCTACCTATCCTAGGGTCGTGACACTACTCCCCTCTTCTCTTGGTCTGTCCTCAGACCGTCAGCGTCCTCTTTTGCTCCCAAGGTTTGGATTGTCTATAACTCTATGGTCTCTAGGTTAGACGGATACCTCTCATGGAACTGTTGCAGTGCTTTCATTGCGGTATCTTCTAACATGACATATGGCTCCCAAGAAATTTCTTCTGGACCGTCCTGTTCCAAAGCAACCATCTAGTGCCAAAACCGGTAGGGAAATGTCTTCTGAGGATTGCCATACCACCGACTGTCAACAATCTCTGAGACGACATAACTAGGCTCGTTGTCCACAATATCCGGTTTTGATATTTCCTTTTGAGGTCTCCTGTTGGGATCCTCTCGGTAAGGCTCCAACACCCCGACATAAAACCCAGGATAGATTTCCCATCTGTCTGGCAGTTCAATCTTATAGGCCCTAGTACCCATTTTGCGTAGGACAACAAATGGTCCCAGCATCTTGTGGTCTAGTCTTTCCATAGGCCTCCTTGTGCGGAGATTCTTGCTGTTAATGATGACTCTCTCAGGTTTCTTAGCCCTGCCATGGAGGACATCCTCCAGCGTGACATATTCCGGAGCGGGCTGTCTTTTCTGATCATGTCATTTCCATTGTGTTTCCTATGCCCTTTGTATTCTTTCTCGGATTTCTTGCCATGTGCCTTCCCAATCCTTAACCATATGCTCTGTGTCTGGGTGTATTCCTGTAACGACCCTACAATAGGTAGCTACAATCACTATCACCTTAGCCCAAATGGTATACCAAGTGGTATCCAGAGGTGGTATGGTCTCGTATATATTATACACATGGCTGGTAATCCTAGGATAAGGTCTAGGGAATTGTTGTGAAGCCTTGAGGTACTCTACTAGGCAGGGTAACCATTCGGGAAAACATTGGCATAAGGTCAAGCGAATTATGGGAATGTTAGACTGACATCCGAGAGGACTTCGGTAGTCGACTGGAGGACTTCCTGAGGGGTTAAAGGCACAAGAGGGCAGAGTTACCATACCTTGGGAATTTGGTCATTATGCCCATGGGTCCAAGTTACCCTACTGAGGAACCCAAGTTAGCCTACCTTCACCGGCAAAGTAATCCTAGAACTTAGAGATTGATTGGCTCATATTCTATAGGCTCTTAGATATTCTTGGGCGCAAATGCATCTGCGCGGGGAGGCCCCACGCCTGTGCAAGAGTGGCCCGAACATACTATTGAACTTGGGCGGGTTTTGCTAACACCCCCCTCTGGCCCCAGCATTCGGACGGCGCATCAGAGGCAGACGGCTGTGTAGTGGCTCTTTTGCTAGTTAAAAGAGGTCATTGGAGCAGCTGCCGGAACACCGTATAAGTCGTCGCCGTCCGTGAGACTGAATGTCTTTCGCAGGATATATAAGGAGAGTGAGGGTAACCGCCAAAATGGGGGTCACTCATATATGGTCTCCCGGGAATCTAGGAGTCTATTCTAGCCCACGGGTTATAGGGTAGTCTTCCTAGTGGTACTTAGGTAGTCTCAGAAGGCTAGGGTGCTTTCGAGACGAATACCTCAGTAACCAGCCCGGACCTTCTCCCCTTCATTTGTAGCATTACTATGGGTTGTTATTGGACTCTAGGGGTATGAGTCTTATCACGGTAGAGTATGTTCCGAGAGGCTGGCTATGGGTAGTGCCCACTTAGCCAACCATCGGCAACACCTCACCGGGGGAGCTTGCATGTCAATTTATCACATTTGATAGTCGCGTCGATTAAATGATGGACTGCATACCTTGTATAAACAAAACTGCCACTAGGCCAATGAGTTCATCATCTAGGTATTGACTCCGGTTGTTGTCTTAACAGTTAGCCACTGGTATGACCTGGATAGGAAGAGTTTTTCCACCTGCGGTTGTATTGGAGATGCAGTGTAAAAAGTCATATCCTATGGACCGAGTCAAGTGTACCCGAGTTGGTCCGACACTTCCAGCTGGATAAATCCTGATGGCGGGTAGACCTCGGACAAACCCTGTGCAGGACACGGTGCTCGCACCAGGTCGGAGTAGTGGTGAATGTCTATGGCTTAAATCTGATATCTACTTAAGTTTAAGCGTTTGGCATTCTACTTCGATAACAAACTTTCCTCGAGAGAACTTATTGAGTGAAGCTTTCAGCTTAACAATATTGAGTTTAACCGTTTTGATTCTTCGTGAAGTATTTCCTCTATCTTTATCTTCTACATTGAGTTTTCGTGCCGTCGCAACCTTAGAGTTCACCTCTCTATAGGGTGCCCCCGTTACAGTATATCGTTAAGCGCACTCGCTTAACTCTCTTCTGAGAATTGTGGAAATCCATTATCTTGATATTTGTTTGGTTACGAGTCGCTTGTCTAGTACAAGAAGCATCGGGTGGAAAGAACAATGTCCTCAGATATGAATGTAGTCGAGGATGACTATGACCTTTCCCGCTATAATGCTATGGCTGACTTGCGTGGAATAGGAGGGAAGTCCATGGAGGAGCAGATGGCCGACCTAGAACCTACAGACATCCCCGAAGAAGTACAGGAGTTAGAAATACGGAACCCTGTTGCCTTTCTTCAAAGCTTCACGCATAACCCTTGGGTGGGACACAGAATCCCCCGACAAAGATGAACTCCCATGACCTTTGCCAACTTCACTAGGGACCTGTTTGAACCCTACATAGTAAGAGAAGTAACCAAGTGGTTTCAGGAAGCCAAGGCTTCTATGGGAGATTTCATCACGGCTACCCAGCTCGAATGGCAAAACGAGATGGTAACCAATGCCAACCGCAGGATGAAAATTCACCAAGTAGAGTACCGTAAATTAGCCCTTTCAGATCGAATGATCAGGGCACGCCTGACAGCTTTAGAGTTGGCTGTTCAGGGAGGGTACTCGATAGACTCCGACAATGACGTCAACATGCGTACAGCACCTTGGCTAGCTCTCCCAATTGAGCCTCCTCCACAATACGCAGCTGAGATGGCGGCTGTCATGTTGCATAAGGAAATGGCACCAATATTGACTCAAGTTCCTCAGACGGCCTTGGAATCGGAAGAGCGAGTCAGACAATTGGACCAGCAATTGCAAGTGTTGGTCGTCCCTCAACCAGCCCCGTTGACAGTGGCATTCGAAGAAGCCATGAGATCTAGGGGTGTCAGCCTTGTGGCAAACCTCAAAAATCTTCGAGTTGCAGCTCAGCGGAGTGGTGTTACCAAGTCTAGAAGCCAAGCTTCTAGACAAAGCTCGATGCAACCCTCGCCACAACCACTACCTAGAGCCGGATCGAACCTAGCTATCCTGCCGGTAGTTCAACCTGTCACACCAGCACCGGTGATACGGGTAGAAGCAGATCGGCCCTTGTAACGACCCTACGATAGGTAGCTACAATCACTATCACCTTAGCCCAAATGGTATACCAAGTGGTATCCAGAGGTGGTATGGTCTCATATATATTATACACATAGCTGGTAAACCTAGGATAA
>Ga0307509_10009201_pt1 | contig 12399 bp, 13 predicted proteins | sample 10_EM_MG_FD_202245 | JGI IMG/M metagenome (GOLD analysis project Ga0307509, IMG submission 202245) | Populus trichocarpa ectomycorrhiza microbial communities from riparian zone in the Pacific Northwest, United States - 10_EM | ecosystem: Host-associated > Plants > Roots > Unclassified | place...
GGATCAACCCGGAGGGCGGGGGGTGGGGGTGGGGTCGCAAGGAGGGCGTCGGACGCTTTGGAGGGAAAGTGGGGCGTCCGGGCGCACCAGACGCAAGAGATGAAAGGCAAAGAGAGCTCAGGAGATCCGGAAGGACGGGAGGCAAAGAGCGGACTGGCTTCGTCCGGACGCGGGCTCGATACGTCCGGTGAAAAAGGTTTTTTTGCTGATGCTATCCTCCGCCAGTAGGTATTCCACTCTTCGTGCAGAGGCTGTAGGATCCTCAATATTGAGCGTATAGAGTTCTGTTATACCCTTCTTTGGAGTATGCAGATACTGAGATCTACATCTGCTGTGCTTTGCCGGGATCTGCAAATGAGTGACCAGCGGCCACTCCATTTAGTCTAGAATAGGATGTCGGTTATCGATTAAGGGTTACTTACCTGGTCATTTGAGGGCGGGGTAGCATCAGCAATGTCGGGAAAGGCTAATTTGGTCCAGGCAGCGCTCCAACATATGCGGACTTCTTCGGTCAGGGTAATTGGGTCCGGAAACGGATTGACAAGATTGCCCAGTCCCACATCAGGTAACGGGATCTGGCCAGAATGGTACGCTCAAGTGCGGTTGCCATATTTCGCCTACTGCTGGCTTGCTGTCCTCCGCTATCCAATTCGCGGACGGTTGCATCAGGGTGACTTTGGGTTATCACCGGCATCGCAAGTGGATTGAAGTCTGTGGGCGAACGGGAGAGAATAAGAGATGTACAACAATTTTGGCTAACTCGTACTATAGCAGACGTTCTGCGTCCGGGGTAACTAATCCTCCTGCTTGAATTCTGGGTATTCCCAGGGGTCATTGTCAGTATCGAGCGCTGCGAGCTAAGAAACTCACGCCCAATTGGTCCTTGCGCGCCCCAGTCTGATGGATGATCCATATCGTCCCCATGCTGGCCTAACTCGTTCTCCTCACTCTCCTCACTCTCCTCACTCTGGCCATCATTACCCTCATATTCCCCATCATTAGAGTCGAGACTCTCATCCGCTGACTCTAAGACCTGCTGCTGGTTGTACAGGACAGGCTCTGGTACCTGGAGTCGTGAAGAAGCCGGCTCCCGCATGGCATCCCTCTTCCTACCTAGAGCGGACCCAGCCATAACAGACTCAACACTGGGTGATGTTATTATAGTTAATCCGTCCGTGGACCCAGATCCCCGGAAACGTCCGTGAAGGACGTCCCTTTGCGTTTGCTTTTCCTGCCTCGATGAACGCGCTCGGTCCGCCATAAGCCGCCGCTGTTCTTGTGACATAGTATGCAGGTGGATAGTGATAGAAGAGAATTGCAGTGTATGACGTTGAGGTGCAGGTGGTGTTAGGAAGCCTCTATTGGTAGGTAGCTAAGGGCCCAATATGGGGTATGAACCTGGAAGATCGAAATGGTCGGCCCAGCTTCCTTAAGAACTAAGGACATTCACAGTTCATCACTCGCTTTCATGTCCGCTGGCGTCAGCACATACCGCTCGTCCAAATTGCAGCTTGATAGCTGATATAGGAATTTGCACCCAAAGACTTGGCCGCGCAGCGATTTCACTAGGGCAATACGAGTGTTAGGTACTCAGGGTTCGTGAACCAGATGGAAAAAGGTTTATCAGAATGTACGGACTAATCTAGTTTGAGTAGGTCTGCCAAGCGGACAGAAACAAATGCGGGTAAGGCTAGGGCTCGGGCCCGGAGGCTAATCGCAGAAAGTGAAAGCTTCCGCTAAGGGTCAACGGATGGGATATAAGATGAAAAGCTAGGATAGAAACAGTAATGAAAGGAGCAAGCCTGAACGAAAAACAGCTAGAGAAGAACAAGAATGATCCGTACTAGTCCAAAGAGCAAACCGCTAAAGCCAGCAGAGAAAACATACACCAAACGAAAAAGAGCTGGAAATGAGCACGAATGATCTGCAAAGATTCCGAGAGCAGCTCCCACGAGCTAACCTGGTAAACGCAGGACACCTCGTGGCAAACAAGAAGGGTCTGCCAAACTCTAAGAGGGACCCCTTAGAGCAACAAAGTGTCTGGAGACTACATTGGGTTTGGGCAACCGGGAACAGCAACAGCCGGGCCAATCCAAACAAGAAATGTGTGGGAAAAAATACAAGGATAACTCACAAAACTCTAAAAGTTAAACTCCAAAGAAAAACACCTAAAGGAAACACCCGCAGGATCTGCGAACAGTCGCAGGTCTAAATTAAGTATACCGATCAGGGCAAGCAGCGTAGACGTAGCGGGATAATCTAAAACAGAAATAGTCAGGAAACAGCAAGAATAACATGAACTCCAGAAACAAAAATGAAAACACGAAAAGGAAAAGTCGAAGGGTCCATCGTGGCCTAGTACTAGTAAATTGCTTGAAATGGACCTGCATCCTCGGCTAGTGAGACATTAGCCACATTGGTCGGGGCAGGAGAGCTTTTGTCGCACAGCTAGTGAGCCAGGACAGAAACAGACTTGGGTGGACTCGGAACGCCCGTTCCTGCCGGAACTGCGGCAGACCTTGCCAACAGAATAGATGAAAAAGCTGGTAGTCGTAACCGGAACTTACCAGGTGTAGAGTATGCACTCGAGTCGGTTGGGGAGTCAGGGGGCGGGCTTAATTCTCGTCCGACTTCTGCAGCTGTTGGAATATCCGCACACACTTTGCCGGTATGAGGATCCTCGGAGGGGGAATGGCTTCTGCCGGGCGTATCAACTTGTGTCGCCAATGTGTTGACAGGCTGCTCGGCCCCTGAGGCCAGCATCAAAAGATGCGCGGCAGACCTTCTCGCTTCTGCCTGCTCAGAGGCTGCAGACGCATGATGGTGACCCGGATGCGGAGTAAACGGAGACGGACTGTTTGTCAGACTATTCCTGTCAGCCAGTTGCCAACTCAGATTATGCTCCCCAACGCGTGTGTCCGGCGCAACCTCAATGCCGGCATCGATTGCCCCCACCTGGCGGGCCACCTTCCTCTGGGGTCCCGGACTTCGATCCGAACCATATGGCTCATCGGCGTCTTGCATGACTGCGAGATTGTGTTTACAACAGTTATTGGCTGGCGTCCGGGATGCTTTCCTTAGGTCAGTCTCCCGTTCTCCTTGTCTACTAGACCTCAAAACACGAGTGCCAAAGTTAGCACGAGGGACAGAAGCTTGCGTACCAGAAGACTCTGGCTCTGATTCGCCAACGTCCGCCCAATTGATACGGTGTGTTCGCCCAGTCTTTTTTGTGGTATGACCGCTCCTGGTGGTCCTTGTTGAAGTGGTTCGCTTTGCGGCCGCAGCGGATGACTCTGGCTGGTGGCCATCTGAGCTCTGTCCATCATCGCTACCGGCAGACTCGTCATCCGAGGCCCCTTGAGGGGGGCCCTGGTTATCACATGGAGCAAACCTGATCTCACCGGAAGGAGGAGTACTATCCTCTGTATTATTTATTCGATGGCAACAGAAGAGCAGATCCATTGGTTCACTTGCCGGATTGAAAGACAACCATATGCGGACAAGGCGGCTATTTGTGATTCGGATCATCTCCGCAAGCGGCAGCAACTCCTCTGGATCGTCCTGCAGCGGACGTGTACCCTGTCTCGTCGTACCAATAAGCATACGAAATCCGACACCCGGTGCCATGGTTTTATCTATGCCCGGTAGGAGGTTCGGAAAGGTGCGCTCAGTTAGCTCCATCCCGTAAACATTTTCATGACATTGCCACTGGATCTTGTCCATCCCGACAGGAAGTGGGCTGCTTGGGCGGACTACGGATGGCTCATCTATCCAGAGACGGACAGACCGTGGACCGGCGAGACCTGCAGGAGCTGTATTACCATATATGGTACATCTTTATTGCGGACGCTTGGGGATAACTTACGATAATTTCTGGCGGGGGTGGGGTCCGCAACCGGCACAGGGGAACGGGTGCTCTCAACATGTCTCTTAAGATACCCGGATGTTTTTTTGCTATGTCCTATAGCAAAAAGTCGAGGCACTCGGTAAAAGGTTCGCCACGGGGGTTATTAGACTACCAGAGTCACGACCACTGGCTAACAGGCCGGAGGGTAATAGCATGTGCCTGGATGGCCGCCCATTGTCCGGCAGTACTCTGCTTCCACCCTGGGATCCTGTCTTGCTCCATCTTACGTTTTATAGCATTTCGCCAGGCTTTATACTCCGAACTATAGGTTAGTGGGTGGGGGAAGCCGCAAAGGTTCTTGCACCAGGTAACCTCGCTGTCGATTTTAAAGGACGCGAATTTTTCGCAACTGAGACCAACCTTTGAGGCTGCCATTGTAGTAGTGATCGGGGTGGGGGGTGGTTGATGGATCAGAAAGAGGCTGCCTCTTAGGGGGGTTTAAAGGGTCCCTCAGTGGATGGAGGATGGCCCCTAGTAGATGCTGGTACATTTGAGGAGGAAGGATTGTGGAAGACCCGAAAATAAGAGAGCGGGCCTGGCGGACGGTAAAGGGAGTTCTGCAGATGGTAATGGCTGTGAAAAGGTTATTGGCTAGGGAAACGCAGATAGGTAATCTGAAATGAGCTGAGGATACACTGGTGATACTGCGGACAAGTGAGAGGTTGTCCTTAGCTTTGTGGGTCCTGTTAGGATGGGCTGGCGGATCGAGAACGTGATTGTAATTGGTGAAAGGATTATCGAGAGAAGATGGAAGGGGGGGAAGAGAGAGTTTATATAGGCCGCATGAGGACGGTTTTAGTGGGGTTCGCAGGATTGTACTCTGTACAAACTTGAATATCTTGCAAGTCACGTGACCCACCTACAATGACGATCGATTTCAGATAAGGTTTTAAGCCGCAACGGAGCCGCATGGGAGGCGCGACACCTGAGCCAAGGCCCTCCCATACTCTCAACAATGAAGAGGTTTCACAAGTTAAACCGTGGATAACGGATGGCAGCTTGAATGTCTGGACCTGTTCGTCATCCGACTAAACAAACTTGAAATTTTCCCGATTTACCACTCGAAAGAAACCTACCCTTCACTTTGAAAGACTGAGTCCGCTGCAGCTGCGCAGCCCATCTGCTTACGCATCCGCCAGACTAGTTGAAAGAGAAACACCTCACACGATGACCTCAAAGACAACAAAGTGTGCTTATTGCAGGCGACGTTATCAACAAGCCGCGGCATACGAAAAACACTTTCAGACAAGGCATCTTGATATCGTTCTTTCCCTCACCGCGATTGTGGACGCGGCTTCCATGCGACCTACTTTTGTTCATGATAAACTTGAAAACCTGACCGACTTAGACTACGAATCTGATTGCAGGCTCGAGATCCCAGATTTCCATACAGCAATTGGTGAGATTGATGATATGCAGAACGATTCAGACACGGAAGACGTTTCCCACCCACCGGTCGGCATGCGCCCTTTCGGGTCAAGAAAGTATTCCCGGTGCCGGCAGACCACTCTGCGAAGTGGCTGGCTATACAGAGCTCAACAAGGCCATGACCGATGACCTGTGGAGCCCTTTCTCATCTGAAAACGACTTTAATTTGGCGAGCTGGTTTGTCCGGAGCAAGGTAGCCAAGTCGCAGATCGACGCGTCCTTTGCGGAAGGTGTAGGCAGTACAGATAGCAGATCATTTGGGTCCGCCTATACCGTGCGACAACATCTCGACATACAGGACCCATTTCGTGAATACTTGGTCTGGGCGGAAGCCAGTAGTGATGATGGTCCACATGCAACAACTTTCTATTATCGAAATATTATTGACTGTGTCCGCTACCTGATCGGTCAGGTCGCGTATAGCTCAGATATGGTTTACGCACCTATTCGAGAATATGATTCAAGTGGGGAGCGATTATATTCAGAGATGCATACAGCGGACTGGTGGCAGGATATGCAGGTCCGAGATAGGTCCTGACAAGTTCGCGGAGTCGTGTTTCCAGTGCTGACAGCCTATTCCGTTCCTTGGTAGAAAGCTTTGCCTGCCAGGTCCACAGTGGTGCCCATTATCGGATTGGCTGACCAGACGCACCTCACCAATTTCTCCAGAGATAAGAAAGCCTGGCCAGTATACATGACGATCGGCAATATCCTTTCGAGGACAACAAGCAGCCCTGCCAAGATGCCAATCCTGCTTCTAGCATTGCTTCCAGTACCCCCAAAGTTCACTGGCGAATGAGCCCGTGCCAACGAAGCCCAGCGGCAGACTAACGCGGATGTCCTGCTGGATGTCTTCGATCTTGTCCTGGCACAATTCCAGCAGGATGCCCAAGAAGGAACGGTAATGGATTGTGCAGACGGCAAAATACGGCTTTCTTTTCCCATTTTGTCCGCCTGGATCGCCGATCATGCTAAGCATGCAGCCTTGCAAGGAATAGGCAGCAAGTCATGCCCAAAGTGTGAGGGTCCGTGCATGAAGCTCAGTGGGGATCCGCGGCGGATGTATAAGAGCCGCGACTACATGCTATAGAGAGAGAAAGCCTTGAGGCATGAGCCTGGAGAAGCGGCCGGCATTGGAGAATACTGTCAGCTGTGGGGCATGAAAATAGGAAACAATGTATTCACCCGATTCGACCTAGTAAGCCCCGCGGACCTAGACAAGCTGCACCTCTTGCACACCCTCTACCTTGGCTTATTAAAACATATGATGGAATGGGTGGAAGGTTTCCTGAAAAAGCATAAATGGCAGCAGGCGTTAGACGATGCTTGGAAACAAATTCCTCCTTACCCCGGATTCAGCGTACCGAAAAAGATCAATCGCGAAATCACTCAATGGCAAGGAAAGGAGATGCGCAATCTCGGCCGTTGTATTTTAGCCGTATTAGCGTCCGCATTGCGAAATCCGGACAGTTCTGAGTATCAGGATTTCACGAGCGCTTTAAAGTGTGTTAGCCCGCTGGTGGACTTCACTCTCATGGCTCAATATCGCAGTCATACACCAGACACACTTTCCTACATGGAAAGCTACCTGCAGACATTCCACTGGACAAAGGTCATTTTTCTTCAGTTCCGTACCTCGAAGGCTACCCGCGCTCAAGCAAATCGCCAGGATCAGGAGCTAATGGAACTAATGGCAGATGAGGGTGCGGAAGAAGTCCGCCATAGAACCGTCGCTAATGGCCGTCGGCTGGCTGATCAAGAGAGGGTTGAAAGGTCTGATCCGCGGGCAGATTTGATACCGCGTGAGAACTACTTCAACTTCATCAAGATGCACTACCTGACTTACTTGCCTCCCATGTAAGGCGTTTTGGATCCATATGGATGTATTCATCCGAGATCGGTGAACTAGCACATAAGGATCAGATTAAAGATGGCTACAGCAGGTCAAACAATAATGAAGCCGCCCGACAGATCTTGTCGCACTATGGCCGCGAGCACGCCCTAGGAATCAGGTTGCAGACAATAGAGGCACTTTGGAAAGTTGAAGGTGTGATCGTGGTAGAAGATAGTGGGATCGAAATACCGACTGTTCCAAGTCGCAGCACACCTCGCCGGGTGCTTAAAGGCGGTATGAAGAACACCAGCACGCTGACCGAATTATGCACAGCTCTCGATATCCATTATTCCAACATGATGGAGGAGATACTGCGTTTTATCAGGCAGACTGCGGCGGATGACCGGCGGTTGCCTGCAGACCCCGCTATTACCCTAGCAGGAATAGCTTACCTAATAAAGAGCGAGGTATATGGCTTCAAAGAATGACAATATACCAGAACCCAAGTTCCCGGAGTTATGATAGGAGCTTCACAGAGGCATCTGGAAGACGACTCGGAATACTGAATGAGAGCATGTTTCAAGATATGATTAACTGATTGGAACGATGTTTAGAGATTACTACACCTCTCATTTTCTAGTTGCATATGCGATTAGCTGCATAATGCTTTGATAGCTGGATATCGGAACTGATCACTCCATATTCCATACTACTATTGCTATGTAGGCATTTGGGCCACAGATTCTTTTATAGTCTATCATGACGAAGAGATTGGACACTGTCTACTGGTGGAGTGGGGACACCCTCAGATGAAATAGCATTTTGGGAGATTTTCTAAGTTGAACTGGGCAAGTTTTCAGGGTCACATGGTGTTCGCACTTTGTTCTGACGAACTGAATTGTTAAGAAGATACTTCTTAACTAGAGAAGTTGAAGTAGCATAAACATTAGTATAAATAGGGCACTCTCTCCCGGTGGTTGAAGAATCATCAAGCAACGGAGAAGAGACCTTAACAATATAACAAGTTATCGAGTTATATTCTAACTCTTTGATATTTGACTACACTTAATTACTTTACCTTTACCAAATTATTACCTACGAGCGTTCCTGAATATTATCCGTTGTCTCAAATACCCTTGGCCTAGTTAGCTCGGAATCCTACCGTGTTAGCTACCCCGTAACACCCGCCGAATTCGGTTTACTTCCTGTAGAAGGATTTGCTCAGCTTGAAATCCTAGTGCCCGACTTTGAGGAAACTGACAGGTTCGAGATCCACCGGGCCCGCTGCACTGGAACAAAGCTATTCTGCAACGGTGGCTCTAGAAATGATTGGGGGTGGGTCCAGACTGGTGGGGAAGCGAACTAGGGAGATTTACAGGAACGCGTGGTGGCTCGCTTGCTAGCTCTTTTCACCATAAGAAATATTCTAGGTCAGGCCGCAGCTCTCTATCGCCTGGCATTAGTTTGCATACTCGATCCGATCAATGGTGGCAGATTTCACATTCCGAGCGGACATATTCGCGTCGGCAACCGGATCAATGGTCGAGACATGCGAATAGTCAGTATAGGGGCAGTGATTGGACAGGCGCAGGTAATTCCTAGCGGTGAGAAGCCATGGATCGTGAATCACAGGATTGATCTGAGGATGTTTAATGAAATATATTAAATTATTCTATCCAATTATGTACAGTATTTATTCGGCTGAGTGGAAACTGGGCACTTAGGGTGGTAGTTCGCGTATTGAGTGTCCGGCATCAACTTGGCCAGGGGAGTACTACACGATCCGCGGACATTTAAGGGAATGTTTTAAATAGGTTGAATTGTTCGGCATGCATATATGGCCAAGTTGAAGCCGTACGCTTAAGGTGGCAGTGCCTATATTCAGTGTCCGGCTTCAACTCGGACGGGGGAGTACTACACGATCTGTGGGCGTTTAAGGCAATGTTTTAAATAGGGTGAATTGTTCCACACGAATATCCGGCCGGGTTGAAGCTGGACACTTAAGGTGGCAGTTCCCATATTGAGTGTCCGGCTTCCACTCGGCCGCGGGAGTCATACATGATTTGCGGGTACCGAAGGGAATGCTCGAAATGGAATGAATAGTTCCGTATGAATATACGGCAAAGTTGAAGCCGTACACTTATGGTGGCAGTGCCCATATTGAGTGTCCGGCTTCCACTCGGCCCCAGGAGTACTACATGATCCGTGAGCGTTTAAGGGAATGTTTTAAATGAATTGAATTGAATTGGCGGCCAAGTTGCAGCAGGCGACTTAAGCGAGAGATTCCCGTAGAAAGTGTCCGGCTTCAACTCGGCCGCCTGAGTTCTGTGGATGATTAATGCGAAACTATCCTCTCCTGTAGGAAAGGAAGCCAACCAAAGTATGGGGTCTGCATGGCGGCCGCGCCGTGGGTCTTGTGAACAGGAAGGGAATTATGGAAGTGACAGTAGGGTGCAGACTAAGAAAAAAGCGACGTAGGATGGCAGCGGACGGAAGCGGATGGAAGCGGACAGATCTAGGTCGCCAGAGGTGTGAAGGTAGCAGAGATGGTCACCAGACGCGCGCAAACGCAAGGAGTAGGCAGGAGGCCAGTAGAAGAGAGGATAAGGGGGCGGTGTAACAATCCTATTGTTAGGTGTTTATGCAACAGGCAACGATAGTTATCTTCTCAAATAGTACGGAACTGGCTTGCTTGTCTTGAGTGATCCGTTGAAGTATACTATCTCGTCAGATAGTAAGATGGGTGGATCGTCGTTCTTGATTGAACTATCACAATAGTCCTATGTTCGTATCGCCCGTCGAGACTATCACAATAGTCTCCGTATTTCTTAAGTCGTAGGTTCTCCTAGAGGAGCGGTATATGTCAAGGGAGTAAAAGGTAATTGGATTGTAATATCTTAAGTATAGAAAAGTACTTAGATGGTTGCGTGAGATCCCATCCCTTGGTTGTTTCTTCTTTTTTTTCTTTTTTTTTCTTTCTTTTTTTGTAATCATGCGTTATTTGTTTCTAGGTATAAAAAGCCTTGTGCAGCGTGAGCTATGAAGAGAAAAAGACCTATAAATGCAAACCCACCGCCCGCTTCACCTCTTCATGGGAAAAATCAACCACCCCGAGTCCATAGGAAATGTCCCCCCCGCCTAGCACCTAAGATAATATACCCCAGACACGTAAGGAAACAATACATAGAAACGTACAGGTAGAGGGACCCAACCCCTTCAGCAGGCTCCCCAAAACAAAAGAAACCACCTGTTCCAAGACCAGAAACGCTGGCCTGAGGGGGGTGGATAGGTGATTGGCGACATAGGAAAACTCCAGTAGAGGGCCCACCGAAACCATGTTCTACGGTCAGGCAGGTCATTACATCGATCCAAGGCGTTCGACAATAGCCACGGAGGCAGTGCTATACCACAACTAGGCGTAACCGAGGAGGGGCCAACCGATCGGAAGGGTAGATGGCGAGCAGAGCCACCGGGCAGAGGGGATGCCAGCCAACGACGATTAGCAGTAGGGTGCCAGCCGGTGAGTAGCAGTAGGGTGCCAGCCGGTGATCAGCAGTAGGGTGCCAGCCAGTGATGAGCAGTAGGGTGCCAGCCGGGGAGAGGATGGTAGCAGTACTGTGCAAGCGGACAGAACTGGGAGGAGGAGTGAGGAAGGATCGCGAACAAGCTAGCCGCAGCCGACAAACGGGCCATAGCAAGGGCTTTTGGGACGACAACGAAACCGAGCGAGACCGTGATGTTACTAACCGAAGCGTTCCCCATCAGAGGTACAAGCCCAGCAAGTCGAGGCCTACTTCGACCGAGAGTCCGGCACTGTGACGCCGACTGTGAACGAAGCGAGAAGCTTTCCGACCGTGCAAAATGGTAAGCGAGGTGCAAAGCAAGTGCGGGGTAAGGGTGAGAACCGAATTATTATTTTTCTTTTTTTTTCTTATTTTAAATCATGTATTTGTTGTTAAGGTACAAGAACTCGCATGCATCGTGAGATATGGCGTAAAGAAAACCTTAATTCCAACAACCGCCCGCTTCACCTCTTTATGGGAAAAATCAAACACCCCGAATCCATAGGAAAAATCCCCCTCGCCTAGCACCTAAGACAAAAGTACCTCAGACACGTAAGAAAACAATTCATAGAGACGTACAGGAGAGAGACCCAAACCCTTCAGCAGGCTCCCCTAAAACAAAAGAAAGGATTGGCTCGCGAAGGCCCAATAGGGCCCGGGGGAGGGGATGTGTGATCGCCGTTACAAGAGAAAAGCACTGAACTTGTGGGTCGACATTGTAACCATAAACGTACGGTCGCGCCGGTAATTACATCGATCCAAGCCATTGGACACCGGGCAGGGAGATAGTGCAATACCACGACTGGGCGTAACCGAGGAGTGGACGAACGATCCGGGAGGACGAGGGGGCAGTAAGGTGCCAGCTGCTGTAGGAGTAACGGTGCAAGCGGACGGAACGGGGAGGTGGGAGAAGGAAGGATCGCGAACAGGCTAGCCACAACCGACAAACGGGCCATAGCAAGGGCTTTTGGGACGACGACACAACTGAGGCGAGACCGAGATGTTACTAACCGAGGCTTTCCCCATCAGAGGTACAAGCCCAGCAAGCCGAGGCCTACTTCGACCGAGAGTCCGACACCGTAACGCATACCGTGAATGAAGCGAGAAGCTTTCCAACTGTGCAAAATGCTAAGCGAGGGGCAAAGCAAGTGCGGGGTAAGGGGGAGAACCGAACATCATGAGCAAGTCAACGACGAACGAGAACGAGAACCCCAAGGAGGGGAGGCCGACAGGCTTCAGGAGAGGAGGAAAGGTGGCTTAACGTCAACTCCTAGGCAGTAGCCATCGTGGGAGAGGAGAGGTGGGTGGGGAGATGTGATGATGATTTCTCGTGGGGTTGAGATTTCAATCGCCGGAGGTGGAGGAGAGATGGTTCATGAAAAGGGGAAGAACCGAAAACCAAGCGCCTTATATAGGCATCTTCCCACACCCCTAACCCTGATGACTCATAAACCAAGTCATGTGCTCCAATGAGTCACATGCATCAGCAAAAAAATCATCTTGCGCCCCATCTCTCCCCGCTCACCCTGTGCGCCGGACATTCCAGGCGCTTATAACGTAAACTCGAGTTCTGGGTGCGTCCGCCCGGGTTCATTCCGTCCGGAAGTGAAAGGGCCGCCTCCAATGCGTCCGGACGCCACAGGCAGCGTCTGGATGCATTGGACGCG
>Ga0307509_10009202_pt1 | contig 12399 bp, 6 predicted proteins | sample 10_EM_MG_FD_202245 | JGI IMG/M metagenome (GOLD analysis project Ga0307509, IMG submission 202245) | Populus trichocarpa ectomycorrhiza microbial communities from riparian zone in the Pacific Northwest, United States - 10_EM | ecosystem: Host-associated > Plants > Roots > Unclassified | place...
GGCGATTGCTCGCGGAGCGAAGCGGAGCCGGCCGGCTCAGGGGCCATCAGCTTGCCGGCCTCGTCCGCGGGCAGGGGCTTCGCCATGTAGAAGCCCTGGCCCAGGCGGTAGCCCATCTCGCGCAGGCGGTCCATCTGGGCCTCGCTCTCGATGCCCTCGGCCACCGCCGAGAGCTGCAGGTACTCGGCCAGCTGAGCCACTGCCGCCGCGACCGCGAGGCGGCCGCGGTCCTCGCCGTCGGCGATGCCGTCGACGAACGATTTGTCCAGTTTCAGGACGTCGACCGGGAACGCGCGCAGCAGGCTGAGCGACGACTGGCCGGTGCCGAAGTCGTCCAGCGCGAGCCGGACGCCCATCTCGTGCAGCGCGTTCAGCGTCTCGCGCACCTGCCGCCCGTCGGCCACCGACGACTCGGTGATCTCCACGATCAGGTTCTGCGGGAGCAGCCCGGTCTCGCTGAGCACCGCCGCGACCTCGTCGACGAAGCCCGGCTCGCGCAGCTGGCGGACCGCCACGTTCACGTTGATCGCCTTGATCGCCCCGTCGCCGTGCTCCTCGCGCCAGCGGGCCAGCTGCTCGCAGGCCTCGCGCAGCACCCACGAGCCGAGCGGCACGATCAGCCCGGAGCGCTCGGCGACCGGGATGAAGTCGGCGGGCGAGACGAACCCGCGCACCGGGTGGTTCCAGCGCACCAGGGCCTCGGCGCCGTGCAGGCGGCCGGTGACGATGTCGAAGACGGGTTGGTACAGCAGGTACAGCTCGTGCCGGATGATCGCGTTGTGCAGCTCGCTGCCGAGCCGGGCGTGGTTGACCACGTCCTGGCGCATCCGGGGCTCGAAGCGCACCCACGTCGCCTTGCCGCCGGCCTTCGCCTCGTACATCGCGATGTCGGCGTTGCGCAGCACCTCGTCGGCGCTGTCGCCCGGCCCGGCGATCGCCACGCCGACGCTGGCGTTCGCGAGCAGCGGGAGCTCGCCGACCCGGAACGGCTCGACCAGGGCCCGCAGGGTCCGCGCGGCGGCGTCCTCCGCGGTCTCCACGTCGTCGGCGTCGAGCAGCACGGCGAACTCGTCGCCGCCGAGCCGGGCCGGCAGGTCGCGGACCGCGCTGTTCAGCCGCAGCCGCTGGGCGACCTGGTAGAGCAGCTGGTCGCCGAGGGCCGGGCCCATCGAGTCGTTGATCATCTTGAAGTCGTCGATGTCGATCAGCAGCACGGTGGCCGGCCGGTGCCCGGCGATGCGCTCGGCCAGCGCCGAGCCGAACCGGGTGCGGTTGGCCAGCCCGGTCAGCGGGTCGGTCATCGCGAGCCGCTCGAGCTCGCTCTGCTGGGTGCGGATGTCCCGCACGAGCCGCTTGTTCTCGCGCAGCCCGAGCAGCTGGCGGGCCACCACGCAGACCACGATCAGCACGGCGCCGACGATGACGGCGCGCTCGCGGCCGCTCATCTGCCGGGCCGAGACCACGATGACCAGCGCGGCCGTGGCGGTGACCGCGAGGAAGGGCAGCATGTCCCAGATCGAGCGGCGCTGCCGCGCCGGCGCGGGCGCGGCCGGCGCCGGGCGGGCCAGGACGATCCGCTGGCGGAGCGCGGCGGCGCCGAACGCGACGCCGACCAGCGGGCCGCTGAGCACGCTCATCGCCAGGCGCGGGCCGGGCGCGGCGGTCAGCAGCATGACGACCGAGGCCACCGCGGTGATCGGGGCGGCCGCGAGCAGGCGCAGGGCGAGCGAGTCGACCGGGCCGCCGGGCGTGTTCGCCGCCTTCCCGAGGATCACCAGGGAGAGCAGGCCGGCCACGCCGACCGCGCCGGCCGCGATCCGGGTGGTGTGGTCGGTGGCGGGCGGCGCGAAGCTGAGCACCACGTACCAGAAGATCAGGGTGCCGGCGACGGCGACCGTGGCGCTGTCGAGCAGGATGCGCGCCCAGCCGAGCAGGGTCTTCTCGCCCAGCGGCAGGCGGAGCAGCGCGGCCATGCCCCAGAAGGTGCCGAGGATGTCGGCCGCGGCGGGCAGCACCGAGATGCCGGTGTCGTTGTTCGCCAGCACCACCGAGGAGCAGCCGGCCAGGACCAGAATGATCGAGGCGTGCGCCATCTGCCGCCAGAACGAGCGGACCGGCCGGGCCACGACCACCATCGAGCCGATCTTGTGGCAGGCCCAGGCGGCCGCCGCCATGGCGACCGGCGAGCCGGTGTAGCCGACCATCAGGCTGCCCTGGCCGCGCACCAGCAGCCAGCCGGTCACGGCCACCACGACGGCGACCGCGACGAGCAACGGCCCGACGGCGGCGAAACGAGGCCGAGCGGGCACAACGCGATCCGGCATGCGCTCCCCTGGGCTCCCGAGTAGGTGTGTCGTTGCGGCATACCTGTCGGCCGGGAACCCGGGGAACTGAGAGGATCAGCCCTTCAGCGCGGCGGAGACCACCGCCCGGGCCTCCTCCTGGATGCGGGCGAGCGCCTCCGGCCCGTGGAACGACTCCGCGTAGATCTTGTAGACGTCCTCGGTCCCGGACGGGCGGGCGGCGAACCAGCCGGACGCGGTGGTCACCTTGAGGCCGCCGATCGCGGCGCCGTTGCCGGGCGCGGTGGTGAGCACCGCGGTGATCGGCTCGCCGTCCAGTTCCTCGGCGGTGACCTGGGCCGGCGACAGCGCGGCGAGCACCGCCTTCTCCTCGCGGGTGGCGGGCGCGTCGATCCGGGCGTACGCGGGCTCGCCGAACTTGCCGGTCAGGTCGCGGTAGTGCTCGCTGGGCGTCCGCCCGGTCACCGCGACGATCTCGGAGGCCAGCAGGTCGAGGATGAGGCCGTCCTTGTCGGTGCTCCACGCCGAGCCGTCCCGCCGCAGGAACGAGCCGCCCGCGCTCTCCTCGCCGCCGAAACCGATCTCGCCGGAAAGCAGGCCGGACACGAACCATTTGAACCCGACCGGCACCTCGTCGAGGCGGCGGCCCAGGTCCCCGGCCACCCGGTCGATCATCGAGGAGGACACCAGGGTCTTGCCGATCGCGGCGCCGGACGGCCAGTCGCCGCGCCGCCGGAACAGGTAGGAGATGGCCACGGCCAGGTAGTGGTTCGGGTTCATCAGGCCGCCGTCGGGGGTCACGATGCCGTGCCGGTCGGCGTCCGCGTCGTTCCCGGTGGCGATCTGGAACCGGTCCTTCTGGTGGATCAAGGACGCCATCGCGTACGGCGAGGAGCAGTCCATCCGGATCTTGCCGTCCCAGTCCAGGGTCATGAAGCCGAACGCGGGGTCGACCCGCGGGTTGACCACGGTCAGGTCCAGCCCGTACCGCTCGCCGATCGCGCCCCAGTAGGCGACGCTGGCCCCGCCGAGCGGGTCGGCGCCGACCCGCACGCCGGCGTTCCGGATCGCCTCGAGGTCGATCACCGAGGGCAGGTCGGCCACGTACGTGTCGAGGAAGTCGAAACCCCGGACCTGCTCGGACCGCCGGGCCCGGGCGGCCGGCACCCGGCGCACCTCCTTGAGGCCGGCCCCGATCAGCGCGTTCGCCCGGTCCTGGATCCACTTGGTGGCGTCGGTGTCGGCCGGGCCGCCGTTGGGCGGGTTGTACTTGAAGCCGCCGTCGTCCGGCGGGTTGTGCGAGGGGGTCACCACCACGCCGTCGGCCAGCCCGGTGGTCCGCCCGCGGTTGTAGGCGAGGATCGCCCGGGAGACCGAGGGGGTCGGCGTGTAGCCGTCCCGGCTGTCGATCAGGGTGAGCACGTCGTTGGCGGCGAACACCTCGAGCGCGGTGATCATCGCGGGCTCGCTCAGCGCGTGCGTGTCCCGGCCCAGGTAGAGCGGCCCGTCGGTGCCCCGCGCCCGCCGGTACTCGACGATCGCCTGGCTGGTCGCGGCGATGTGGTCCTCGTTGAAGGCGGTCCGCAGCGACGACCCGCGGTGCCCGGAGGTGCCGAACGCGACCCGCTCGCCGACCACGCCCGGGTCGGGGTGCTCGGTGTAATAGCGCGAGACCACCCTCGGCACGTCGATGAGATCGCGGGGCTCGGCGGGCGTCCCGGCGCGGGGATCAACGGACATGGGGCCTCCTCGGAAGCGGCTTGCTGCCTGGCAGCCTATCGATACCCGAAGCGCGGGACATCCCGGGCGGTAAGCCTCCATCCAACCTTGGTTGAACCTTTCCGTTCCCTTATCCGAACTACGAGGTGTGACCAGGCCCGCGCGCGTACTACTTGTACTTTTTGTCGCGTTCGGAGCGTTTCTCGCCCCCGCCGGCCCGGCCAGCGCCCACGCCGCGCTGGTCGGCTCCACGCCCGCGCCCGGCAGCATCATCGGCAGCTCACCCAGCGAGATCGTGGTGACCTTCAGCGAGGCGGTCACCCCGGTCGAGGGCCGCGTCCAGGTGCTCGACCCGGCCGGCAAGCGGATCTCCGGCACCCCGGCCGTCGCCGGCGCCACGCTGCGCATCCCGGTCCGCCGCGCCGACCAGCCGCTCGGCACCTACCTGGTCAGCTACCGGGTGATCTCGGCCGACTCGCACCCGGTCGGCGGCGCCATCACGTTCTCGGTCGGCGCGCCGTCGGCCGCGCCGGCCGCCACCGACGTCAGGACCCATCGCTCGGTCGCGGTCGCGACGCCGGTCACGCATTTCCTGTTGTACGCCGGGCTGGTCCTCGCCGTCGGCCCGGTGCTGTTCCTCGCCCTGCTCTGGCCACGCCGGCGCGCGCGGGCGGGCGCCGTGCGGGTCGCGTACACGGGACTGGGTTTGATCTTTGTCTCGACGCTGGCGGCGCTGTGGACGCAGGCGCCCGCCAGCAGCGGCTCGGCCCTGTGGGACGGGTCGTGGACCGAGCTGAGCCAGGTGCTCGCCAGTTCCTACGGCCTCACCCTGATCGCCCGTCTCGCCGTCCTCGCCGTCCTCGCCGGCCTGCTGCCCCCCGTGCTGCGCGGCGGCTACTCGAAGGCCCGCGGACTGACCGTGCTCGCGCTCGGCCTGGGCGGGCTGGTCACCTGGCCGCTGACCGGGCACGCGGCCGCGGCGCCGTTGTCCCCCGCGATCGTCGCCTCGGACGTCGTGCACATCGCGGCGATGTCGGTCTGGCTCGGCGGGCTGCTCACGCTGAGCGTGTTCCTGCTGCGCAAGACCGACCCGCGCGTGCTCGGCGTGCTGCTCCCGGCCTGGTCCCGCTGGGCGGCCCTGGCGGTGGTCTGGCTGGTGGCCGGCGGGGTGGTGCAGGCGGTCGTGCAGGTCGGGTCGGTGCCGGCGCTGTGGCATACCGGCTACGGGCGGCTGCTGCTCGCCAAGGTCGCGGTGCTGGCGGCGACACTGAGCGTGGCGTTCCTCGCGCGGCGCATGGTGAACCGGCGGCAGGTGGTGACCTCGGGGGCCGGACGCATGCGGCGCACGGTCGGCATCGAGGTCCTCGCCACGACCGTGATTCTCGGGCTGAGCGCCGTGCTGGTGCAGGTCAACCCCGGGCGCAGCGCCGCGGTGGATCAGGGCGCGGTCCGCGACAACGGGGTCTCCCAGACGCTGACCTGCCCGCTCTACACCCTGCAGTTCAACATTTATCCCGCCAGACTCGGCGACAACAACACGATCCACGCGTTCGTCTACACGCCGGCGGGCGCGCCGCTGCCGGCCGACCAGTGGACGGTGACCTCCCGCCTGCTCGGCCGCGACCTCGAGCCGGTCAGCGAGCCGCTGCTCCCGCTGCAGCCCCGGCACCACGCGGCCGGCGCGATCACGTTCCCCTATCCCGGCGACTACGAGGTCAGTTTCACGGTACGGATCGGCGAACTGGACGAGGCGACCGTCAAGACCACGATCTCGATCGGGTCCGATACCTCGTCGAGGTGACTTCCGGTCACCTTTTGGGCAGAGAGTAGGGCCAGCGCTCCCGCCCGCATCGGAGGTACCCAGCCGTGCAAGTCTCCGTGGTCGGCAACCCCGACGCCCCGTTCGTCGTCACCGTCCGGGGAAACTTGGACATCGACAGCGCCGCCGTCCTGACCACCACCCTCGACCAGGTCCTCGACGGGCCCTCCGCGCGCGTCGTCGTCGACCTTTCCGCCATCGAATTCTGCGACTCGACGGGCCTGTCGGCCTTCATCGTCGGCCACAAACGAGCCGTGGCCGGCGGCGGCTGGCTGCGCCTGGCCGGCCCCAACCATTTCCTGGCCGACCTGCTGGAGACGGTCGGCCTGACCACCCGCATAGGCGTCTACCCCACCGTCACCGAAGCCCTGGCCGCCCCCATAAGCTAGCTGAGCGAGATACTAGCTGGGCAAGATACTAGCTGGGCAAGATACTAGCTGGGCAAGATACTAGCTGGGCAAGATACTAGCTGGGCAAGATACTAGCTGAGCAAGATACTAACTGGGCGAGTATCTCGCCGGGCGAGACGTGGGAGTGGCTGGCACCCGCATCGTGCCCTCGGGACGGGCTGTGTCTAGTCTCGCGACGTGCTCATCCTGCTTCCGCCCTCGGAGGGCAAGACCACCGCGGCGTCCGGCGCGCCGGTCGACCACGCGCGTCTCTGGCTGCCGAGGCTGGCGGCCGCCCGCAAGCGAGTGGCGACCAAGCTGACCAGCCTGAGCAAGCGGACCAGCCCTCGCGCCGTCAACGAGACGCTGCGCATGCTCGGACTGACCGACACCCAGCGGGACGAACTGGCACGCAACGCCGTCCTGCACGAGGCCCCGGCGGCACCGGCGGCCGGCATCTACACCGGCGTGCTCTACGAGGCGCTCGACGCGAACTCGCTGTCCGGCGACGCGCGAAGGTGGCTCGACGACACGGCGGTCGTGTTCTCGGGGCTGTGGGGAGTCGTGCGACCGGCCGACCGGATCCCGGCATACCGGTGCTCGGTCGGGATCACCTTGCCCGCACCGATCGGCGGGCTCACGGCGTACTGGAAAAAGGTCTTGAAACCGGCGCTGGACCCGGCGGCCGCCGGCGGCCCGGTGCTCGATCTCCGCTCGGGCGCCTACGCGGCGATGTGGACGCCGCCGGCGGCGAACTCGGCGACCGTGCGGGTGCTGCACGAGCGGGTGGTCGACGGCGTCGCCAGGCGGTCGATCGTGAGCCACTTCAACAAGGCGACCAAGGGCCGGATGGTACGTGCGCTGGCCGAGGCGACGGCGGCGCCCGCCACGATCGACGAGGTGGTCGCGGCCCTGCGCGACCTCAAGTATCAGATCGAGGAGCAGCCGGCCGGGGCCGGGCAGCCCCGCCGGCTGGATGTCATCGTCCCTGAACTATGACGCGGCGACAGCTATGACGCGGCGAGGATGTCCACGACGAAGCGGAGGTCGCCGAGCTGGTCGCCCTCGCCCAGCGCGGCCGGGACGTCGAGCTGCAGGCGGCTGCCGACACGCTGACCGGGGATGGCCTGGTCCCAGCCCTGGATAACCTGGCCGACGCCGATCGCCGTGACGTAGGGCTCGCGCTGCCAGGACGAGTCGAGGACCTTGCCGGTCTGGTAGTTGACCAGCTTGTAGTTGGCCGTGATGGTCTGTCCCTTTTGCACCTTGGGGCCGGTGCCCTGGACGATCGGGGTGACCACCAGCTTGGTGAGCGCCTTCTTGCCGCCCGCGGTGACGGCCGGCTCCTTGGCGAGGGCCGCCGGGGTCTTCACGGCGACCGGAGCCTTCGACGGGGCCGCCTCGGAGGGCGCCGCCGCCGAGGGCTCGGCGGCGGCCGGGGCGGACGCGACCGGGGTTGAAGCGACCGGCGACTTATCCGATTTATGGTTTTTAACGGCGATGAAGACGATGACGAGGATGACGACGACGGCCACGCCGGTGACGGCGCCACCCAGGGCCTGGCGGCGGCGCTGGGCCGTGTCGCCCGGGCCGGTCGGAGCGGTCTGCGTGCTCATGTGTCGTCGGCTCTCCAATATCGGTCTGGGCGGAAACTTCCGACACGGTACCCGCACCGGTACGTAACCTTGCCGGACACCTCCCCCGAACCGGCGAGGGTGGCGCTCACCCGTCCGGGCGGTCACGCAAATAGCTCTACTCCGTCACTGCCTGAGATGAGATCGTTTACCCCGCTCACAAGGCGAGACAGCACGAAAAAGATTCACGGCCGGGCGGGGCCGTGCGAACGACCAGGGGAGGGTCGGTTTGCCGTCGACCAATAATGGTCGCCTACCCGCGCGCGGCCGGGGCCCGGACCGACGCACCACCGCACACATCGGACTCCGCCGCGCCAGCGACTCCCCCACCATGGAGTCGACCACCAGGCGTGGGTGGAGCGAGATCGCCTCGTCGGCCGCGGTCATCCTGGCCGGCGTGATCGTCGTGATCGGGTTCGGCTTCATCGCCAGCCGCGCCATTCGCTCGCACAACGACAATCCGCTGCCCGACCCGCCGCCGACCGCGGCGCTCGGCGGCATCGACGTGCCCAGCGCCAGCCCCGGGCTGATCCCGCTGGGAACGCCGACGCCGACGTCCACGACCACCGTCCCACCGCCCCCGGACTCCCCCTCGCCCTCGACGAGCAGCAAGAAGACGACGAGGCCCGCGGACAACGGCGCGATCACGATCGCGACCGGTGCGGTGCCGGGAAGAGTGGACCTGACCGCCGAGGGCACCCGGGACTGGGTGCACTGGGGCGAGGAGGGAACCTTCTCCCTGGAACGGGACAAGAACGGCGGCTTCGCGATCCTGGAGGGCACGCCGGTGGCGCCGCGCTTCCGGCACGCGCTCAGCCCGTCGCAGTTCCGCTGGACCGGCGGCGACCCGGTCGACCACAGCGACGGCACGACCACCGGCATCCGTACGTGCGGGGCCGGCAACGGCTTCACCATCTCGGCGCCGGCCGCGACCACCAACCGGACGCTGCGGCTCTACGTCGGTGTGCTCGCGGCGCGGGGCACACTGTCGGCGCGCCTGTCCGCGGGCTCGGCCACCGCCTCCGTCGCGCTCGAACAGCGGACCGGGACATTCGAACCCGCGGTCTTCACGCTTACCTATCGGGCGCCGAAAGCTGCGAAGATCAACCTGAACTGGACGACGACGCAGGCGTTCGGGGACGGCTGCGGCGGGGTGGCTCTGGAAGCTGCCACTCTGCACTGATGTCAAGAAGATGAAGCGGTAAAGGGGAAATGGTGTTCGCGGGCTGGGGATCGTGGGTCGCCCGCTTCCGATGGCCGGTACTGATCGTCGCGCTCGTCGCGGTGATCGGCTCCGGCCTCTGGGGGCTGGGTGTGTTCGGGCAGCTGACCGAGGGCGGGTACAACGACCCGAACAGCGAGTCCACCCACGCCGCGCAGGTGGTCACCGACACGTTCGGCGCGCAGGGCGGCGACCTGGTCGTCATCTACACGCCGACCACCGGCAGGATCGACGACGCGCAGCTGGCCAAGCGGGTCAAGGACTCGCTCGGCAAGCTGCCCAAGTCGGCGGTGACCGCCACGACCTCGTACTGGTCGGCGAAGTCCGCGCAGTACGCGGCCAAGAACAAGTCGAGCGCGGTCGCGGTGATCACCCTCGCCGGGGACGACGACGCGGCCAAGCTCGACTCGTACCGGGCGGTCGACGACAAGTTCGCCGTCGACGGCGCGAAGGTGCGGCTCTCCGGCGCGATGGCGCTCGCCGACGCCTCGTCCGCCCGGTCCACCAAAGACCTGGGCCGGGCCGAGGCGATCAGCCTGCCGATCACCCTGATCCTGCTCGTGCTGATCTTCGGCTCGCTGGTCGCGGCGTCACTTCCGGTGCTGGTCGGCGGCGCCGCGGTGCTCGGCTCGCTGGGCATCCTGCACGCCGTCTCGGCCGGCACCGACGTCAACTCGTTCGCGGTCAACGTCGCGAGCCTGCTCGGCCTGGGCATGGCGATCGACTACGGCCTGTTCATGGTGGGCCGATTCCGCGAAGAGCTGGCCGACGGACGAACACCGTCAGAAGCGGTTTCCCGTACGGTCGGGACCGCCGGGCGTACCGTGGTCTTCTCCGCCACCCTGCTGATGATCGCCCTGGCCGGCCTGCTGTTGTTCCCGCAGGGCTTCCTGAACTCGCTCGCCTACGGCGGCCTCGCCGCGGTGTTCCTGGCCGCCCTCCTCTCGCTGACCCTGCTGCCGGCCCTGCTCGCGGCGCTCGGCCCGCGCGTCGACAAGCTCCCGGTGCGGCTACCGCGCCGGCCCGGCGGCGGCGAGCCGGGCAGCAGCTGGGTCAAGCTGGCCCGCGTGGTGCTGCGCCACCCGGTGGTGGTCGCGGCGCCGATCCTGCTGATCCTGGTGCTGTTCGCCTCGCCGATCCGCAGCGTGCACTTCGGCGAGAACGACGAGCGCATCCTGCCGGCCGGCGACCCGTCCCGGCAGGCGATCGAGACGCTGAAGGCCGACTACCCGCAGTTCACCGGGGACAGCGTGCAGATCGTGCTGCGCGACGCCGGCGACTCGGCCGGCTTCGCGGTGCGGCTGCGGCAGATTCCCGGCATCTCGCAGATCGGCGCGGTTCGCAAGAACAAGGGCGTCACGCTGTTCACCGCGACGCTCAAGACCAAGGACGCGTACAGCGCCGAGGCCCGCGACGTGGTCGACGCGATCCGCGCGCTGCCGGTCCCGGCCGGCGCGCGGCTGCTGGTCGGCGGCACCACCGCACGAAATGTCGACAGCCTGCAGGCCACCGCCGACAAGCTGCCGTGGATGGTCGCCATGCTGGTCGGGGCGACGCTGCTGCTGATGTTCCTGGCCTTCGGCTCGGTGCTGCTGCCGATCAAGGCGGTGCTGATGAGCGCGCTCAGCCTCAGCGCCACCTGCGGCCTGCTCGTCTGGATCTTCCAGCAGGGCCACGGCGCGAGCCTGCTCGACGTCACCCCCGCGCCGCTGGAAGTGGGCATCGTCGTCCTGATGGCGGCGGTGGTCTTCGGCCTCTCCACCGACTACGAGGTCTTCCTGCTGTCCCGGATGGTCGAGGCCCGCACCCGCGGCGCGTCCACCGACGAGGCGGTCACCACCGGGCTCGCCCGCACCGGCCGGGTGATCAGCGCCGCCGCGCTGCTGCTGATCGTGGTGACCGGCGCGTTCGCGCTCTCCGCGGTGACCACCATGCGCTTCGTCGGCGTCGGCATGATCATCGCCCTGCTCCTGGACGCCACCATCGTGCGCATGCTCCTGGTCCCGGCCGTGCTCCGCCTGCTCGGCGACGCGGCCTGGTGGGCGCCCGGGCCGCTGCGGCGGCTGCAGCGGCGAGCGGGACTTTCCGAGTACGAGGTGCCCGCCGACCCGCCGGCCGGTCGCCACGCCGCGCCCGACGACACCCAGGTCATCCGGTACGTCTTCGAGGACGCCGAACCGCCGGTCGACGCGCCCGCGCTGCCGGCGGGTTCCGACGACGAGCGGCACGCGTTGCCGGCGGGGACGCCCGCGCTGGCGCTGCCGGTGGGTTCGCTGTCGGCGGACGACGCCACCCAGATCTTCGCCCGCTTCGAGGACACGGCGGTCATCAACCTGGCCGGGTCGCCGCCGCTGGAGGAGGTCGAGGCCGAGACGGTCGACGACTCCCCGGCGCCGCGCTCGTCGGCCGACGACGACTCGATCGTCGACGCCGAGATCCTTGACGACGAGATCCTTGACGACGACCCGGACATGCCGGCCTTCGCCGAGGCGGCGTCGGCCCAGCCATGGGAGCTGCCCGCCGGGGTGACGGCAGCGGGAACGGCGTTCGGGTCGAACGCCCCGCGCGCGGACTGGACGGTCGCCGACGACGACGGGTTCTTCTTCAGCCAGCCGGCCGAGCCGAGCTCGTACGACACGGCGTGGATCCCGACGCCGAGCGAGGTCTCCGCCGAGGTGGCGGCCATGTTCGCCGACCCGGGCGCGCCGGCCGCCTCGAGCGCCGACCCCGACGAGTCGATCGACGATTCCCTCGCCTCCGCCGAGCCCGAGGATGACGCCGCGCCCTCGGCCGTCGCCGAGACCGGCACGGCTGAGCCGGAAGTCGTCGACGAGCCCGATTTCGTCGCATCGCCGGCGGCCGTCGCGGAGATCGTCGACGAGCCCGAGGCCGTTGTCGAGGCGGAGATCGTCGACGAGCCGTTCGACGACGGCGTCCCCGCTGGCCAGTCCGTCGCGATCGTCGAGAGCGAGCCGTTCGAGGACCAGCCCTTCGAGAGCGAGCCGTTCGAGGACCAGCTGTTCGAGCCCAGGCCCAGGACGAGGGCCATCTACCGGCCGTTCGTCACCGAGCCGGCCGTCGAGGAGGCCGTCGTCGACGACGAGCCGCTCCTCGTCGGGCCCGAGGCCGAGGCCGAGTCGTTCGAGCCCCTGGTGACCGCCGACCTGCGGGACATGGCCGGGCGGCGGCCGGCCTCACTGGCCGACCAGGTCCCCGCGTGGCGAACCCCGGACACGCTGGGTAGGCCGGCCGATCTCGGGGCGTACCCGCAGGAACGGGCCGAAGGCCTGGTGGAGAACCCGGCGCCGGAAAC
>Ga0307509_10009203_pt1 | contig 12398 bp, 17 predicted proteins | sample 10_EM_MG_FD_202245 | JGI IMG/M metagenome (GOLD analysis project Ga0307509, IMG submission 202245) | Populus trichocarpa ectomycorrhiza microbial communities from riparian zone in the Pacific Northwest, United States - 10_EM | ecosystem: Host-associated > Plants > Roots > Unclassified | place...
CTCAGGAGAGGAGAGAGACAACTCTAGAGATTAATAGGTAAGTATAGGGGTGACTTAAGGTCAGTGAACTCAGGAGGTTTGAATTGGGCTTGATTTGTTGCATTCTGGTAGTAGCTGAGCTGTGTTTGTTATATTTCCAACGGAGAACTTTACAGTCTGTTTTATTACAAATTTTGTCAAGCTTTCTGCTACCTATCAGATGGGAATACATTACCTAATGATACTTAAGTAATTCATAGTGTATAGACAATTAACCCTTACAAAATTTGCAATAAAGCTCACTGTAAAGTTATCTATTTAAAATATAATAAACACACCCTAGCTACTATCAAAATTCAACAAATCAAGCCCAATTCAAACCTCCTGAGTTCACTGACCTTAAGTCACCCCTATACTTACCTATTAATCTCTAGAGTTGTCTCTCTCCTCTGCTGAGAGTGTTACTAATATCAGTATCATTTTACTATTAAATCAACCTTCTTCTTAACTATTTCTGTACTCTTTGAACTTCAATGGATGTTAACTATTATTTCTTATATTACTTCTACTAATAGGAGATTACCTACATCCACTTTTTAAATGGTCTTGCATACTCCTATGCCTCAATTTCTCTTCTTTTCTTTCTACTGTTTTTCAGTAGATTTCCCCTCTTTTTTCTGGTATTATTCTATGGGAAATTGCTATATTTTTAATTTTGAGGCTTGAAATAACTCTACTATTCTTTCTCAATTGATATCATCTTATTTGGTCCAATTTGGTTAAGAATTGGTTGAGGGGTTGTATTTTTTAACTGCTGTTGTCTAGTGTCCCGCTTCCCTGCTCTGTCCCGTTGCCCAGTGTGGTACGTTATAATCTGGCAAAAATGGGACTCCAGCTAGTGACAATTATCCTGAACCTGTCCAATAACCGCGGCCTAAGCGTTGAAATTGTGACGAATTCGCCTTTGAGCTCTCCAGTTGGTTCGGTTGCCCTGGCTCCGCTTTAGCCCAAATCGGACTTTTGCCAGGCTATATGGTATTATCGGAGGTTGTCTCACTCAGGGCACTCTTTTTGTGGGAAATAGGAATCCCCAACAGAAGGCCAATTCGCTTCACTTATCACAGTTCCACAGTCTGAGTCAAGCGAGATAAAGATCAAACAAAAAGAAAGATGAAGATTGAGGGAAAGGGGGGTTGGGGATGGTTGATTTTCTCTCATCCGCTTTTCCTCCTCAAATATACCTTTTTCTATGAAGCTAAGCTAACAAAATAACAGTGTCAGGCATTTGCGATGTTTGTGTGTTCCAGCATAGTTTTCCCCGTAGCCGTCCATGTGACCGACAGTATTCTCACCCCGTTTCCGAAAGGTCGGCGGTGATGTGGCAGTGGCGTTTGAAAAGCAACAGAGGTACTGCCTTTTCGGGCGAGATCTACCAGGGTTCAGTTGTTCGGATAAGCTTTTCATCCTCATTTTTTCTCGAAGTCATGATAAACCACCATGTTCTGCCCATTTATAGCGAGGATTAAGCTTTCCAGGGTTGTGAATTGAGACAATAGTGTGTTTCACTATGGCCGCTTCTCATCCCAACCTCGAAGTGGGTGTCGGGTGCCTCCAGGTGATGCGGTACCGCCGCCCGCCTGTAATACCAACCGGTCCAATATGGTAACAGGGGCTTGTTTACCTAATTGCCTATTTCTAAACTTTGGGTGATAACACTAGATTGTGGCGTCTCAATCGGCACTATTATCTGGTACACGGTGCAAAAGTTCTTATCCAATTTTTTCCGTAGTCTTGAGTCTTTTTAGACAAAGCAGGGGGCCAAAGAACATGGGGGCTCAACAAACATGCCAATCAAAATCAATGTTGGCAAATGAGTGACCCCCTCCTGATCTGGTCTTGAGGACAGGACTGTTTGGTCGGTCCGCCTCGATATTAGTGACTAGACTCGAGTTCTGGTAGTTCTGTCTGGTCAAGTACTGGTCCCTGACCAGTCTTGATAAATGATCCTACAAGAGATAATAGTACTCATATAAAATAAAACCATCCTTGCAAAGAAAAACATCCACTACATTTTACAATTAGAATAAAACCACACATATTTCTGTACAGTTACCACTGTGTGAAGGTTAAGATCATGCCCAGCATGCCTAACGTATCAGGTGCCCGGAATGTTGGAGATTGACGATTTTAGGCTGCTTACCATATACACACTTTCGCTTCTCCAGAAGGCGAAACGCATGTACGATACTGTTAACCAGCTGGTTGCTTCGATAGCCTTCCACTTTTAGCTTCTTGTGATCAAATGCCACAACCCAACATACCTGATGCGACACCATCAAACATCGATCTACTGACAATGACACGCGAACACATTCAATAGATAAACATCTATGATACCCTTGGCCATGAACTCGATCTGAGGCATCTGGCGTAACTGTACACTCGGCAAAGGCACTCTTACATGGGAAGCGTTACGGCAAACCGAAGCAAAAGGAAGACCTGCGGATGGAAAGAGGGAGAGCATTCCGGCCTGCATAGGAGGTATGCCAGGCAAGCAAGTTCTCTGTTGATAAGGATATAAGGTAGCCTGTTCTGCCCTTTGTTAATTTAGTTATTCATCTTATCGTATTCTCTCACAGTATTACAGTTATCTCTTGTCAAAGTCATTCGTTCCTGCACGCGATTTCTTTATGCTTTGTTGTTTGCTGATATCTTTTGTCAATCACCATTTTTTGTATCAATAAAGGTTTTGTGCCATTTGGTAACTTAGGATTGGATCCACTGCGCCTAATCACCCAACAATTGTTTAAAACGCAAAATATCCCCTGCAGCTGACAAGCTTTCTCCTTGGGACAAAGGGTACTGATATGGGCTTCTGAGGGAAGAGGCACCGAGGGCCATACAACCCACAAATAGGAAGAGGACCAAAGAGCTGGCAAGGAGTATAAATGCACAGGAGGTGCATATTGTATCAGCAATGAGAATTGTGGTAATTGTTCCTTTTCTTTTATCAGCATAAACTCAGAGTCAGATATTTGAGAAAGGGGAAAGAAAACATAGGGTGGTGTGAGAAAGGCCTTGAAATTGTGCTGGATAGAAGGGTAGGAGCACATTGCTGCTTTATATATACACTCCTGTCTGTTCCGTTAGTAGTTTACTTAGTGGAAGATAATAGGGATTGTGAGTGAAGGGGTTGAAATTGAATGTAAGTGAACGAGAGTGAACTTTGTGGAAATTCTTTCTATATTTCTTATATATATTCAACACACTACCATGTATTCTTTTACTTAGTTTGTGTTTCGGCTCCACCTGTCTACCGCTTACATTACTACAGCTAAGATAAATATTATGGTGTTTTATTGTTTATTTCAGGATAATATCGCCGGATTTAACATCTGGTTTCCAATCAGGTGTTTAGGATTTTACTGTTGTTTATGCATCTCTTATGCAGCATTCTTGGTCATGATATTTCTAATAATCGCTCAACACCCTTTGGTTTTTTCGCACAGTTTATTTGGGATTTACTTGGTTGGATTTCAGGGTCAAACATGTTCGCACTTATGTTTCTTAGATTGTTTTCCCTATGTTTCTCTTGCGCATATGGCCGCGCACTTTTCTATTAAGGTACTACCGCCCACCTGGCTTAGAAGAATTAAGAACCGGGACTCCTACCAATCCCTTCTTCACCTCCTCGCTAAGGGTGCCTCGCAACCCCCTACGTACTTGCGAAGTATTATCCACATAGAATAGATTGTGCCGCATTCACATATTGAACAGGTTATCAGCCTGGCGCTCTCCTTACTCTATAACAAATACCCTCACACGCTTTCACCTACATGAGATGAATCAGGATCGATTCTCACCCCTAACACAGTCACGGTTGTTGTTGTGGAATCTAAACGAGTTAGGTAACACTTACTCAGCGATTGCAACATGTTTTTTCGCTTGAGTACCTACCGTTACCTCCTCTTGCTTTACTTTCCTCTAGCTCCTCAACAACCACCACACCGGTTCAGGACACACGACATAGGTATCCACGGAAAGATTCTGAGCTGTAGCTCTAATCCTGGTTGTCAAGAACTCAACTGTAGTTCTCTCTTGATCTCCTACCTACCCACTGTTTTTACAGGTATCCGCGAAAAGATACTGGGCTGTAGCCCATATCTTGGTGGACAAGTACTGAACCGTAGTTCTAACTTGCTGACCTACCTACCTATCAATCTCATGCACCGGAAATTAAAATGACTGATGCAGCAGCAAGCAGACAACTTCATGACTCTGAGTCCAAAACAGAAGATACTCTTAGAGTAGCGTCTCGTCCCGCTACGCGTTCTACCACAGCTGCTGGTGAATCCTCCCGTAGTCCCGCTCGTTCTGGTTCCTAGTGTTCATTACGGGCCCCGTTTCGGACAAACAGGGCGCCAAGAGCAGGTTATTAACTGCAGATTAAGAAAGGAATCGTCCAAATCGGACCAAAACTGAGTGAGACAGGGTTGTTTGAAGTTGCCTAACATCAAAGACCGCTATCTCTGTCAGTTCTGATCCGATTTGGATGATCTTTTCGGCCAGTTAATCAGAATAACCTAGGTTATCTAGTTCCCGCTCCTTGGAAACGGGCCCGGTAACGAAGCCTACTGGTTCCAAAAGACCAGCCAAATCGCCTGCAACCTCACCTCCACCTGCGGCCAGTAAAACATCTACTTCGGCCCCCGACAAAGGCATTCAAAGTTCCCAGAACTTGGTCGCTCCCAACTATAAACTAATCTTTATCCCAAAGGTTACCCGAAGTGAAAACTACTATACTTGGAGAGAGATTTCACAATATGTTCTCGAACTTTGTAACTGTTGGAATATTGTGCTAGGTGATGAAATGATTGACGATTACGCCGAAGACCACAATGATAACTTTATCGATGACTACCAGTATGCCGCAACATACTTCGTCCAAACCGTAGAGTCTTAATGGCTCATCCTCCTCGTCACTGATAAAACCCCTCCTACAATATGGACCGCTCTCGAGGACAAATTTGCTAGAGAAAACACTTGATCTTTCTTCAACCAAGTCAATTCTGTTTTCAATACCAAGTAGGATACATTGGATCTTCTTTCCAATCACATCAATAAGTACGATACCCTATGGAATCGATTACACCTCCGATGCTCCACCGCCTCCTCCACCGACCGATATACAGTACCGCTTGTCTTTCCAACCGTGTTCGAGTCACGCGAGTCTAAAGCAGGCATCGTCCTCCTATCTCTTCTCGAATTAATGGATAATATTGTTGATAATATCCAAATCAATGCAGCCCTCACCTACGATCATATCTACAATAAACTGATAGACTTGAATATTTCTATTGCTGTTAACCCCGCGGATAATCAAGCCTATAACACCGCTGATGTTAAAGGAAAAGGAAAGGAACCACGAAGAGAACCCTCCCGCAAGTGACCAACGGCCATACCCAAGGAATGTTTCTACTGCAAAAAGCACTAGCCAACTGCCTGCACCGATCGCCATACCTGGAATGAGTGTGTGAAATTCAAAGCCATGAATCTGAGGATTAAAGAAAAAAGGACCGTTAATACGGCCAAGATCAGAAAGGAAGAAACTCCTGAACCGGTCAGTACTTGATGCTCGGTCTGAACCACTACCAAAATCTCCTCCTATCCCCGATGGGTTATTGACACAGGTGTAAGTTCAGACATGACAAACAACTTAGACCTTTTTATAAACTTCGAGACGGTGAAAGACACCGTTAGGTTAGGTGATAACTCTGTCATAGAGACATGCGACCGTGCAACAGTCATGATCTTGGCCCAAACTAGTGTTCGTTACGGGGCCTCCAGGGCCCCGAAACCAGCGAGCCCCTGCCTCAATTCCCCGACCCGCCCCGGTCAATGCCCCGGGGTGGGGCATTTTTTTTTCAACCCCTGCCCCTGCCCCCGTCCAAGCCCCCGCCCTGTTCACTGCCCCAAACAGCCCCCCGTCAATGAGCTTTCTCCGCCCAGGGCCCCGCTTTTTCGTATATTCCCCTCTCGAACATTGCTCTTTTGATACATGATTGAGTAATTGTGTGAGCATATACCCGTCCCTGGCATGAATGGCCCGAACACCGCCGGGGTTCCAGGAGCTGAAAGCCCTTTGCCAAGGAGCCCCCTGGTGTTCGGTCCATTCATGCCAGGGACGTGTACCAAAAACCAGATACCTCAAAGTATAGACGGGCATTTATTTGCATGGAATGATTCCCACAATATGAACCGGAATAATTCACAACACCGATTGAACGTCCGAGTTGCCTAGTCTCATAACGTATATTGTCTCAGCAGGCCATACGCCTAATTCATAAGCCCAATTCATACACTCTATTCACAGGTTTAAATCATATGCCCAATTCATGAGCCTTATTCATCCGCTGGTGCCATATGCCCAAATCATACACCCAAGCCATACGCTCAAAGCAAACCCCCAAACTATACGCCCAAGCCATACACTCAAATCATATGCCCAAACCATGCACATAAACCATACGCTCATATCTTACGCTCACATCATACGCCCAAACCATACACCCAAACCATACGCCCAAATCATACACTCAAATCATACGCCCAAGCCATACGCCCAAACCATACGCCGAAGCCATACACCCAAGCCATACGCCCAAATCATAACCACAGTCGTGCTATAGAGTTACTGTGTTCAGAGTTCATACACCGAAATGGTGAGGTTAAAGAAAGAGTGTATTTATAATAATAAGAGTTCTATAAAAGGTAATTATGCTAAGTTAGATGTGACTCGGAGGTTTGAGTTAGTCGTATGATTTGTGCAAAAGTCAGAAAAGACTGCCCCGTCCCCCCCACCCTATGGGGACAACACTATGGAGTAATAGATAACAAGAAGAATGAAAGTCAGAATTGTTGAAAAAAGAGGGGTATTAAGAGAAAGAAAAAGACAATCCCCGAATATGCTTAGGTGGTAGTGCTCCCACCAGCACCAGCTCCTACCCTCCCACCACCACCCCCGGAGCGCGTCGGCATCCTACCGCCACCAGCGCTCCAACCACTTCCACCAGGGCCCGCAGAGCGCCTACGAGCCCCACTCCAACCACTCCAACCCCCACCACGAGTCTGCTGAACTGGCATCTGCCAGGTACAACTACTAACCCCAGCCCCAGACGGCCCTGTTTCAGCGGGGTGTGCAGGTGTGCCTCCGACGGCCCCGGTCACCACCCTACTACTACTGCCACCACGCCCCCTAGTTCCGACATGCCCGGTATCATGATCTCCCTGCGCACCTCTCGCATCACCTTCCTCGCTACCACTTCCATCTCCTATACCAGAACCCACACCCCCAACCAAATTTCCTTGTCTAACAACTCCCCCAGCACCCCCCGTAGTACAACGACCACCAGTCCGGCCAGTGGTCCAAGGGCCACCATACAAGCGACGGCGTGCAGGTGGAAGAGGGTTAATGCTGTGGTCACTGTCGCTGTTACGACCATTATTGGCAGGAGGTGAGTGATGGGAAGAAGCTCCCTGGCGACGGGGAGGGGCACAACGCCGAGGAGGTGCACCCCCAGGAGGAGGAGGAGGGGGAGCGCGCCTGGGAGGAGGAACACCCGCAGGACGAGGAGCACCACCGGGACGAGGAGCACAACTGGGACGAGGAGCACCACCGGGAGGGGGAGGAGGAGGCGGAGGAGGAGGTGCACCCCCAGGAGCACCGCCGTCCTCATTTAGATGACGGCTCATCTCTTCCCGAGTGGCACCATCTGGCACCATCTGGCTGGCCAGCCATAACGTTCATGACATCCTCAACTAATCTCAGGTCCTGGACCATGAGGGTAACACGACCAGCATGTGCCGCACCCAGGGCTCCAGTTATGAACAAAGAATTAGTAAATCAGATAATTATACTAGAAGAGGAACTCAACTTACCGGTCATTGTCATCACCAGGAACTCTTCCCCTGCCACCTGGAGGCATTCAACAGCTGATCTCGGCCAACAGAATTGTTGCTCGAGTGCCAAATCTCACACAATCTCCTGGCAAAGACGATAGAATGGGGCCTTGGGAATTAGGTACCCGCCATCGCGGCGATCCTTAATAATCTCTACCATTGCCACCCTGCCAGTTGGATACCGAGCCGGCTGCTGGACCCCACCAACAACCCTCCTAGCTCTTTTCCGACCAAGATGCAGAGTTGCGGGCCCTGAATTTCCACCACCCTGGCGGCCCAAGATACCATCATTTGCGCGACGTTTGGGAGGCATTGAGTAGGATTTACCTTTTTGGTGTTTGCTTGTTTGTTGTATTGACGGACAGGTGCGTGAGGAAGGAGGTTCACAGGAAAAGAGAGAAGGGTTTTTGCTCAGAGGTTAGATGCAAAATGATCTTTGGTGTGTAGGTGACTGGAGTGTGCTTCCTTGGGCATAGGTGTATTTGTGTGTATGTGTATTTGTGTGTATGTGTATTTGTGCGTATGTGTATTTGTGCGTATGTGTATGGACTCTATACCTTCCCTGATAGCTGAGTCGGATATTAGTGCTTGCTCAGAGGAAGAAGTGTATTGGAGGAGAGGTGGGTAAAGAGTTATTTTATACAAACGAAATAAAAATTGCTTATTTCATGCGGAGTGCCTTTCAAGCCCCCTCGTCATATTTTTCCAGGAGTCCCCTGGAGTTTAGGCGTATATTGATTTATGATGTCTAGATGAGTAAACGACAGTTAAGGTTGATCGGGCATGGGTATATACATACACTTGAATTGTACAATGGTTAAAGTCATGTAAGACTGCAACCCCCAGTCTACCATAACACGCAATGTACAATCCCTTCCATGTAGAAATGGCTTGAAAATGTTGTACTAGATGTTGTATTTGTTCCAAGATGTTATATCTTCCCTGTTTATACATCAAGTATTCAATTGTAGTCAGAAAATGAACCTGGAGAGTACGCCCCTCCCATCTTCACTCCGAACTCAAACACACAGCTCTCGTTGGTATAATTTCCTTTCTCTGATAGTATGATGAAAGCAATTAGCAGAAGGCTTGCATCTGGGGGGTCATTCATATCATACTTAGAAGTTGGTATGTAGGGCTTTTGGTTAGGCTACCGCGGTAGAGAGGAGGGCTCGACGCGTGACTGCGGGTAGACCGTGACCATGTTTTCAAGAGGTGAACCAACTTTTTCTGTTCTTTTTAAGAGAGGCCAAATTAACTCCTCTTCTTTCTCACCACACTCTTACCTTCTCCATCCACGCTCTCGCTATCAACACAATCCTCAGGTCGCTCTGCCCGTTGCGCTGCAATCCCGCTTCTCTTTTTCATACAGAAGCAAACTCAGCAGTTTAAACAAAAAAAGAAGAAAAAAGAAAAGGGAAGAAACACCCGTGGCTCTTGCCCTACCAACCCGGATACGCCCCTCTACTGGTACCACCCTCTCTACTTCCCTTACTTTCTCCACTACATCAGAAGGCAGGCCGGCAAAAGGTCGCTGCATAGATTACCTTTTGCCCGATCCCAAATAGTAAGTTAGTCACCATCTTCACATTGGTCTTTTCTTCTTTGCTCTTTTATCACCCCTCAAACCATACGCCGAGTTCATACTAACAAATCATACCCACAAAATCATACGCACAAAGAAATCATACGCACAAAATCATACGCACAAATTATATGTACTAACATTGATGAATAGAATACCTTTTTCAACGAGCAATGCCATCTGCTTATAAGTGGAGGCCGCTTCTGGCAGGCGCTTTGGGGCACTCAGTAAATCTTGAGACCATCCGCCGGAATGAACAGAGGGCAAGCCTTACCCCCTTGGAAACTGCTTTCGAACGTGTGCGGGCGAACCGAGGCAATAGCCTAAAACAATGCTGTGATTTTGTGTGAAGATATGATGAGTACCAGCCGCTTCGACGACGAGACCAAAGCCCGAGTGGATGAGGAGATGATGGTGGAGGAGAACGAGGTCCTGGAGCAGGAACGTGTGGCAATCCTGGCGGATTGGCGGCGATACTATCCAAACCAGTTTCGCGATTATGGTTTGCCACTTGTGAACCCCCCAATCTCTATCGAAGTCGATTCTCCACCGAATTCGCCGGCATCGCCTGTATTTCCGTCACCAATGATGAGGCCCGCAGCGCCAATGAAGACTCTGCTCGATGGTGTGGTGAAGCGACCCAGAAGCTCGTCAACTGTGTGTGCGCTGGTACGGCCTCCGGGGCCTTCTGTATCTCAGGACGCTCCTCCCCGGCGCTCCGGCCGGCTAGCGATTCTGGAGCGTACTCATTCCCTCATAATGCGTGGGGCCCGGGTATCCCCTACAGGGTCCCCTGTTGGACACCCTGTGGCTTTGACGAGGGCAGCTACATTTAATACAATGAGCACAAGGCAGCCTATCTCACATCGCACCAGGTTTGGGATAGGACTAGGTAGCCTCAGGCGAAACTCCCGCGCTAATAATCCACAGTCAAGTAAGTAATTTTAAAATTTGCCTTATTAACTTGAGATGTGCTTACTAATATTCAGTGTTGTTTAGCTCGGACAGGCCCCTCGATGCCGATCAGCCGAGAGGACAGTACTTCTGAGTACAGATTGACGGAGGAGGATATGGAAGGAGATTTGAACATGACGGTTCGAGAGGATGAGCTCGACGTAAGGGGTAGACCTTTGATTGACTGAGTGAAGCCTGTTGAGTGGCTTTTGCCAAATGCGGAGGTCTAGGAAGAGTGGGAGGAGGATGAAGAGGATGAAGATGTCGATTTTATCGACCTATATGAGTCTGGTGATGATGGTGGCAATGGCTTAGAGGATTGTGATGAGGTCTATGTGGAAGAGGAGATCGACGAGGACGACGAGGAGGATGTGGAGGGCGAGGAGGAGGACGTGGAGAGCAAGCAGGAGGACGTGGAGGGCTGGGAGGAGTGTGATGATGATGTCCATATGACGGACGAAGGGGAAACCTCCGGCTCAGGTTTGGGAAGTAGGATGCGAAACTTAGGTCGCCCTGACTCTGCATCTTCCTCTCGTGGTCTGTACGGCGATACGGTAGAACACCGTTTCCGTGCTAGCACCCAAGAGATTTGAGAGAGGCTGCTTGGGCACACTATGACACCCAGGGATTTCTTCACAAGCCCGGAAGACCAACAGGACAGCATCAAAAATATTGTCACCAAGAGAAAGCCCTTTCTTGCTGGCAATGCCTGTCTTATCATTGATCTCGAGGCAGCCGCTAGGGAAGACGCAGCAGAACAAGGAATTGACATTGAGGAGATGGATAGAATTGACCGCGAGATGGATAGGCAGGCCCTCCTCAATATGGCTAGCCAGCACTTTCCTCACCGCGTAAACCAGGAGCCGGAGGATTAACGATTTCTACTTCCATCTATTTTCTTTTCTTGTTATCTCCTAGTTCTTTTCCTGATCTCTCACACTGGTACTGCCTTCCTTACTCTTCTTAACACGGTTCCCCTTACCTTGCCTTACCTGCACTCCCACTTCTGTATTTATCCACTACCATATCTCACGTTTGGTTTCATCCTTAGCGCATATTCTGTCTCCCATATTATAAGTCCGGGGGCTGTTTTCCTTGGGTTAGACTCTTACGCAGCACGCTATCCCTTTTCTTGTTCTCTTCTCGCTCTGAATTTCCAGAGACCGACGCTCCTTTACACTTTAATTTCTTGTGTTATCATACCCGGCCGCTATACTGATTCCACTCTTTTCTTTTATATCATGATTGAGTGGGTGACCTTACTCTTTGCAGTATAAAGTAATAGGATTGTAGTTTAGATGTTAGAAACACTCTCACATAACGATAGGCTTCAGCACAGAGTGAGATTGTCTATTTAGTCCTTGGCTTCTGGTTTCTTCGGCAAAATCCATACGGCCAAAGACATACGCCCAAAACCACATACTCAAAGTGGATCGCCCAAAGCCCTGCTCTCCAAAGTAATACACTTAAAGCATACGCCCAAAACACACGCCCAAAACATACTCGCAAAACACACGCCCAAAACACACGCCCAAAACACACACCCAAAACACACACCCAAAGCATGCCCCAAAGCATACGCCCAAAGCATACGCCCAAAGCATACATCCGCAAAAAAAACACATGCATCTGATGCGCCCTCACGGCGTCCTGACGCCAGCGACGTCGTCGCTGCGTCCCGTGTATCCTGTGCGTCCTGAGTTCAGTTCCCGCGTCCGTACGGTTCCTGAGTGTCCTGAGTCCATCCCCAATGCCCGCACGCTACTACTACGTCCTGAGTGGCGCAGCAACACGCCCTTGCATCCGGACTTGACGTCCCCCCTGTTCTCCATATCCCAGCGTCCTGACGCTTTCAATTCGCCAGCCCCTTCCGGAAGCCGTCAGGATTATCATACTCCTACCCCTAGTCTCCTGGCGTGAA